>Ga0182021_10002674_pt1 | contig 20855 bp, 14 predicted proteins | sample 612E3MmetaG_FD_120493 | JGI IMG/M metagenome (GOLD analysis project Ga0182021, IMG submission 120493) | Permafrost microbial communities from Stordalen Mire, Sweden - 612E3M metaG (Illumina Assembly) | ecosystem: Environmental > Terrestrial > Soil > Wetlands > Permafrost | place: Sweden... | reverse complement strand
TGATTACACTTGAAAATGAGTAAGTCTCAAGCTCATTACCCATTACGCTTGCGCTCCAGGGTAATTCGACTACACTCATTTTCAAGTGATTACACTTGAAAATGAGTAAGTCTCATTAAAATTTATTTACACGCATTATGCTATCGATATCTCTCTTAGGAACATGAAGCCTGCGATTAGCATCTTTCCAATATTTACAACTATCCGTTAATTTTTCTACTTTAGGATTTTCCTTAGGATATCCCAGCGCTAAAATCGAATCAATTACGAAAGCCGGGGGGATGTTTAAGGCTTTGCTTAATTCCGGCCGGTTAATCGAGCCGATCCAGCATGCGCCGACACCTTCATCCCCGGCGGTTAAAATCATGTTCTCCATCGCGGCGCCGACGTCATATTGATAATTATCCTTTCTCACCAAAGTATTGACTAAGACCAGAATATACGCTACCGGCCTCTCGCCTTCCGCGGGAGTTCCTCGCGGCGATATATATCCCGCCCAGGCTAACGTCTTAAAAATATCGTCGCCAAGCCGCCGGTCGTCAATGCAGATATATTCTAACGGCTGAAGGTTAGCACCTGATGGCGCTAAACGAGCGGCATTCACCACCTTCTTTAAAAATTTTAAGGTTAAAACTTTCTGCTTAAACCGCCGGATGGAACGCCTTTTGCAAATAACCTGATATGCCTTCATTATTGACCCCGCACCCCATAAAGCGCTGAAGCTTAAAGTAACCGGCGATACCAATTTAAAGGTTCTACCCAATAATTGTCTTTTATCCCCAGCGTAAGAAGCTTGTCCAGCGTATTTTTGTCCAGCTTTGCTTCTTTTCCCGTTGCGACGGCAAAAGCCAACTCGTCAGGATTATGTATCCCCACTAAAACCGAATCGATTTCCTGCTGCGCTAAGCAGAATTTTAAAGCCAACTTCATTAAATCATCCCAATCAGTAATGTTGAATTTATTCTTTATCGCCGCGACCGCATCCTTTAAAAAACGCCACTCTTCGTCTAAATGTTCTATTTTCTCCGTTAACATCCCCCTGAAATAGGCTGACCGGCTCAACACGCCGATGTTATTTTTGGCAAGCGCGGGAATAATTTTTTCCCGCATTCTTTGGTCAAGAATACTATAGGCAATCTGTATGACATCAAAAAAATCCCCCTCAATCGCCGCCATCGCGTCCTTGGCGCCATAAACCGAAACGCCTAAAAACCTGATTAATCCTTTTTTCCGTAAATTATCCAATGCGGCCAAAAGGGAATCCCGTCCTCCTGTCTCCGCCGTCGTATTATGAACCTGCAGGATATCGATACATTCTCTTCTTAATTTTTTTAAACTTTCCCCGACCATCCGCTCAATATCTTCAAGCTCAATATTATCATTTTTGGCAATCGTTATCTTGGTAGCAAAATAACACTCTTGATCGCCGATATAAGCCCCAAGCAAACTTTCACTATCGCCATATCCCGGCGCCGTATCAAACAAATTAATACCGCTGTCTAAGGCTTGATGCAAAATCTGCTTAGCTGTTTCTTTGTTCGGCTTACCATACCGGCCGGGGACTTTAATCCCGTAATCCATCCCCAGCTCAACCGAACCAAACCCGATTGACGACACTTTTAAACCCGTTTTGCCCAACACTTTATATTGCATGACATCCTCAAACAACTACCGCGCGGAGAATAACCTCCGAAAAAGATTTAATAACTTGAGCGATATTTTTATCGCTCATCGCCGGAAAAATAGGAATCGAAAGGCACTTCTTATAATATGCCTCAGCGCGAGGGCAATCTCCCCAATTGGTACCAAAATTTTTCCTGTAGAAAGGTTGAGTATGCACCGGGATATAATGAACTTGGGTACCTATCCCCTTGTCTTTTAGCCTTTTTATAATATCTGCCCTATCTATCCCTAACGTGTTAAAATCAATCTGTACGACATAGAGATGCCAGTTAGTAAAGCAGCCCGGGGATTCGAAGGGAGCTTTGATAAGCTTATTATCAGCGAAGGCATTATTATAGGCCTCAGCTATCCTTCGCCTTCTTCTAAAAAAATAATCTATCTTTTTTAATTGAGATATCCCTAACGCGCATTGGATATCGGTAATCCGGTAGTTAAAACCTAATGCTTGCTGCTCGTAATACCAGGGGTTTAAACCGTTTGGGCCATAGGCCTGATCTTTAAAAACCAAATCATCTTCATTGCTGGTTATGCCATGGGAACGAAAGATTTTTAATTTTTTGTAAATTCTATCATCATTAGTAAAAACCACGCCGCCTTCGCCGGTGGTTATATGCTTTACCGGATGAAAACTCATCACCGTCATGTCTGAATAAACGCCGGAGCCGGCTTTTGAGCCTTTATACGCCGAACCCAGGGCGTGGCTTGCGTCCTCAATGATGAATATCTTTTCTTTATATTGGATTTGTTTTTCCCGGACGATGTCATTGATTTCTTCCATGTCGCATATCTGGCCGGCAAAATGCACCGGAATAACTATCCTGGTCTTTGAAGTAATTTTTTCTTTTATTTTTTCCGAATCAATATTATACGTATCTTCCCTTATGTCGGCGAATACCGGCCTTGCCCCGCAATAGACCCCGCAATTTGCTGAGGCCACAAAGGTATTGGGCGAAGTGATAAACTCATCTTTTTCTTTTAAGCCGGCGGCGAGGCAGGCGATATGAAGCGCGGCCGTGCCGCTCGATACCGCTACGGCGTATTTCGCTCCCGTATATTCACAGAGTGCCTTTTCGAACTCTCCTACTTTGCCCCCCTGGGTAAGATGGGATAATTTCAGGACTTCGGTTACCGAATCGATATCGGAATCATCTATACATTGTCGGCTATAACCAATGATTTCCGACGATGGGTAACAGACTTGCGGATAACACCATCTTTTTATCTCGTCACACACTTCGCTCTCGTGATCTTTAAAAAACAAGTTAACGCATTCTTCGACTGACGGCAGCTTCGCGCCTAAAGCTTTTGATAATTTTTGAGTATCAAGAGACAAGTTTTTGCCGCGTTTGGCGGAAAAAGGATAATCATCTACGCTTATTGATTTTATAAGGGCTTTATCTTTTTTAAAAGTTTCGGCGATTAGCACCGCGAAGTCATATTTTGACAAAGATGTCCGGCTGGCAAGATTAAAAGTTCCCATTAAATCCTTATCGAGCATCATATCCATTATTCTGGCAAACTCTATCGTATAGATCGAGGAAAATATCGCGTCGTTAAATCCCTTGATACCACATCCTCTCTCCAAATTATATAACATCCATTCGGCAAGGCTGTGCTTATTTTGAATATTCCAGCCAAATATATTTGTCCTCGCGATAATATGATTTTTGTGTTTTTTTACAGCAGCTTCGGCCTCGTATTTGGTTAAACCATAGTAATTGCATGGCGATACGGGGTCATCTTCAATATACTTGCCTTTTTTGCCGTCATATACGGAATCGGTCGATATATAGACTAACTTCGTATCTGGGCTTATACAGGCAGAAGCAATATTTTCCGTGCCCTCTACATTAATTTTTCTTGTCTCTTCTTTATTATTTTCACAATAATCGATATTCGTTAATGAGGCGCAATGTAAAATGATATCGGCCTTATAGCCGGACAGAAACTCCCTAACCGCTTGTTTATCGGTAATATCTAACTTATAAGAATCTACTCCCGGTATGAACACCTTATGGGAATTATACCAACCCGCCATGTCGTATCTTTTTCGAAATACGTACGCCAGATTACTGCCCAGCAACCCGCTTATCCCGGTTATTAAGATTCTTCTCTTCATGTTAAATGCCGCTTTTAGCTAGGGACACCTTCCTTCGACCACCGTGATTTCTCTATCTTATAATCACCTTTGATTTTAGCCAAAACATCATTAAGGTCGGCGACGGATAACCATTGCTTGTTGCTGGCTGAGGTATATTCAAAATCTTCGCGGCATGGTTTTCCGGGTTTTCCGCCGTTTAGATGTTCGTTTTTGTATTCTTTATTCTGGGTAACGATAAAGAAATCCTTAAATTCCAGGGCATTCTTTGCGTCAGAATTACTTATAAGAACCTCGTGGATCTTCTCTCCGGGGCGCACGCCTACGATCTCCTGCTTGCATTCAGGGGCGATGGCTTTCGCTAAATCTACAATACGCATCGAGGGTATTCTGGGAACAAACATCTCTGCGCCCTGCATATTCTCAAGGCAAAAGAAAACAAAATGGCTGGCCTGATCCAGGGTTATCCAGAATCTGGTCATATCCGGATGGGTTATCGGCAAAACTCCCGTAGACTTACGTTCATCAAAAAAAGGCACGACCGAACCACGGCTTCCCAGGACATTACCGTATCTTACAACGGAAAATCTAGTCTGATGCGTACCGCTATAGACATTCGCCGCCATAAATAGTTTATCGGAGCATAGCTTCGTCGCGCCATATAGGTTTATAGGATTGCAGGCCTTATCAGTTGATAAGGCCACCACATTCTTAACGTTAGCTGCTATCGCCGCGTCGATGATATTCATCGCCCCCATAACATTGGTTTTGACAAACTCACAAGGGTTATATTCAGCCGCGGGAACCTGTTTTAGCGCGGCGGCATGGATAACATAATCAACACCCGCAAAAGCGCGTTCCAATCTGCCGGCATCTCTTACGTCGCCTAAAAAATACCTCATAAAGGGGTATTTATTTGTGCTCCAAACTTGAGCCATCTCAAATTGCTTTAATTCGTCCCGGCTGAAGATTATAAGCTTATTTGGCTTATGGCCGCTTTCGACAATCATCTGGACCAGCTTCTTGCCTAAAGAACCAGTTCCGCCGGTTATCAGTATTACTTTATCGTTAAACATTTGGCCTCCTTAAAAGAAACTTTCGCTTTAAACCCGAATTCTTTATACGCTTTTGCCGCATCCACACGGCCTGCCGCGGGCTAACCCCCCTGCCGGTAAATTCTCCTCACCCTTGCGGGGCGTGCGCCGATTTAAACCATTCGATTGTCTTCGTAAACCCTTGCTCCAGCGTCAGGCTGGGGCGCCAGCCTAATTTCTTAATGCGCGAAATATCCAATAGTTTCTTGGGCATACCGTCGGGCTTAGAACAATCCCAGGCGATCTCCCCTTTAAATCCTACAATCTTCCTGATTATTTCCGCCAAGCGCCTGATCGTTGTATCTTTCCCCAATCCGATATTGAGAAACTCGCCGATGTCTTCATGGCAGTATTTCTCCATCAAAAACACGCCGGCCCGGGCAAGATCATCCACAAACAAAAATTCCCGGTAAACCTTGCCGCTTCCCCATAAGGTGACGCGATCCCGGTCGATACCAAGTTTGCGCAAACAGGAAACGATTGAACTTTTGCTTTGCAGGGCGGCCTTACCGTCCAGCTTAAATCCCAGTTTATAAGCCAGGATATCTTTTTTGATCGAGGAGAAATCTTCCGCGGCAAGCCGCTCGGCCAGATAGAATTTTCTTATCAGGGCGGCGGGCAGATGCCCGGTTTCTAAATTAAAATTATCGCCCGGGCCGTAAAGATTGGTAGGCATAACCGAGATAAAATCGGCGCCATACTGCCGGCAGTAATAATGGCAAAGTTTTATCGCGGATATTTTCGCGACCGCGTAAGGTTCGTTGGTCGGCTCAAGCTTGCCGGTCAACAGATACTCCTCTTTCATCGGCTGCGGGCAAAGACGCGGATAAATACAGGAAGAACCTAAATTCAAAAGTTTCTTTACCCCGGATTTATAGGAAGAGTTTATGATATTGGCGGCGATCATCAGGTTATCGTAAATAAATTCCGCCGTATAGGTGCTGTTGGCCAGAATACCGCCGACTTTGGCCGCGGCTAAAAATACGTATTCGGGCCGTTTTTTCGCGAAAAAATCTTCAGTATCCTTCTGTCGGCGTAAATCAAGCTCGTCGATTTCGGCGGTAATTATATTCTTATACCCCCGGCCGGCAAGGGCTCGCATCATTGCCGAACCGACCAGGCCGGTATGCCCGGCTACATATATTTTGGAGTTTTTATTCATATTAATCTTTCTTCCACCATCGGTTGGGAAATTTTTCTTTTATTGCCTTATCGCCTTCGCCGATAACCTTGCAACCGGCGGCGCGCAGGTCGGCATCAACCATGATTTTAACCAGATCTTTGAAGGTTATTTTGGGCTGCCACCTTAAAACATTCTTTGCCTTACGGCAATCGGCTTTTAAAACATCGACTTCGGTAGGCCGGAAATAACGTTTATCGATTTTCACATATTTCTGCCATTTTAAACCGGCATAGCTGAATGCTTCTTTTAAAAAATCTTTTATGGAATGAGTTTGCCCGGTGCCGATGACAAAATCGCCGGGCCCCTTCTGCTGCAGCATTTTCCACATCGCTTCGACATAATCCGGGGCGAAACCCCAGTCGCGCTTGGCCGCCAGGTTGCCCAGATATAATTTATCCTGTTTGCCGGCAATAATATCCGCGATGGCTCGCGTAATTTTTCTGGTAACAAAAGTTTCACCGCGCCGGGGGGACTCATGGTTAAAAAGAATACCGTTGCAGGCAAACATCTTATAACCTTCGCGGTAGTTTACCGTCATCCAATAGGAAGAGAGTTTGGCGATCGCGTAGGGACTGCGCGGCGCAAAAGGCGTGTTTTCGCTCTGAGGCGGCCTGGCGGAACCGAACATTTCCGAGCTGCTGGCCTGATAAAACTTAATTTTTTTACCGCTCCGGCGGATTGCTTCTAAAATTCTTGTCGTCCCCAAGCCGGTAACGTTTCCCGTATATTCGGGTATATCAAAACTAACCCGGACGTGGCTCTGGGCAGCCAAATTGTATATTTCATCGGGTTTTACGTTGTAAATAATATTGGTGATCTGTTCGCTGTCGGACAAATCGCCGTAGTGCAGGAAAAATCTCGCCCTTGTTTCATGAGGATCGACATAAATATGGCTAATCCTTTCGGTATTAAAGGTGCTGGCTCTCCGGACAATACCATGGACATGGTAACCCTTAGCCAGCAAAAATTCCGCCAGATAAGAACCATCCTGGCCGGTGATACCGGTGATCAACGCTTTTTTCATACCTACCCCCTATAAACGGGTTCTGTCAAAAGATTCAAAACCATAAAGATTTACCACCAAGGCACCAAGACACTAAAGTAGAAAAAAATTATTAATATCTTTGCGCTGCTACACCTTCCAGACAATCACATCTTTCCTGCCGCCCCAGCTTAACGCAAGCTTTTGAAGATTTATGAGGCTTCTTATTTTCTCTTCAAAAGACAAACCGGCTTGTACTCGGCGGAATTTTTCCTTTTCGCTAAAAAATTCCTTCTCGGTCATTATTCTGTCGCCGATGACAATTTTTATTGCTTCTAACGCTTTTTTCATACTTTCGCTTCCTCGCCGGCAGGCTCTCCCTTTATCTTTTGCAGCCTTTCCCATTCATCCTTAAGGTAGCGGTATTCATCTTCTTTCCTTTTCAAGAAATAGCTCATCAACCGCAGCTTTTCCTCAAAACCACTGGGGGTAAGAATATACCTTACTTTTCCCATCTTACCGGGGCGGTAAGAGAAATTCCTGACCTTTAAAACGCCTTTTTTGATTAATTCGTTGATGAGATAGTTGGTTTTACCTAAGGAGATTTTAAGCCTGAGGGAAATTTCGCGCTGGGTTATCTGCGGTGTCTTATCGAGCTCGGAAAGCAGGAAAAGAGCCTCTTCTTTCTCAATCGAGGGCTGGTTAGGCTTAGTTAGGTGTTCATTCATTGAACAATAATTATAGCCGTCAGCCCCTTTTTGTCAAATATTTTTTTCAAGAAAAATAGGCGTGGCTTCTTTTCCCTTTTGGCGGTAGTTTTTCTATAAATAAATGGTATAATTAAAAAAATACTTATGGATGAACAAGAACTGATCCGGCGTTGTATCGAAAAAGACAAGCCAGCTTGGGATATTTTTGTGGGAAAATACGGCCGGCTTATTTACTGGGCGATCCACAAACGCCTGGCCGCGAGTAGCTTTGCCTATGACGACGGCGATGTCCAAACTATTTTCCAGGAAGTCTTTCTTTCGCTCATCGAAGGCGAAAAGCTTAAGCAGTTAAAAGACGCCCGGGCGATTGCCGGATGGCTGGCGATGGTTGCCTCCCACAAAACAGTTGATTTTATGCGCCAGAAAATAAGCCGGGATAAGCACTTTAGCGATACCGGCGACGCGCCGCCGGTAAACGATGAAAACTACAAACAAGAACTTATCGCCAATGATTTAGTGAATATCGTCAAGATGGTCATCGAAACTTTTTCCCCTAAAGAAAAAATCATTCTCCACCTTAACCTTTTTGGGGAAAAAACTCATGTTGAAATCGCCGGGATTACGGCGATACCGGTCAATACGGTTTCGACGATAATTGCCCGGGCTAAAGAAAAACTTAAAACCGAACTGGCGAAAAAAGGGATAGAAGGGTATAATTGAAAGAAAATAACCTTCTCTTTCGTCTATTAAAGTGGGGGGAAAATGGATAGAATCGAGCAACTGCTTAAAAAAGGCCTCAAAGAAACTCACGGCGGGAAAGCCGGGAAAACCCCGCTCTGCCCGGATGAAACTATTCTTTTGGACTACCTTGGCCAAAAATTAGATAAATATGAACGGGAAACTATCGAAAACCATCTTAGCGCCTGCGATTTTTGCCTCAGTCAATTAAGTATCGCTTACGAGGCGAGTCGGCAAAAAGATTTTGCTCCCATGCCGAAAAATTTAGCAAGCCGCGCTAAAACATTGTTTCCAGCCAGCCAGGGTGGTAAAAAAGATAAACCTAAAACCAAAGAAAAGTTATTTCTTGCCGCTACTATCTTCTGTTTCATCCTCTCGTTTTTAATCCCCCGTTACTTCATGCAATGTTTAGCCGCCGGCCTGATTCTGGGGATACGCTGGGCCCTGGAAAGCGAAGGCGGCCGTACCCTTATCATGGTGCTTGGCTCTCTGCGTAAACACTCCTCCGACGCCGACGAAGCAACCCCGCCTCGCCTGAAAAACCACATCGACTCTAAACAACGGCATTAACTTTTTACTGTCGTCGGGTTTTTTATCCAACCCATTGCGGCTATATCTTTATGCCGAAAATCTCGGATATCCCCACGCGCTTTCCTTTTTATACGATTAACCGAAAAATGCGTTAGCGTATTTTTCGGTTAGATGACATTTATTTTTTGCGCAGCAAAAAATAAATGAAAGAATTCTCCACCCTCCCCCGTCTATTATTATTGAAAGAAGAAAGTAGCTGATAACGTAGTAGTAGGAACGAGAGTGTCATCTTCTTTCTCTCTACTCTCTACTTTCTACTTTATAAAAGGGGGTATCCCATGGGTATGGATTTTAAAGTAGCCAGGCTGCATCGTTTGGAGGGGAACGGAGCGACAAAAGCGGTATGCGACGTCACTTTAGGCGGAGAATTTGTCGTAAAAGGATTTCGGGTAGTCGATGGTAAAAACGGTTTGTTCGTAAGCATGCCTCAAGATCCCGGTAAGGACGGCAAGTGGTATGACAACGCTTTTCCTTTGACGAAAGAAACAAGAAACACACTCAGCGGCGCTGTCCTTGCCGCTTACGAAGGAGACAAAACCCAAAAATCACGATAACCCGAAAAATTACCGCGCCTTTTGGCGCGAATGGCAGCAAACGGTCGGATTGCCCGAGCCTGTCGAAGGACGACCGTTTGCTGCCAGAATCAACGGGTCATGGATGAAGCACAGATGTACTCCCCGCGGCATCCTGCTTCGCTAAAGCTTCGCAGGGACTTACGAGCCGCGGGGTATCCAGGTTCATTTCTCCGAAGTCCTCCTTCGCTTTTTTCAGCTTCGGAGAAATCTCACCGAAGCTTTAGCGAAGGTGGACATTGGCGAAGGAGAATAAAATACTGCCAAATGGCATTTTTCGGGTTAACAAGAAAATTTCACAAAATCTGCCAATGTGCCGATTTTTCTCTTACCTATATATATAGGCCGGTAGCGCCGCATTACCTAAATGTTGAAGCTCCACCAGCTTACGCTGGTGGAATCTTTTTCTTCGCTTCGGCGAAGCGGAAACCTCGCCAAAGCGGAATTCCCGCTATCCATCCCCACCCTTCCGGGTGGGGAATTTCGCGAAGGCGGGTTAAATAATGGTATGCGGCACAACTGATTGTAAACATTAATTAAATAAGACTTCACCGAACCCAAGCCCGAAGGGCGAAGGGTGAGGTGGTAGCCGAATTACCCCCGGAAGGGGGTTTTGTCACATGATTAAGGACAAAATTGATGTAACAATGCAGTAGTATTCTATAACATATTTCCCCGCGGAGAATAAGGGGAGTGGGCAAGAAAACGTTTTCTACGAAAGGCTCTTGACCGACGACGCGTTATGCCTGCCTCGCGGGCAGTTTTAAAAAATCTTTGCCGATGGAAAACAGCCGATGGGAAACGCCTTGACTTTTTGGCGAAAATACTCTATCATTTATACAAGGAGAAATTATCATGAATAAAAACAATTTTTTAGTTCTTATTGAACGGGATGAGGATGGTATGTTGGTTGCATCTGCTCCCGCATTACGCGGATGCCACACGCAAGCTAAAACTATGCCGCTATTACTAAAAAGGATAAAAGAAGCTATCCAGCTATGCATAGAAGTTGAACGGCCCAAGATCAAACCATTGGAATTCGTAGGATTACAGGAAATAGAAGTTTCCCGATGAGCAGGCTTACACCTCTTAAACCCACTGAAGTTATCAAAATTCTGCATCGGTTTGGTTTTGAACAAATCCGCCAAAAGGGAAGTCATATTTATTTCCGCCATCCGGATGGACGCTCCACAGTCATCCCTTTTCATAAAGGCGAAGACCTGGGAAAGGGATTGCTTAACGCCATACTCAAAGATATCGAAATATCCTGGGAAGATTTTATCGCGGAAAGATAATTCGATGCCGAAATCATTCGGCAAACTCATCCTGCTTTTAGCTCCTGATCAATGTTTTCCGTTCCTCGTACCCGCGCTACAGTTCTTGCCGCTTACGAAGGAGACAAAACCCAAAAATCACGATAAGCCAAAAAGATTCCACAGCTTTTAGCGCAATGGCATAATCCCTCGCGCCCCAATACGCGAAAAATCTCTTCGGTATTTTTCGCGAGCGCTTCGTCCCGATGCGCCTGTATATCAGATAATAGGGACAGCGACCGTTTTCCTGTTTTTATTTTCCTTAAAGAGAAAATGCCTCGATATCGCTAGGGGATTGACGCACGCATATCAATAAAAACGGTCGCTGTCCCTATTTAAAAAAGGTAAGGGGGTATATTTTCACCTTTTTACGGAACCGACGCGAACTGTACCAGCGACGCGACGTGGCGCAGGGAAGTGATTCTGAACGTCAACCGGTCGAAAAGCTCTGGCCCAACCGCCGTGAATTCGATTTTCTGCGATGCCGGACTTGATATGACCGGGATGTTGGACATTTTGATGCCGCCGGGGGCACTGCTGACATCGGCAGGGCTGGAGGCGGGACTGGAAGAAGCAAGGCCGGGGGTTCTTTCAGGTAAATTCAACTCCGCCAAAGCCCATTGAGCCGACTTACGAACATCGGCAAAATTCGGTTCGTGGTGCGCTGCCGACCGGAGTATCGCCGCGAAGACATCCTTTTCATGCTGGCCGGGCAGCCGGTAAAATAGCTCTACGGCGTCCCGTGCTCTGTTGAATTCAAGCATAGGCTCAATGGATTGGCCAAAGGTAATTTGGCCGAGAAGAGACCTGGCTCTTTTACGCTTAGTATAATCTTCGGAGTCCAATTGCCGCGTTAAATCTCCGGGTAATACTTCTAAAACCCACCGGCTGGCGCCATAGATACTGAATCTTGGGTCTTCGCGTAACCCGGATTCTAATATTTCCTTTAACATTATCTGGTCATTTTCTGAAGTTAAACCCAAAAATAACTGACGGACGTCTTCCGCCCTATTCTCAACTTCAAGCATGCTGTCAATGGACCGGCCAAAGACAAACCGGCTGAGATTATGCCGGGCTTGGCGGCGGGTATCCGACAAATCACTGTGCAGCTGCTCCCGCAAATCGGCGATTATTCTATTTAAGGTCCACTCGCCGGCGTGATGGATAGCGGCACCGTGCGATTCCCGCAGTGTAGACCTAAGGATCTCTTTTAAAATATCCCTTTGTTCATCGTTAGCCAGGCGGTGATACAAAGCCACCACCTCATCAGCCCGGTTAGCATGCTCAAGCATTGTCTGGACCGGCGTCTCGTCGGCAATCATACCGGTAAAAATAATCGTGCCCAGGACGCGGCGCGCGTTCTGCCGAATCTCAGGTGTTGCGCTTCCCAGTAATTCGCGCAATTGAGTAATCATCGTTTGTTTTTGCCGGGTACCTACCTCGCGATACCGCGCGACAATCTTTCCGTTATTCGCCCCCTTCATGTTTAATGCCACTGAGGGATTGTCAAAGATATGATTGCCGGTCGCCCGGGCTACCTGATATTTCAGCCATTGAGCGGCTTTGGCAGGATCAATCTTCCTCCACCAGGCGCCGGTACGCAAAGCATACTCGCTGACCGCCGGATCAGCTATATGATGAAGACGATTGTCGCGCCAATCCGTCCCAGCCACTCTCAAATCAACAAGCGGGTCATCGAGCAAATCCATCTGAATCGTCCGCTCCAACGCCGCCTCGAGGGCGGCAGCCGGCGTTTCGTAATAAAGCGCCCGGTCGATTAATTCGCTGGCCTTGGTTTCCTCGGGTTTCAACCGCTCGGCGGCCGCGGCTCTTTGTTGTTCCTTAATCTCTATCTCCCTGTTAACTCTTGCCAAGTCATCTTCCGCCTGAACACCGCGATCTATTAATTCCCACGCCGTATCTTTCAATGCTTGCAAATCATCGCTGAGCCTGTTGAATAACTCCCTATCCGGTTCGGCTTTTTTCTTGATTGCATCCGCTTCATCGCGCAGTTTTTTAGCTTCCCGGCTAAAATGCTCATCGCCAAGAGCCCTGCGCTCGGCGATAGCGGCCCGGATATCCGCGCGGACCTTTTGGTGAGTCGCATCGATAAAATCTTTACATTCCGTTTCAGTACCGCTGGTAAAAATATTACCCGCCTTTCCGTCGGTACGCCTTATCCAGAGCATAGAAAAACGGTGGTTGGGACTCATCCGGAAAACAGGTTTACTCTTACCGGGTTTATCCTCTATCGTGTTCCTGCGTAAGCCGGTAACCGCCAGGCCCAATTCGCAATAATGCAATTGGCAATATTTCCGGATACGGCTTTCGTTTTCCGTAGAAATCATATAGACCATGTTAATTTTTTGGCCTTGATTATGCTCCATGAGATTCAGCATTTCCGCGAAACCTTCCCTGTCAGGAGTTGTAAGGTTGGTCAAACGGATAAACGGCAGGTAAGGCCTCATTTCCGCCTCGGCCAGGGCAAACCGGTCGTCATTACTGACGTGGCTGGCCTTATCCGTAGGGTTTTTTTTCTGCAGTTCGTAAAGATCGGCGGTACGCATCACGACAAAATCCAACATTTTCTTACCGACGGCCAGCATCGCCACATTGGCATGCCCCTTTACCTTAGGGTTATCCGTACCGGCGAAAAATCCCGCTGCTGTCTCATTCTCTAAACGGGTAATTCCGCCGGCGGCAGTTCCGCTTCTTGCCGCTATTTTAATCGGGTGGGTTTGGCCTTCCAGCGGATCAGGATCGTCTTCCGCGGGGAAACGATAATTCTCGGGATCGGGAGACCTAAACCGGAGTTTCATCTCGGCATAAGGAGCAACCCTGCCCTTAAAGATATTGTCGGCAGCCAGGCAAATCGATTTGACGATGGAGCGCATAAACCCGACACGGACGCGCGGAATCTTAGGATTGCGCGGATCAGGTAAAGGGTCATCGCTTAATTTTTTGCCGGGTACCGCGTCAATAGTCCTGGCGAATACCTCCCTGGCTAGGATCGGCAACCGTTCTATGGCCTTTTCTGCAAAAAAATTGTAAGGCGGATATGCGGGAGAAGAAGAAATTGGGCTTGCCGCGGCGCCGCTTTGCCCTTCACGCTTCCCCGAGACTGCAAACATTGCCGCGAAGCCTTCTGTCTCCGGAGACATGGGGGCGGTAAAACTGAAAAACGGCAGGAAAGGCCCTAATGCTTCCAGGAGCAGGGAAAGCCGGGCACCGTTTGATAAAGCTTTCGGTTCTCTCATTGGGCTAATCGCTGCCTGATCAAAATCAACCATCTCCCCGCCGGCGATAATAATAGGCCCGCCTACCTGAGATGAACCAAGCTGTGGAAGGCCGACCACTTCCGAAGATACGCCGGGATTCAAGGGCGCGACTCCGCCGGAAAAATACCGGCGCCGGACCTGACGCTTAGTGGCTGGGTCCTCCTCTCTTTTTATATAATTGTATATACCTTTCTGGAATGCCTGGGTGTAAAGATTGTAAATTTTTTCTTTGGCCTGGGGGTCGTGGATATCAATGCCTTTAATCTTCTTCTGGTTGATATAGTGTTTATAGAAGGATTCCTTGAACTTGTCCTTGAACCACTTGGCCAGGATAAGAGAGTAGTAGATCTGGCGCAGGGTAGCGAAGTTCTTTCCTTGGTTGATATCCTCGGTGATCTTGGGCACGACCACCTCGCGCATAACGTCACTGGCAACCCTGTTGGCCGCTTGCGTGTTTTCATCCTTCGTTCCTTTCTGCAATGCGAGAAAGTCTTGTTCGAGCATCGCCTTCAGTGTCGCCTGGTTGACTATCGCGGTATTCTTATATTCGTAAACTTGCGCTTTATCGGGAGCAATCCAGATTTTGTTGAAGGTATCGAGTTTGACTTGCGTAGTGCCGAAAACGCGGTTGGCTTCCTGGTAGGCTTTCTGCCAATAGCTCTTTCCTACTTCGTTTTCCGGGTGGGTGAGGCTTGAGACTAATTGCTTTAAGATATAGTCCTGGGCCAGCATGTCTCTTCCTACGTCGGTATGTATTGCTTCGTTGGTGATGACCCGGTCTTTTTCGTAAACGGACAGGTTTACCCATAAATCGTTTTCCGGAATAGTCAGGCCGGCTAAAAAATACCTTATCAATTTAGCCGCCTCTTCCCTGGATACGGCGCCCTGGTTGGCGCTGTCGATGATAAATTCAATCTTTAAGGGGTTACTGGGGTTAAGCTTCAGTCCTTTTAATACAGGAAAAGAATAAGCAGCCGAGAGGCCCAGAAGCTGGGTGGGAGCGGGTAGGGTAAGGGCGGCGTGGGCGTAATTAACGCCCAGGCTGGTACCCAGGAATGAAAACAAGACAAAGATCAGGATGATTTTAGAAAATAACTTTCGTTTAGGTTGGGAAAGGAAAGACAACATTATCAGGCCTCCGTTTTGGTTGTTATTATTTGCCCGGCAGCAAGCCGGATATGTTAAAATGCCTTACAATGTAGTAGAAAGATATAACATATTTCCGCAAAAAAAACCGCTAAATAAGGTTTCCCTCAATCCCAGCCTTTATAATGAGACTTACTCATTTTCAAGCGTACTCGCGAGAAAATGAGTGTAGTCGAATTAATCCCGCCGAATGCAGGAAAAATATGCGGAGCAGATTTTTCCTGCAGTTCATGAGGCGGGATAATATGAACAAATATTTATAATTTACGGCACCGACGCAAATTGTGCTAAAGAAGCAATATGTTTCATCGAAACAATTCGGAACGTCAACCGGTCGAAGAAATCCGGGCCGATGGCGGCGAATTCAATTTTCTGCGACGCCGCCGAAGATATCACCGGGATGTTGGACATTTTGATACCGCCGGGGGTGCTGCTAACACCGGTAGGGCGGGAACTAGCAGCCGTAATCACAATCTTCCCCCCATAACCTGCAACATTAAGAGTTATCTCCGCTCCGGGATACTCTGTCTTAAGCTGCGCGATATATTCCTGAGCCTTAGCTGAATCAAATGTCGACACTCCTCCCTTAAGAGTAACAGCAATCTCGTAATGGCCGGCAAAAGCCTCTCCAAACTCCTTGTTGGGACCGAAAATACTCGTTGCGCCGTTGGCGCTAATGGTAGGTAAAAATCTATTGATTTTATCCACTATCCTAATCGCGTCCAAAGTCGTCAACTTTTGAGCGGGGTTGGCGGCGGAAGTTGGTTCAAGAAAAGTTACGCGCATAGTGCCATCGGGGCCGCCTATATTATCCACCCTGAATGGTAATCCTTTTCCGTATCCATCTTCTACAATACGACGCACTTGGTCAACGGCAGGTTCCATACTCACCGGGTATCCTCTACCACCAGAAGAATAAACGCGTCCGTCTGCTGTAATATGAAATTCCAATGTATCGCCGGGAACAGCCGCCGGAGCCGGGCTGGAGCTGGGAGAAGACGAAGCTTTTTCTCCCCGCCGCCTATGCTTTCTTCCATCCCCGTGTGTAGCATCTATAGCTTTAGACTTCTTTTCCAGTAACCCTATCATCTTATCCCGATCTCTCTCGGCAATTGTATTCACGTCGCCCACTAAATAACTATGGAGCACAAAGAAAAGTCTAGCTTCCTCTATCTGGGCCGCGATTACCCGGGGATCCTGCGAAGGCCGGAGTACTTTAATTTCTCTCAGTTCTCTTAATGCCCTGGTGTAGAAAATCCTGACCAATTCTCTTTCGTCTTTGCGCAGAATAGTGAAACTGGTAAGATTGCGTTGCACGGGGTCTTTTAACGCGGCAATTATTTTTTTTATCGCGGCATTGGCCTCGATGAGCACCTTAGAAATGTGATCCCCTTCGGCCTTTGGAACGGCGTAACCGGCAAATTTTTCTGCTTTTTGCGCGTCTTTGGGAAAATTCCAGCTTCCGGTGTAAAAGCCGAACCAGCTCCACTGAGGCGACATCATGCCGGTGTATTGCTTTTCCCGCAGTAAAGTCGAAGATATATTTAAATCAATACTCGGGTGGTCAACCAACCCCATCTCGATTCTTTTCTGCAAGGCTAACTCTAAATTTCTCGTAGGCGCTTCCAGAAAAATCGCTTGATCAATAAGCTGGCCGGCTTCCCCTTCCTGTTGCCTGGCCTCATTATCTAACTCCTTAATCTTAGCGGGATCGCCTTCTCCGCTAAGCCTGAGTTTCTCCGCCTCTTCCCGTTTTCCCTTAGCGACAAGTTTCAGCTCCTCGCTTTGATCTCTTAATGCCTCCGCCTGCCTCAATCTTTGAGCCGCTTCTCCGGCTCCCAGTAATTTGCGGCGCTCAATTTCATCTTGAATTTTTTGTCTAATACGCTGGTGTTCCCGGGCAATTAAAGCCTCCCAATCTTCGCCCATGGTCAGTTCACTTTCCCGGCGAAGCCAACCCATGGAAATTTTATGATTGTCCCTGACCTGGCCCGCGGCAATGGCCTGGCCTAATTTAATATAATGCAATTCGATGTATTTAGAGACGCGCGCGGCATCTTCCGTAGAAAGCAAATAGGTAAGTTCGACATCTCTCTCTTTATTGTCCGGCGAGTTTAGAATCTCGAACATCTGCTCAAAACTTTCCATATCCGAGATATAATCAGTCGCCCTTAAAAAAGGAGCGTCGTCGGCTAAATCCGCTTCCAATAAGGCAAGGCGGTCGTCGTCGCTTAACCAGGCCTGGATATCGTTGGGAAGCTTCTTCTTTACTTCACCCATCCCGGCGGTGCGTAAAAAAGTAAAATCAAGGCCTAAGACAGCCTGGGCAAAATAAGCGACGTTTTTGTGGCCATAGACTAAAGGATTATAGTTGCCGCCTAAATATCCCACTTTTAGCGGCCGGCCGCCGAATTTCTTTTTATCAAATTCGCGGGTTTCACCTTTCAGGGGGTCGCGTCCGCTCCGGTATAAACCCATTCCCGCCATAGGGTCAACCTTGCCTGTCCTGACATTTTCGATGATTAAATCCAGGGCGGCCTTATTGGCTTCCAGACAGGTAAGACGGAATTCAAAATCATAAAACTGATCTTCAATTTTTCCGATGAATCCTTCCGGGACCGAATCCATGATTGCCCGGCGCGCCCCAGCTTTAGCAAACATCGCCCGCTCGATAGTGGCCAGCCGGTCGGCCGGCATATTCGGACCTATTTCGGCTAAAAGTTTTGCATCGGCCAATTCATCGATTTGAGGAAAGATTTCAAACAATTCCCTCACCACCGGAACTAAGTCCCGGGAATACCTTCGCCTGATAACCTCCAATTCTGTATTAGCGGACTTCATCTGACCGTCGATACGTTCTACCTCAATTTCTGCTGCAACCCATTCCTGTAAACTGTTACGACGGTTCGCATCATCGCTCGCCGCTTTAGCCGTCCTCCTCTCCCTCGCGAGTTTTATTCTTTCATCCATTACCTCGTGTTTTCGCCTATCGTACTCTCTGCTTGCTGTTTTTAACTCATCTCGACGTGCAATCAAATGTTCCAATTTTTGGGCTTGCGCGGCGGTGAAGTGAGGGAAGACCCTGGTGGTGGGACCGGCTATCGCCACGATACGAGCCGCTATTTCATCTACTACTTGGTCGAGAGACGCCGTGGCGGCGCCTTGCGATTCCACTGTTTGAGGCGATTCGCTTACCTCTAACGAAATGGTTCTCTTTTTCCAAACGCTGGCCGTGATCGACGCCCTACCGACATAGTCCGCCTTGGCTATACGCCGGATTTCCGCTAAATCTGCATCGCTGATCACCCGGCCAAAGTCAATATTTTTTTTTATGGGGCTGGATAAAACGGAACCCGGGGAGCCGGCGACTCTCGGCGCCTCTTTAGCCGCTTGCGGTTTAAATAATTCCTCCTCAGCTTGCCGCCAAGCGTTCAATACCTCCGGAATTTCCCCACCCCGATCAATAATAGAAACGACATCGGCCTCACTCCAGTCGTGCACGCTCTTCTTTGCCAATATTCCCACAGTGCGGCCGGCCAGCTTGGCCTTAACTCTCGCGATAACCTGATCTAAATAAGCTCTATTGCTCTGGCCTTCAGTCCTTGCCAGAGAATCGCTAAATTGGGTACGGCTCAAGTTTTCAGTTATTCTCGTTACCCACATAACATCCAAATCGCCCACTTTACGCGGAGTCATTTCGTCGATCAAATCCCGAAGATACCGGAAACTAGATATCTCTAAAGCCGCGCCGGACGAACTGGAGCCGGGCGTTCTTCCCTGCCCAGCCCTTCGTTTTCTCGTAAGATCTTCGAGTCTCCTACGTGTCATCGACTGAGCTTGAGCCGCAGCAGCTGCTCCTGCCGTTTTCTGTTTATATTCGGCTAAAGCCGCAAGAAAATCTTTCTGGTTATCCAGAAGCGCCATCGCCTTAGTCGGGTCAAGGTACTTTACCTGACCAGCTTGCATCAAAACCAAAGCATTCTTTATCACTCTAACCGCGGCCGGAAGATCAGTTTCATCAACCCCGAACCCGGGAAGCTGTGCTACGGCACGAGCGGTAAGTTGGGCCAGATTCTCCTGCCGATAATAACCCTTATAACGATGCTGTAAGTCCTGATTAAGTTGTCCAATAGCCCATCGCATCTTTGTTATAATATCTTGCCGCAATCTACCTTGGTCGGCCGGGCTGGAGCCGACCCGTTCCCGTATCTGCTTAATTGCGCCTTGCAGCGCCGGGATTAACGGATTCGGAGAAATACTTTCAGCATATGTCGGCTCGAAGACAGTAGATCGAAGCTCCGGGCCGGTAATATCGTTGCTGGAATGGATAGCAGGCGCAACTCCGGTTACCGTACGAATGGTAATCTCCGGCAGCGCTATGTCCACTAAAGTGCTTAACGTTGCCGCGACACTGAGGTCGCCGATTATACCAATCGCCCGTATCGCCAGCATGATGTCCGTCTGGTTTACTCCATTCATACCCCCAATACCTTTATCGTTGGCCCGCGCAATTGTGTTGGCTATCGTTGTCAGCACCCGGCTCTGGTTTAATTTTGCCAGCGCGCTTTCGGCTTTATCCTTAAGCGCCGGAACGCCGCTGTCATAGTCACTGAAAGCTCGCCCTAGCCCCAACATCGCCCAGGAGTGGCTTACTCTGGCCCGGACTTTTCTGTAATTATCTAACAAAGGGCTGGAGCTGACGCTGAAAACATTGGGGACCGTTATTGGGAACTGAGAAGGTTTCCCCTGGCTGACCGGACGATAGGTGACATTAATAACAGCATTGCCGGTTTCATTGTCTATGGCAAAATCCATTGCCCAACGATACTCATTCTGAAAATTATACTCCCAGTGGTTGTAGCGCTCGGCTCCGCTGTCGGTTACAAAACCCTTGAACGCGGCGGCCGCGCCAACTGTATTGAGCGGCCCGCGATTTCTGGAAATGCTGGTTAATAAGGCGTCGAAATCTTTTGCTATATCGGCTGCGGTACGGGCAAGCGCCGCTTGTTTTAAAGCAACGCCATCAGTAGCTTTGTCGATAACCACCTCAAATTTGCCGCCTCTTTTTTCAGAATATATACACCCTACAGAAAACCGGCTGTTGTCTGCCCACAATAATCTTATCGCTAACTTGCTTTTCCCATCGTCAAAAATCTTATCAGGCCCTTCCGGAACCTTGCCCCCCAGGCTCTCGCGGATTACTCGCTCAAGCCTGGCTCTACCGAGAGAAGTCGGGATGTCATGCCCAATCAACGCGGCTACCCGATCGGCAGCTTCCCTTGCTACTACGCCATAATCGCGGGCTACCATGGTTAATCCCGCCGGGCTCGCCGTCACCGCCAATGAATTATCCTTCGCCGCGCCGTTGGTTAATTGCGCTCCTACCACATTAAATGTTCCCATCCTCCCGCTTTCTTCAAGCCTGCTCGCGGTAGGAACGGCGGATGAGATAAAGGTTCTCAGAAGA
>Ga0182021_10002673_pt1 | contig 20863 bp, 17 predicted proteins | sample 612E3MmetaG_FD_120493 | JGI IMG/M metagenome (GOLD analysis project Ga0182021, IMG submission 120493) | Permafrost microbial communities from Stordalen Mire, Sweden - 612E3M metaG (Illumina Assembly) | ecosystem: Environmental > Terrestrial > Soil > Wetlands > Permafrost | place: Sweden... | reverse complement strand
GTTTCGCAGGACCAGAGAGAACAGCGGGTTGTTTCTGGGTGGCCCTGCCTTGGCAAGGAAACTTGTCGTGTCGAGGAAATCGTAGATCACCGCGCCCGGGATCCCGAGGTTGTCGTAGGGACGGGCAAGGGTGAGGTTTATCGGTGCGCCAGGGGGCGCTCCTGCGGGTCCGATCACGGGACCCGTCATGCTCAGGATTTCATACCGTGAGGCCTTCCCGGTTTTCGGATCGGGTGTGCCCGGATCCGAATAGAGGGGCATCTCAAAACTTCCGACCGAGGCGCCGGCGAGGTTCAGCTGTCCGGCGATCAGATTCGGGTAGCTGTAGATTTGCCCCGATTGGAACAGCCCCCCCGACTGGTAGCCGGCGGTCAGGCTGTTCCCGATGGCGACGTATTTCGTGACCGTAGTGTTGCCCATGCCGGCGACGGGGCCGGATGGGGTGCTGTCCTTACATCCGCCCAGCAGCAGGGCGGCGATCAGCATGGCCGCCAGGGCGGCCGCAAAGCGTATCGATCTCATGCTCATGCTCCAGGGAGAAGGTTAAATGGAATACCCGAGATTTACGCCGAACAGGCTCACATGGGTGTGATATGTACCGTCGAAATTGACGGTGGGAGTGGTATTCACGGCTTTCCGCTCATTGAACAGCAGGAGGAGGTAAGCTACGTCCACGCTAAATTCCTTGGAGAAGGAGTAGCCGAGTCCGAGGTTTATCCCGTTGCGGTTGGCATCCGGAAGAATCGGATCGACATACTCCGTGCTTACGGGGGAGTGGTCGAAGAGGTATCCCCCGCGGATGCGGAAATCTCCCAGCGCGTACTCGCCGCCGATCCGGAGAATGTACGTGTCGCTGTAGTTCTTCGGCTGAATAACCTGGGATCCGTCCGCCTGGAACGTAAATGCCAGCTGGTTGTAGGAAGACCACCCGATCCACTGGTAGTCGGCCTCGATCTGGTACTTCTCCCCTGCGGGAGTCCAGGCGAGACCCGCAAAGGCGGTGGCGGGGAGCTTGATGGAGGTGGTAACACCGCCCGCGGGAAGATCAAGCGGTGCGTAATTCGGGTTGAAGGACGCAGTCCCGCTGGCATCCATTTTCACGGAACTCCGGTACGACGCGCCGATGGAAATATCGCGCGTAATCTTGTACAGTGCCCCGGCATTCCAGCCGTAGCCGTGGCCCGTCAGATCCAGTGTAACCTTCGGATCGCCGTCGGCTGCCTGAAGAGGGATGGCAACGGCGCGCTCCAGGCTGACACTACCGGTGACATAGTTGAAGCCTCCTCCCACGGCAAGGTCGTCCGTAATCTTGTATGAGACGGTGGGGGAGAAGTAGAACGAATGAAGGCTCACATAGGTCGTAAGGTAGCGGCCTATCCACGTATCGGGCCATTCGCTACCGAGTCCGTACGGATTGTTCACACCGATCCCCACATGCAGGCGCTCGAAGGCCGGGTAGGTGACGTACGCATTGATTGGTGAGAAGAACTGGTTTGGCGCCTGTGTCTTCGCGTTGGTATTGTTCTGCAGAGGGCCGTAGAACGAAACGGTCGGGATCACCGCCGTGACGCCTCCGTACACGGAAATCTGGTCCTGAAATGCAAGGCCGGCCGGGTTGAAGAAAACCGCCGATCCATCGGACGCCCTGGCCACAAAGGCTCCCGCCTGGGCCATGGCACGTGCGCCGTGCTCGTTCAGCTGGAATCCTCCCGCTACCGCCTCCACAGCCAACATTCCAGACAGGGCGAACGAGAGCGTAACTCGCCGTGCGAGGTTCATAGCAGCTCCTTGAAACTGTGAGTGAACGGGGGAAGAGTAAGACGGCTGCGGCGAGGAACGAACCGATGGGCAGCCGGTGGCGGTCATCCGCAGGCATACGCGGACGCATCCGGTGTGAGAATGCTTCGCAAGCTAGTCAAAAATATCGGGAAAAGCACACACTCCGGAAAAAAAACAGAGGAACGAAGCCCGCCGGCGGAAGGGGAGATCTTGCTTCTTTCGCGCGTTTTTCATAGAATTTACCAATAAGTGTTCGGCAATCTCCATCCATAGTCAGGTCTCCTGCCCGTCTGTTGGACGGGGGGGAGGATAAGCCCCCCAGGTTGAAGGCCGCTGCTTTGAGCACACGGACCCCGCCCGGATCAACGGCGGGGTTTTTTGCAGTTGAGGTCCACGAAAAGGAGCTGTCATGATCATCGTCATGCAGGCGCGGGCGACAGAAGCGGATGTTGAATACGTTTCCCGCCGGGTCGAAGAGCTCGGCCTCACGCCCCATGTCTCCAGGGGGACGGAGCGGATTCTCATTGGCGTCATCGGCGACGAGCGTCTGGTCAACCGCGACCAGCTCACCCTCCTTCCGCACGTCGAGGAAGTCATACCGATACTCAAGCCGTATAAGCTTGCGAGCCGTGAATTCCAACCGGCCGACAGCATTGTGTCGGTCGCCGGGGTGCCGATCGGGGGCAACGAAGTGGTGGTTATTGCTGGCCCCTGTTCGGTGGAGGATGAAGAACAGATAGTGACTGCGGCGATCGCGGTGAAGGCTGCGGGAGCCCGTCTCCTCCGCGGGGGCGCGTACAAACCCCGGACAAGCCCGTACGTTTTTCAAGGATTGGGAGAGGAAGGGCTGAAGCTCCTCGCACGTGCCCGCGAGAAGACCGGTCTGGGCATCGTCACTGAGGTGATGGAATCCTCCGAGGTCGATGTCGTCGCGGAGTATGCGGATCTGCTCCAGGTGGGTGCCCGGAACATGCAGAACACGAAGCTCCTGAGGAGCCTCTCCAAAATCGACAAGCCCGTTCTGCTGAAACGGGGTCCCGCCGCAACGCTCAACGAGTTTCTGATGAGTGCCGAATACCTGCTCTCGGGCGGAAATCACCGCGTGATTCTCTGTGAGCGGGGGATCAGGACATTTGTCGAGTATACCCGCAACACCCTCGATCTGAACGTGGTGCCTGCCGTCAAACAGCTCTCGCATCTCCCGATCATCGTGGACCCGAGTCATGGGACCGGAAGACATGACCTGGTGGTCCCGATGAGCCGCGCGGCCATCGCGGCGGGGGCCGACGGACTTCTCGTGGAAGTCCACCCGGCGCCGGAGAAGGCACTGTCCGATGGGGAGCAATCCCTGAAGCCCGCGGCATTTGCCGATCTCATGAGGGAGGTCCGCTGCATCGCCCCGGCAGTCGGCCGGTCCGTGGCTTCTCCGGCCGCAACGGCCTCCGGCCGGGAGAGTGCCCGCACGGTATGAAGAACGCTCCGGTTGTCATCTTCTTTGCAGTCTTCTTCACGATCTACGGGCTCATCAACTATTACATTTTCCTGCGCGGGTGGCAGGCCATCCCGGCCGGATCCATGCTCAGGATCCCCTACGCTGCGCTCTTTGCCGGCTTTGCGCTGTCGTTCATCGCCGGCAGGTTCCTGGAGAGGGCGTGGCTTTCGCCGCTGAGCTCGGGACTTGTCTGGATCGGGTCGTTCTGGCTTGCCGCAATGCTGTATTTCTTCCTTGCACTGGTCCTTCTCGACCTGGTCCGCCTCTTCAACCACTTCTTTGCCCTCTCTCCCGACTGGGTGTCGAAGAATTACCCTGAGGTGAAAGCATGGACTCTGGCGGGCCTCCTCTGCACAGTTGCGCTCGTTCTTGTCGCTGGACACATGAATGCCCTCAGGCCTCGCACCGTCGGGCTCGATCTTCGTGTCCACAAGCGGCTCGAGAAGGGGCTGACCATTGCTGCGGCGTCCGACATCCACCTCGGGACAATCATCGGGCGCCGGCGGCTGGAGAAGATCGTCGAGGCCATCAACGCCATCGAGCCTGATGTGATCCTTCTCCCGGGTGACATTGTCGATGAAGATCTCGCGCCCGTGATCCGCGCAAATCTCGGTGAGCATCTCCGGTCACTCCGCGCCAGGTTGGGAGTCTTTGCGATCACCGGCAACCATGAATATATCGGCGGCGTTGAAGCTGCGGTGTCGTACCTGAGGGAACACGGGGTGACAGTCCTGCGCGACAGCAGCACGGTGCTGCCCGGCGGCGTGACGATTATCGGCAGGGAGGACCGGAGCGTGGTGACGATGGCGGGACGAACCAGGAAAACGCTGAAAGAGCTGATGACCGGCGTCGATGCCTCGCGCCCCGTCATCGTGCTGGATCACCAGCCGTTTCACCTGGAGGAGGCTGCGGAAGCCGGGGCGGACCTCCAGCTCTCCGGTCACACCCACGACGGTCAGTTGTGGCCCCTGAACTTTATCACAAAGGCAATCTACGAGGTGAGCTGGGGGTACCTGAAGAAGGGGGAAACACACTACTATGTTTCAAGCGGTATCGGGACGTGGGGGCCTCCTGTCCGGCTGGGCAATCATCCGGAAATCATCAGGATCAGGCTCGTATCAGACCTGTAGTCCGTGTCCTGCTGATTCTACAATCGTCACCCTTCTCTCGTCATCTCTCACCTGATCCCGGGCCGTTCCCGGAATTCTCCCGCAATCCTGTTGAGGGCCTCCTGGCACGGATAATGTTCATTATTCCGCCAGCCTCCCCACTCATCATTCCCTCTCCACATCCCGCAGCGGACCACTGATGACGGGATGAATGATGAGTGGGGAATGGGGGAAGGAATCAACAGTCGTCTCCCTTGTGATGCGGGCCGGGTTCCTCCCGGCGGGTCTTAACGGCGCGGTTGCTGTCGTCCACGAAGACCACGATGGGAGTATGGCCGGATACCTCCGGCTCGGGAATCTCCACGAAACAGGAAATGATGATCCGGTCCCCGCTGCCCGCGAGGTGAGCCGCTGCCCCGTTCACGCAAATTCTTCCCGATCCGCGCTCCCCGGTGATCGCGTACGTTTCAAAACGCGTTCCGCGGCTGACATTCCATACCTGCACGGCCTCGTATTCCCTGATGTCAGCCAGCTCCATGAGCTCCGGCGGTATGGTCAGGCTTCCCTCATACTCCAGATCGGCGTCCGTGACGATCGCACGATGGATCTTTGCCCTGAGCATTTTCCGGTGTTGAGGCATCGATGCTTTCCTGTTGTCAGTTCGAAAGGGCGCGCAAGGGGAACCGGGGGATCAGCGCCCGGAACTGCTCGCCGTTGGACCGCTGCATGAGATACGTTCCCTCCATCGTTCCCTCGAATGTCTCGAGGACGCAAAAGCTGTTGTACTCGTGCGATTTCCCCGGTGTGATGACGGGCTGTTTTCCCACAACACCCTCCCCCTCGACCTCCTTCGCTTCGCCTGATCCGTCGATGATGTGCCAGTGGCGGCGAAGCAGCTGGACCTTCTCCGCGCCATGGTTCTCGATCCGTATGAAGTAGGCAAAGACAAATTTCTTCTCAATAGGGTCGGATTGGCCATCGAGGTACACCGGCCGTAGGCGCACCGTGATGTCCTCTGTTGTTGCGATGAACGATGTCATCCTGGGATCTCTGTTTCCTGGAAGGGCGGGGCTCCCGGCTCCTACTGGAAAGATAGGGTTTCGGGGAGGCAACCTCAACATTTCCCAGGAACCCGCGTGACACTGCTCGGCTGACCCGGCCCGATCTAAAGCCAATTCTGACAGACACGGTCAACCACTGTCGTCATCTGCCCAGGTTATCTGACGTCCCGGCTCTCGACGATCCCCACGGCGACGCGCTCGAGCATCAGCGTCCGCTCGGCTTCCTGCGGCTGGATTTCAACGAGCAATCCCCTTTTTCCCCCGTTGATGTAGATCTTCGGGAGGTTGAATACCGTAGACTCCACGTAGACCGGCAGCGGACTCCTTGTCCCGAACGGGCTGATCCCCCCGACCATGTAGCCGGTATGCCGCTGTGCAGTGGCCGGGTCACAGGCTGTCACTCCTTTCACGCCTAGAAACCGGGCAAGCTGCTTTGTCGAGACCTCCCTGTCTCCGTGCATGAGGACAAGAAGGGGCTTTCCGGCATTTGTCTGGAACACAAGCGTCTTGATCACAGAATGCTCGTCAATGCCCAGCTCGGCGGCTGCAAGGGCCGTGCCTCCATGTTCCTCATAGGTATACGGATGCGGCACGAAAGAAACATTGTGCTCGCGAAGGTACCGCATTGCGGATGTGACAGGGAGGTTCCGGGTATTCATGATCTGCTTGTCAGCCTGCTGGTCCACCGTTTCCACCCGACACGATCATCCCCCGCCCAGCCATACCGGAGAGCGGTGGCACGCTGCCTGCCATTCGAAAGGTGCGTCCGAATCTCAGAGTGAGAATCCACGACGGTGCACAGATGGTAAGTTCGAGGCTATTGTCGTGCTTTAGCCACCAACCAGATGTAGCGCAGGGTATCGGATCCGGTGTTGATCACATCGTGTTCCGTCAACGGCGGACAGTAGGCAACGCTGTAGGGCTGAAGCAAGAATGCGGGTCCTCCTGTGATTCTCATCTCTCCGGCACCTGAGAGCAAAGGGAAGAGATAGAGTTCACGGATCGTCGGACTCTGAAAGCCTTTTCCGGATGAGGCCTTGATGGTCGTTGCGTTATCGACCCGAAGCGCAAATCCGATCTGTGGTGCTACCTCGTTACCATACAGTGAATGATGGTTCAAGCGGACGCCGGCCGAGATATTCGCCGTGCTGAAGATATCCTGCTGCGTAAGCACATATGCTCCGCTGAGGTGAGTTGGAATTTGCTGTGTTGTATCCCTTTCAGGCTGGAAATGTCGGATGCGATCTTGCGCAATGCGCCCGCCCGGCCCCGCAGAAGGATGACCTCCAGGCAGTTGTCGTGATCAATGTGAACGTGTGTGGTTGTGATAATGGAATGGTGGTGATCGTGTTGAATGGTTGTCAGACGGTCTTCAAGATCTCGCTTGTGATGGTCGTACACGAGAGTCAACACACCGAGTGAGGCCGTACTGTCATCCTGTACCCGATCTTCATCGAGAAGGGAACGCAGTACGTCGCGGAGTCCCTGTGAACGATTGACAAAACCCTTCTGCCGGTTGAATCGGTCAAATCCTCTGAGGAGGTCTGCCTCGATGGAGACCCCGAAGCGAACAAGATTGATCATGGTAACACCCTTTCTAAGAAGGGTAACACATGTTTCTCCAAGGCGCAAGTAGCGTTCTTCCCGCACCGCCCTAACGGCAGCAGGGGCATCACAAGGAGCGAGAAACTTCAAAGGTGATTCGGTTTGGCGCGACGTGACGGAATCTGCTGCCTGCAGGAGGATGAAAGAGGGAACCGGCAGAAGGTTTTATCCCGGTCCCGATCCCCCAATGCAGGATTCCTTCCAATCGGTCCGGCGTTCGCTGGTCCAAGAGTCTGCCACTCCTACGCGGTTCCAGTTCTTCCGCTACACGAAGGATGACCTTTGTCCAACACACCAACCATGACACGGTACCGCTACTCCACGTGCGAAGAGGCTTTGCATGATCGCATACAACGGGAACGTTCATAGCGACAACTGATCCGAAGGAACCAATTGCATTTGGCATGCGTTCATTGTTGGGCGACAATGGGGAATACAGGGACCACCTGGTGGTTGATTTTTCCCGCCCCCGTTCGCCAAACTTGACCTTTCTCCGTTCTTTCCAGGCCCCCGGACCCAGTGAGGCTCATACTCGTCATAGTAACCCTTCTATCCCTAACGCTCGCCTGTCTCAGCGATTGTGTGGTTGTCCTCTCTTTCTCACTCAACCGATCATTCATTGCAGGAAACCTCTGCGAGAAAAAGGACGAACCCGGGAACACCTGCCAGGGTTGCTGCCTCCTGCGGAAACAGCTCGCCAATGAAGACCGGAAGGAGCAGTCTCCCCCCGCTAGAAATCTTAAGGAAGGCAACGATCTACAGCCGGTTCTTGTAGACCCTCCAACGTCTCTTCGTACGCCCCGGACCGGGGAGGTGCATTTTACTTTTCTCAGCCCCGCCATCCCCCTCCCCTCCGGGAGGGACATCGACCATCCTCCGGAGATCTTCTCCCTGTAACGGCGCTGTCATGCTATTTCAAAACCCACAGGAAGGAGTCTATTATGACCAGAAGGGGCATACGTTTCGTCTTGGTCGCGGGTGCCGCTCTCTTGATCCCTGCGATGACATTTGCATGCGCATGCGGGTGCAACGTGTTTACCGTCGGCGCACCGTGGACGATGCCGACATCAGCAGGGTTCGGGGCATTTCTGCAATATAACTACATGGACCAGACCAGGAACTGGGGTAGCTGGAAGAGCGCTTCCGCGGATGCGAACAGCGATCAGGAGATCCGCACGAACTTCTATACGCTCGGGTTCAAGTACATGGTCAACAGGGACTGGGGGTTTATGGCGGAAGGTCCCGTGTGGAACCGTTACTTCAGGACCACGGATGACGATGGGAACATCGCTGCGGTAAATCACACGTCGTTTGGTGACGTCCGTCTCATGGGCATGTACACGGGCATCTCGGAGGACATGTCCACAGGCCTTCAATTCGGGCTGAAACTTCCCACCGGCGCATTCCATGAATCCCTCCTTGACCGGGATACACAAATCGGGACCGGCACGACGGATTTCCTCCTGGGGGGATACCAGATGGGGCAGGAGGACGGATGGGGATGGTACGCACAGGTCATGTGGCAGTATGCGTTTAACACGCGTGACGGATACCGCCCCGGGAACAGCTTCGACGTCAACGGCGGGATCCACTATGACGGGCTTCTCAATAGTCTCAGGATCGTGCCCACGCTGCAGCTCGCGGGTTCGTTCCGTGGAATCGACGGCGGCGACAATGCCGACCCGGATAATACCGGATATGAAAGGCTGTACCTTTCTCCGGGCCTTGAAGTGGTGGCTTCAACCCATTTCACATTGTATGGGGACCTGAGAATCCCGCTCATGACGCATGTCCGGGGGGTTCAACTGGTCGCCCCCGCCCTGGTGAACCTGACGATGGGCTACAGTTTCTGATCTCAGTCCCGGTCTGCGGCTTTTCCGGTTGGAAGCGTCGTTCAACTACGATCTGACATTCCGTTTCCGCCTGTTTCCCCAGGATGCATGTGATGGACCGGTGCTCATCCAGCATCTCGGCGTTATCGGACGTGTGAGCTGGAAGGAACGGTACAAGGACGCTTATATCCCGGATTCCGGCGGCCATTACATGTTTCTCAACGCAGGCCTTTCCTTCATTCCTTTCCCTGGCTTCAACATTGATTTCTTTGGTCAATTCCCGATGATCAAGAACCTGACGGGTAACCAGCTGGATGAGCAGTTCCGGCTGGCTTCCGGTATACAGGTCTCTCTCTGAAAAGAACTCCCGCTTCCTCCTCACCCCGCGGACCAAACATCCATTCCATGAGGTAGCGTGTGTTCAAACCACGCGCCCGCTGGTCTTCGGACGCCCGCTCCTCCCTCTACGTTGAAGACATCTTCTCCAACCTCCTGATTCAGCACTTCGAATACTCGTTGGGTGTTCTCAGACATGGACAGAGAGTCTGAATATGAGGTTTCTTCGTTCTTCCCAGCTCGCCCCGCTGAAGTATGCCCCTTTGATCAGGTGGTCGTGGTCCAGGAGATTCGTGATGTAGATCGACGGCTCCAATCGCGAACCGCCCGCCATGCGAAAGGTGTATCCGAGTCCCAGATTCACAATCCAGGACGGCGCAGTGTGTGTCGCCGTGTTGAAATCGAAGAGACTGGTGCTGTACGCGACTCCGCCGGGGTTTCCATTCGTAAGTCCCGAACCATAAATGCCGGTGAGATTGGCAAACCAATCGTCTGTCTGGTAGTTCAATCCCATGACGACCGAGAGTCTTTGATCATGATCAAGGTCGGTTGCGGACCCATCACCCGTGATATCGAGAAAGCCTCCGCTCACCGCTCCGGAGCCGTACGCGTGGATGACTGAGGCGTTAAGATACCCGGAGATCGGGATATCTTGGCTGGCATAGTTGAGTCCAAGCTCGATGCCGGTGATCTTGACCTCCGCAATGTTCACGGGAGTCTTGATCGCGCTGTTGCCGACGGTCTGATCGTCCAGGCCCGGGCTTGCCTTCTTGAAAAACCCGTCCAGCTTCCCGCGGAAGCCGAGGGGGAACGAGTGTGTGTAGGCAATCTCGTAGAAGTCATCTTTTTCAGGAAGCGTTGGCGTCAGAGAGGTGCTCACATTGAGAGCAATCGATCTCAGGCCTTCAATGTTCGTCGGCATAAAGAGCCGCCCGTAATACAGATAGGCTGAATTGGATTCATCGATATACAAGTTCCACCTGATCCTGGGACTCACCTGATGTTGCAGAGGGACATCGGGAGCAATGTGCTGATCGTACCTGACCCCAAGCTCGATGGAAGTCCACTCAAGAGGATGCCAGTCAGTTTCGAAAAAGGCGCCGAAATCCGACCCCGCAAAATCGGTGACGATGGAAGGCCCCGGTGTCCCACCGGAGTCACGCGAGGTGAAATTTTCGGTTCCCCTCGTGCTGCTGAGGTTCAATCCCACCTTGTAGGTGAGCTCATGGGAGAGTCTGCTGTCATACGTCGATCGCATTCCGAGTGTAGTGAAACTCCGGTCTTCCGTCAATAAGTACGAGCGGAGAGTGTCGCCGGCGAACTGAAAGTTAGGCGAATCAATGTCTCCTGGCGTGTAGACAAGCCCGCCTTCACGGGCATACACGCCCATGAAAAAATTGGACTCATGGTCGATCTCCGGATTGAGGGTTCGGAAATACGACAACGTCTGAAATCCATTCGTCGTTTTCTGCACATCAGCGGCGATCTGTTCAACCGAATCGTAGGGGACCTCCGTGTAGGTTCGGCCAAAATTGAGATTAGATGTCAGGTAGTCGACGTCACTCAGGATATAGTCGAATTTGCCGTACAGGAAGTAGTCAAAGCCGTGATCGTGAAACAGTGCAGGGACCGGCGGATCGATCCGGCGGTCTGTCTCCTGTCGCGAGCCCGAGAGGAAAAAGCCAAGTTTCCCGACATGATCGCTGAAGGAGAGACTCTGTCCGTTCGAGTTGAGCGCGCGGAATGGTCCAAGGCGTGATCCGAGCGTGTCCCCAGGTGATCCTTTCGCCCCGTTGAAGACGAGGTAGCTTCCCGCGTATGTCGAGGCATCGAGATGGAACGTCCCTGTGGGGACATGGTTGTTGAGATCGACGACGGCCGCCATCTGTCCGCCGAACTCCGCTGGATACCCTCCCGTGATGAAGGTTGCCCGGTCAATGACCTTGGGATCGACAACCTCATTGAGTCCCCCGAACACTCCGAGAGGAACGGGCAGTCCATCGACGTAGTACGTAAATTCTCCGTGCATTCCGCGAATGTGGACCTCGCCGGTGGGAGCACGGGCCACCCCCATCAAGTTTTCCTGAATAAGGTTCGTCATCCTTGAGGTGGGAGGTGCGTGGTAGGTCTCAGATTCGAAGACCTGATTTCCGGTTCTTGGATCTATATGGGATACGGCTAGTTCCTTTTCTCCCACCACTTCAACTTCTTGAGCCGACGTCCCTTCGGAATGGAGTGCGATGTCGAAGGTTGTATGCTGCGCATCGATGTCGATTGTAGCCGTATAGGTCCTGTATCCAACGAACCAGACCGAAATGGCATACTGTCCCGGTCTCAGATCCTTGAAACGCATGAGTCCCGCAGGATTCGTTGCATCCTGGGCCACAATCCTTCCGTCTCGCCGGAGAACGGCATGGGCGAGCTCGATCGGGAACTTCTGATCTGCATCGGAAACCGAGATGCGGACTTGAACGGTGGGATCGGCTGGAGAAGTCTTTGCATCTCCGGCAGACCATGCAAGTTGGGCATTCACAAGCGACAGCCAAAACACCAGGAAACGGGTTATGTGACTTCTCATACCATTGCTCCTGTTCTGGGCGGATGAAAACCATCAAGGACCGGCTTGGCCATGCCGAGAAAAGCCGATCTTGAATTGGCCATTGGGTGTGTGACTATTCTCCCCTGAAAGGGAGCGGCTGATCCTCACGAACGGCACCAAAAAGAGGCGATCCGTTACAGGGGACGCGTCGTCCCAGCCCGTTTCGGCCGGGAAATGGTCACCACGAACGATAACGCAAACTGTGATGTGTTAGCAGGAAAGAGGTTGGGGAGGAGCGCGAGCGGATTCCGTTTCCGGGGCAGCCTGAGGGTGAACTGAGACTCGTTGAACAACAAAATCTAGAACAGAACGACCACAAGGGAGGACGACATCGTGCTGGACGAAGTGTCCAGAAATGATGAGGCAGGCGACACAGGGACCAGTCTCAGTTGCCCCGATAGTGCCGCTGGGCGGGGGGGGATGAAGTTCAACATTGCGGGAGCCTTGGATCCATGCCTCATCCGTGTGCAGGAAGCCAAGGAAGAGGCTCAGCGGAACGTAGGCTGCAAGAAGGAAGATCGAAAGCCGGCGTTGCATCGATTGCTTCATGATTACACTTCATAACGAGAGCATTTCCCGGGAAGTTCCAAAGCCTGTCCGAGACGTAATTGCCTGTGCCGGCATGCCAACCGGCAGGAGAGCCCCACGCTGGTTCTGCAAAATCATCAATGAGTCGATTTTGATTCAACTGACACAAAGGGGAATGCATCGCAGAGGTTGCCGGGAATCGGCCTGATCTGGCGGCAGCCGCTGTCGATTCAAGGTGTGAGGCGGGGACCGCCTCTTGCATCATTCATATTTATCCGTTTCTTATTGATGACAGGAGCCTCCGTGAGCGATCACCAAGCCATGTCCGGCCACCTGGCAGACGTAACCGCGTGCCAGCCACCCCACCGTATGCGGCCCGAAGCTCTCATCCAGATCCTCATCGACCAGTGATTCCAAGGAACCCCCATGGAACAAATAACGAGCAGTCAACAGGAAGTGGCGCCCGGGTCCGCGGGAGGCCAGATTCGCGATCGCATCCCTGTTCGCACCAAGGTTGCCTACGGTCTCGGAACCGGCATCGACATGTGGGGGCTCTGGCTGTATCCTGCTGTTGCCTTCGCGGTGTTCAATATCTACCTCGGTGTTGCGCCGTGGCTTGTCGGGCTTGCCCTGACGTTGATCAGGATTTACGATGCCATTGCCGATCCGATCGCAGGATGGATCTCCGACAATTTCCGATCAAAGTTCGGCCGGAGGCGTCCGTTCATCCTGATTGCCGGGATCTTGAGCGGCCTTGGTCTCCCTGCCCTTTTTCTTATCTCGCCGTCCTGGGTTGACCAGACGTTTCTTGGATTGTCCGTGGTGTTCTGGTACATGATCGTATCGTCCATGATCTATATTCCCCTCATGGCGCTCTATACCGTCCCGTACAACAGCCTCGGGGCAGAGATGACTCCGGACTACGAGGAGCGCACCTCGGTGATGACCTACAGAAGCTCGATGCAGAAAATATTCGAGATCGGGAATTTCTATGCGCTGCGATTCACCAACCTCTCCTGGTTTCTTCTTCCGGGGGCAGTCGGCAAGAATACCCTCCTGGGAATGCAGGTCTACACTTCCATCCTCGGCCTGTTGATGGCGGCATTTGCGATCATCATCTTTTTCAGGGTGAAAGAACGCTATTATGAACGGGTGGTCGTCAAGACGAAGGAACGCATCTCGCTCAAAAGCTCGTTCTACGAAACGTTGAAATGCAAACCGTTCCGGACCATGATGGGCGTTGGTGCCGCTTTCACCATGGGAACCAGCATGGTCGGCGCTCTCGGCTATTACGCCACCGTCTACTACGTCTGCGGCGGAAGCACCATCAACGGAGACAATTGGAACTTCTGGATGGGGTTTGCGTTCATGGTCGGCGGCTTTTCGGGTCCGCTCATTCTGGGGAGGATTGCGCGCGCGACGGACAAGAAGACGGGCGTCATCGCGGCCGCCATCATCGGCATTCTTGGTTATGGGGGGTCATGGTTCCTGTATACGCCTTTGATCCCGTGGCTGCAGACCATCGCTTCCGGGACGATGGGGCTTGCGGCAGGCGGTCTCTGGATGCTGCATGGTTCCATCGGCGCGGACATCATCGATTATGACGAACTGAATATGGGGATACGCCGTGAAGGTTCGTTCACTGCCTGTGGCTCCTATATCCTGAAGCTGGGCAATTCGATGGGATATTTCGTCTCCGGCCTTATCCTCGGGTGGGCGGGGTTCAACTCTTCCCACGGCGCACAGGCCCCTGAGACGATTTTCTGGATCCGCGCGTCCCTCGCATCAATTCCCGTTGCCGGGTTGCTGGCGGTCATCTTCTTCATTTCGAAGCTTCAGCTAACAAAGCAGAAATGTGAGGAGATTCGCGTTCAGCTTGAGTCGCGCAGGGGAAAAGTGTAGACGGGCCGCCGGACGAAGGAAGAAACAGCGCCGCTCCCCGGCCCGGTCTGACGGCATGGTCATGAAGCCTGGAGGAATCTCTCCCTGCGCCGGTTACCTCCGGGACTCCGGGTGATACGGAAGTCTTGATTTCTCCCGCCGTATCTTCGATATTGATTGCCATGACCGTACCACTCCATCCAACCCGGGCGATTATCCTTCTTGGGGCCTTCCGGGAGAACCTGGAACTTGTCAGGACCCTTGTGGGTCCGCGAGTGAAAATCCTCGCGGTCGTAAAGGCCGAAGCGTACGGTCACGGGCTGATCGGGATTTCCCGGGCGGCACACTCAGCAGGTGTCGATTACCTCGGGGTGGCGCGTGTTCCCGAAGGCGTCCAGCTCCGAAGTGAAGGAATCGACACCCCCGCTCTGGTCTTTGAAGCCGCCCCGCCGGAGCACATCGAGCCCGCCCTGCACGCCGGCCTCGACCTGACCGTCACCTCCCTTGCAGGTGCTGAAGAGATCGGCGGGCTCGCCCAGCGGACCCGCATGAGGGCCCGCATTCATGTGAAAGTGGACACGGGGATGGGCAGGCTCGGGCTCCCCTGGGAATCTGCCGCCGGGCAGATTGCGAGGGCTGCCAGTATTCCCGGAATCGACCTGGTGGGCGTCTACAGTCATTTCTCTACGGCCGAGGATGCCGACCCCGGGTACGCGCGCGGACAGCTCGGCCGCTTCCTCCGGGTTCTTGAGTCCCTTGCCGGGCTCAAGATCGACGTCCCGCTGAGGCACATGGCGGGCTCCGGCGGCATCCTGGCCCATCCGGATTCACACCTGGACATGGTCCGCCCCGGCATCATGCTGTACGGATATCCGCCCAGGAAGGACATGCCCCTTCCGTTCCCGCTCAAGCCTGTGCTCTCTCTGGTCACCCGGGTCTCATTCATCAAGGACGTCCCTGTGGGAACCTCCATTTCCTACGGCCGCCGCTACACGACCGACCGCCCAACAATGATTGCTACCCTCCCCGTCGGCTATGGCGATGGGTACTCGCGGCTCCTGACGAACCGGGGAGACGTGCTCATTCGCGGCCGGCGGTTCCGGATTGCTGGCACGGTCTGCATGGACCACTGCATGGTGGATGTGGGGCCCGGTGCGGACGTTCATCCGGGCGATCCCGCGGTGTTGATAGGGAGAGACGGCGGGGAAACCATCACGGCGTGGGATCTGGCCGAAGCCATGGGAACCATCCCTTACGAAGTGACTTCGCTCATCGCCTGGAGGGTTCCCCGCGTTTTCGAGGAGTAAATCTTCCGTTTCCCCGGGCGCAGACAAGGCGCACGTGGCTGTCAACCTGTGGTCGGGTGACCGTGCGCACAGCTTCTGGAAGTAAAAGTCGCTATATTGTTGTGCTGGTTTCCGGCCAGATTCATCTGATGAAGGGTTCTCATGAAAAGGGTCCTTGTTGTCGACGACGAAACGGACTACCGTATGCTTCTCCGGGCTCTTCTGCAGGCCGAAGGATACGAAGTCGTCATGGCAGGCAACGGCGAGGAAGCGCTCGAGAAGCTCGAAGAGCAGCCTGTCGATCTCATCGTGTCCGACATTTTCATGCCTGTGATGGATGGCATCAAGTTCTATCGGACCGTCCGGCTCATGGCTCTGTACCAGGAACTCCCGTTCCTCTTCGTCTCGGCCCATGACGACACGCATGCGCTCGATGCGATCAGAGATCCCCGGTACGACGGCTTCCTCCGGAAAGGCCGGCCGGTGGAGGAGTTCCTGGACTGGATCGAGTATCTCATGACGCCGGAGGACAACCGGCCTTCCTCGCTCCCGGGTGGCGCCCGCTCCCGGCTGAATGCGCAGCTTCGCGCAGCCCGCAGAGGGAAGCCTTAAAGACGCATCCTGTTTCTGACGGCATCTCTCTGTCCGCGCTCTGCCTGAACAGGCCTCCTGATAATCTTCCGGCAGCGTCGCACTTCTCTGTGTGCCCGCCCCGTCCCGCCAGATGATCTATGCCGCTCCATGGCAGGATAATCCATGTTTGGTTTTTTCGCGGGAATCCGTATCTTCCATAAGCCTCCCGCAGGCAAAACTCGCCATCCATCGCACGCCAGAACCGATTCCCATGAGTGGTCACATCCGAAAACCCGCCGTCCTGGTGACAGGAGCAAACGGCGAGATGGGACATGGTCTCATCGACCGCCTCGCCGGGGCGGGAAACGTCCACATTATCGCCCTTGATGTGCGGCCGATCGACGCCGGTCTTGCCGCGAAGAGCACGGCAACAATCGTCGGAGACATCCTGGACAACCGGCTGCTCGAGCGGCTCCAGAGCGAGTTCGAAATCCATGCGATGTTCCACCTGGCCGCGCTTCTCTCCACCCGCGCCGAATTCACACCGGAGGCCGCGCACCGCGTGAACGTCGAGGGTACCCTCCACCTCCTCAAGATTGCCATCGAACAGTCGCAGTGGCACGGGGCCCCGGTCCGCTTCTTCTTCCCGAGCTCGATAGCCGTGTACGGCCTGCCCGATCCTGCCACCAAGCACAGGGTCGGCCGTGTCAGGGAACACGAATGGACAATGCCCATCACGATGTACGGATGCAACAAGCTTTACTGCGAACACCTCGGCAGGTACTACGCGAACCACTACCGCCAGCTCGCCGCAGACGAAAAGCGGGGGGGCGTCGACTTCAGGGCCATCCGGTTTCCCGGGCTCATCAGCGCCGTCACGGTCCCGAGCGGGGGGACCAGCGACTTCGCTCCTGAAATGCTGCATGCGGCGGCGCAGGGAAAACCCTACTACAGCTTTGTCCGTGAAGACCGGAAGATCCCGTTTATGGCAATGCCGGATGCGATCACGGCGATCCTGAAACTCCACGACGCGCCGCGCGAACGCCTGACCAAGTGCGTGTACAATATCGGGTCTTTCAATCCGGCTGCGGGCGAAATCCGGGCAATTGCCCTCAGGGAATTCAAGAACGCGGAGATCGGCTACCTCCCGGACGACAAGCGCCAGGCAATCGTCGATTCATGGCCGGAGGATGTGGACGACTCAGCAGCCAGGAACGACTGGGGATTCATGCCCGAATATGACCAGAGCCGGGCGTTCGATGAGTACCTGATCCCCGGTGTCAAACAGCGTTACGCGCGCTGACCCTCTCTTCGATCGTCTTCAGGAGAATACATGCTTCGACGTGCGATCCGTCTCCTGGCAGCGACCTTGCTGGTTCTGCCTGCCGCATCCGCCCAGTCTGTTGACACCGCACAATACCTTCCGGTCGCGAGAAGCCTGCTGGGGGCCGGCATGCGGACGATGAACGCCTATGCTCTGCTGCGCGAGCTCGTGGACGTTGCCCCGCACCGGCTCAGCGGTTCCGACGGCCAGCGGAAGGCATCCGATCTCACCGCCATGATGATGACCCGCCTTGGGTTTACCGGCGTGCGCCAGGAGAAGGTCATGGTGCCGCACTGGGTGCGGGGGAAGACTGAAGAGGCCGTCGTCGCAGGCCCAACCCCGTACCGTCTGAACATCTGCGCGCTCGGCGGGAGTGTGGCAACACCGGGCGAGGGGATCACCGCCGGGGTCGTCGAAGTCCATTCCTTCGAAGAGCTTCGCTCGCTCGGACCTCGTGCGAAGGGGAACATCGTCTTCTTCAACAGGCCGATGGACCCAACCAGGGTTGTGACATTTGAAGCCTATGGCGGCGCAGTCGATCAACGCAGCCGGGGTGCGGTGGAGTCAGCACGCGCTGGAGGGGTTGCGGCCCTCGTCCGTTCGATGACTCTTCGACTGGACCGGGTGCCCCATACGGGCGCGATGGGATACAATGACAGCCTGCCCAAGGTTCCTGCCGCCGCGGTGAGCAGCGTTGACGCCGACTCACTCAGCGCGCTTCTGAGCCGGACTCCGGGTTTGAAGATTCACATGACCCTTGACTGCCGGACGCTTCCCGATGCGCCCTCCGCGAATGTCCTGGGGGAGATTACCGGGACAGAAAAGCCGGATGAAATAGTGGTCGTCTCAGGGCACCTCGACTGCTGGGACAAGGGTCAAGGGGCGAATGACGACGGCTCGGGATGCGTGCAGGCAATCGAAGCTCTCCGCCTGTTGAAAAGCGCCGGCCTTCAGCCCAAACGGACCATCCGTGCCGTCATGTTCACGAACGAGGAAAATGGGAGCCGGGGAGGGCGAGACTATCCTGTGGAGCCGGCCCGGCAGCATGAGCATCAGGTCGCCGTCCTCGAGTCCGACAGGGGAAGCTTCGCTCCGCGCGGGTTCACCGTCGAGGGAGATGCCGCCATCGTTCAGAAGGCGCGCCGCTGGTCGCCCCTGTTTGCGCTCTTCGGAGCGGCCGAATTCACAGCCGGGTCCGGCGGCACAGATATCTCCCCCACGATCAAGACCGGCGTCCCGGGGTTCGGTCTTGACGTTGAAAACCAGCGCTATTTCGACTACCACCATTCCGACAACGACACCATAGAAACCGTCAACCCTCGTGAATTGGAGCTCGGCGCTATTGCCGAAGCCCTTCTATGCTACCTCATCTCCGAGGAGGGCCTGTAATCACTCGTCAACCCTCATGCGGTGGCAGGGGGAAGCCCGGCCTCCGTCGGGGAAGACCCCGGGAGATCCCCGGATGGAATGCCCATATTTCAGGGATTGGCCCAAACGGGCTTCCCGGACATCCTCAGAGCCCTTCAGGCAAGCCGCTGACCCCTTTTGCCCTCTCCTGCATCACATCAATGTAGACAACCACAGAATCAACGCCAAAACAGCAGAGGGGCAGCATGGAGCACTTGACGAAAGAGACATTTCAGCAAAAGATTTTCGACTTTGAGAACAACAAGGAATGGAGCTACTCAGGCGAGCTTCCGGCCATCGTGGACTTCTATGCCGATTGGTGCGGACCCTGCAAGATGGTGGCTCCGATTCTCGAGGATCTCGGCAAACAATACGCCGGCAAGCTGAATATCTACAAGGTCGACACCGAAAGAGAGCAGGAGCTTGCGGCTGCCTTCGGGATCCGGAGTATCCCCTCGCTTCTCTTCATTCCGAAAGAGGGGAAACCGCAAATGGCAATGGGCGCCCTCCCTAAAGAGTCGTTCGTCCAGGTGATCGAGGGGCTTCTCGGCGTTCCCGCCTGACACAGGCAGGTTGTCCCCGAAAGAGCCGGACTTACACCGAAGCCGATCCACACAGGATCGGCTTCGGTGTTTGTGAGCGGATGACAAGAGCGTGCCCGATTCTTGCCGGGGCGGCACGAACCCATGCTGTTCACACCACGTCCTTCATGTTTGATTTTCAACCGCGGTTTCCTGATGTTGACGGTGTCGCACATCGGACCCGTCCATGACACTCCTTCTTGCCCTCCTTGGGTTCCTGCTCGGCATCGCTGCCGCAGCCGGCGTTTTTCTCCCCCGCTTGCGTAAGGAAGAGACTGCGCGGGCCGCTGCAGGCGGGGAAAACGCGCTGGCCAGCGAGCGCCTCCGGCTGATGTCCGGGCGGGCTGAGGAAGCCATGGCCGAGGCACTCGAGGCACGCGTGAAGGTGCTCGATCTGACATCCGCCGCTGCCAAGGCCGAAGCTGAAGGAGAGGCGCTTCGACAGCGTCTGGACGAGCAGCGGCATCTCCTCGAGGAGTTTGAGGCAAAATACACTGGAGACTTCGAAAACATCGCCCGCCGTGTTCTCGTGGAAACCTCCCGGACAATCCATGACGAGCATCGCGGCACCCTCCAGGAAGTGCTGGGGCCCCTGAAGGAAAGCATCGGCCGGTTCGAGGAAAAGGTCGAGTCCACGCACCGGGACTCGGTGCGTGAGAACCAGTCCCTCCGTGAGCAGCTCCTCCAGCTCCAGCAGCTCAACAGCACTATCGGCGAAGAAGCCAGGAACCTCACTACCGCGCTTCGCGGCCAGGCGAAGATCCGGGGAAACTGGGGTGAAATGATCCTGGAACGCATTCTCGAACAATCGGGACTCATGCGGGGCCGGGAATTTGCCGTTCAGGAGCAGCACATGACCGGCGACGGGCGCCGCCTGCAGCCGGACGCGATCATCATGCTGCCGGAGCGGCGCCATGTGGTCATCGATGCCAAGGTCTCCCTCCTGGCATATGAGCGGCATTGCGCTGCGGCCGATCCCGAGGAGAAAGCCGCGGCCCTCGCCGGGCACGTTGAGGCGATGCGGCGCCATGTGCGCGAGCTTTCTGAAAAACGGTACGAGACCCTGGAGGGGCTCCAGAGCCCGGACTTTGTTCTGATGTTCGTTCCCGTGGAACCGGCCTTCAACGATGCCGTCAATGCCGACCCCTCGCTGACCACCGATGCCCTTGCGCGCAATATCCTCATCGTTTCCGCATCCAGCCTTCTCGCCACGCTCCGGATCATTGCATCGCTCTGGCGCGTTGAGAGGCAGAACCGGAACGCCGTGGAAATCGCACACCGGGCGGGAGACCTCTATGACAAATTCGTGAGCCTCCTTGGGGACCTGCAGGAGGTTGGCCGAAGGATTGAAGGAGTCCGGCGGTGGCACGAAGCGGCGGTCGCCCACCTCGGGACCGGCAAGGGAAATATTATTCGAAGGGTGGAAGAGCTGAAGCGGCTTGGCGCGCACGCTTCGAAGGTCATCGATCC
>Ga0182021_10002672_pt1 | contig 20865 bp, 13 predicted proteins | sample 612E3MmetaG_FD_120493 | JGI IMG/M metagenome (GOLD analysis project Ga0182021, IMG submission 120493) | Permafrost microbial communities from Stordalen Mire, Sweden - 612E3M metaG (Illumina Assembly) | ecosystem: Environmental > Terrestrial > Soil > Wetlands > Permafrost | place: Sweden... | reverse complement strand
GGCGTTGCAGCAGGACAGGCAGCCTCCACATTGGCACTTTGAGTGCCAAATGAGCCTGCGACCGAAGGCGCGGTAGCGAAGAGCGGAATAGCCAAAACGCCCAGAACGAAAGAAGCCGCCAGCCGACGTGTTGCCCCTGACATCCTACCTACCCCGTTTCCCTGCTCAACTGCGACGGTGCACGAATGGCGATCCACTCGCGCAAGATTGAGAGACTGTATTACACCCCGGGGCGCTATCCTCGGCCGTCCCGCGCCGTGATCATCAGATTCGCCGCCTGTTGCTCGCGCCGTCCCCGAAAGGCGGAACCGTGGCGGCCTCGCGGCGGCAGAGCGGCGGCTACTTGCGGCGGTTCGTGGGCCGCAAGGTAGACTCGGCCCTCGTCACCGAGTTTCTGACCAAGTAGAGTCTGGTCATGGACTCGCGCATCGATCAACTGAATGCCGACCCGCTGCCGTGGCTCCGCGACGAGAGGCCACCGGCCATGAGGCACCCGGCGCCGCGCTGGCTGCTGGGCCAAGCTACGCACGAGCCGCTGCAGTTCCGGCTGCCACTCCACTCGTCGCCGATCTTCCTGGACCAGCTCGGCGCGGACGGAATCGGCCCCGCTGAGAGCGAAGGGTGAGATCGAGCCAGGCCCTCCCGGACCCGCCCGGGCGCGGTCGGCGGGTTCGGCCGGATGCCGAACTCGAAGGCCCGATCCTCGCGGAACTCTTTAGTGTCGAGCGGCTGGAGCAGCACGCGCAGACCCTTGCCGCCGCCCAGAAGGTGACCGACTCGCCCCGTCGCGGACACGCCGTCGGGCCCCGCATCGCCGAGAATGGCCGCGTCCTGCTCGAGGCGTACGGCGTACTGGCCCGGGCGGTCAAAGACGAGCAATCGATCACGCCGGCGGCCGAATGGCTTCTCGACAACTTCCACATCGTCGACGAGCAGCTCCGCGAGATCCGCGACGACCTGCCCCCGGATTACTACCGCGAACTCCCCAAGCTTGCCGATGGACATCTCGCGGGCTACCCGCGGGTCCTGGGCATCACCTGGGCATATATCGCGCATACGGATAGCCGCTTTGAACCGGAGAGTCTGAGGCGCATGGTGCGCGCCTATCAGAGCATCGAGCCTCTGACGATAGGCGAACTTTGGGCGATCGCGATCAGCCTCCGGATCCTCCTCGTCGACAACCTCCGCCGCATCGCGGAGTTGATCGTGCGAAGCCGGGCAGACCGGCAGAAGGCGGACGAGATCGCCGACGATCTGCTCGGCCTCGGCAAGGACGGCCCTGAGGCCGCCGCCGCGGCCATGCGTCGGCTCGCGCCCGGATCGCTCCCGGCGGCGGCCCGTGTTGAGCTCTTCCAGCGCCTGCGCGATCAGGACCCGGCGGTCACGCCCGCCCTCGGCTGGCTGGAGAAGCTTCTCGCGGCCCAGGGGATCACCGCCGAGGAGGTAGTCCGCCTCGAGCACCAGCGCCAGGCGACGATGAACGTGACGGTCCGAAACGTGATCACGAGCATGCGCCTCATCTCGTGGTTCGACTGGGCCGAGTTCGTCGAGAGCGTCGGTTTGGTCGACGAAGTCCTTCGAACGCGAAGACCGTTCGCGGAGATGGACTTCGCGACTCGAGATCGCTACCGGCACGCCGTCGAAGAACTGTCGCGGGGTTCGGGCCTGTCCGAGATCGAGGTCGCCAGGAGGGCCGTGGCGATGTCGGATGCCCCGCCGTCGACCGACGACGCCGAACCGTCGGTGGAGGCTCGACGGCGAGATCCCGGCTACTACCTGATCTCCGAAGGTCGCTTCGCGTTCGAGCGAGTCCTCCACGTTCAGGCGCCGTTGGCCAACCGACTTCGGCGCGTTTATGTCCGGGCCGCGGGGCGTGGATACCTCGGGACGCTCGCGCTGGTCACGGCGCCCATCCTCGCCGTGCCGCTCCTTCTGTCCGGGTGGCCGCCGACCGGCGCCGCCGTCCTCATAGCGATCCTCGCGCTCCTGCCGGCCTCCGATCTCGCGATCGCGCTCGTCAACTGGGAAGTCACCCACGTGCTGGGTCCGAGGCCACTGCCCCGACTCGACATGGACGATGGCGTGCCGTCTCGGCTCCGAACGCTCGTCGTGGTGCCGATGCTCCTCACCAACGAGGCCGACGCCGAGGCCCGGGTCGCCGGTCTGGAGATTCACTACCTGGCGAACCGCGAGGGCGATATTCGGTTCGCTCTGCTGTCGGATTGGCTGGACGCGCCGAGCGAACACATCCCCGGTGACGACGAGCTTCTTTCGACGGCGGCGGCGGCAATCGACCGGCTCAACGAGCGCCACGGGGAGGCTCCAGGGGGCGGAGCCCGGTTCCTGATCTTGCACCGGAAGCGACGCTGGAACGCGACCGAGGGCTGCTGGATGGGCTGGGAGCGCAAGCGCGGCAAGCTCGAGGAACTGAATGCCCTTCTGCGGGGCTCGACCACGACCGGGATCCTGACGACGGCGCGAAGCGCGTCGACCCCGCCGACGGGAGTGCGCTACGTGGTCACGCTCGACGCCGATACGCGGCTGCCACTGGGCGCCGTGGGTCGCCTCGTGGGGACGATCGCCCATCCCTCAATCAGGCGTTCTTCGAATCGCGGGCCGGCCGCGTGACCCGGGGCTACGGCGTGCTACAGCCGCGGATCACCTCGACGCTCCCGGCCGAGCATGGAGGATCGTTCTTCCAACGAATCTTCTCCGGATCGGCCGGGATCGACCCGTACGCATCCGCAGTGTCCGACGTGTACCAGGACCTGCTCCAGGAGGGAAGCTTCACGGGCAAGGGGATCTACGACGTCGACGCCTTCGGCGCGGCGATGGCGGACCGAGTGCCCGAGAACGCGCTCCTGAGCCACGACCTGTTCGAGGGCGTGTTCGCGCGAGCCGGGCTGGTAACCGATATAGAGCTCTTCGACGAATTCCCTTCGAACTACCTGGTCTCAACGGCTCGGCAGCATCGCTGGGCACGCGGCGACTGGCAGCTCCTGCCATGGATCCTCGGCCGGGCCGGAGATGCGACGGGCCGGCGCAGGCCGGATTCCATGCCCGGCATCGCGCGCTGGAAGATGGTCGACAACCTGCGTCGGACCATGTCCGCTCCTCTCACGCTGGCGACACTCGTGGCGGCATGGACGCTCGCCTCCGTTTCGGCGGGTATCTGGACAGCCTTCGTCCTGGCGTCGATGATCGTGCCCGAGGCACTGCCCGTCATAGCGGGGCTGCGGCCGCAACGGCAGGGCATCTCAAAGCGCAGCCACCTGCGAGCCGTGGCCGGAGACATCTCCCTTGCCGTGGCCCACGTCTTCCTCGGCTTGACGTTCCTCGCTCACCAGGCGTGGCTGATGGTCGACGCGATTCTGCGAACGCTGGTGCGCGTCTACGCCACGCGGCGGAAGCTCCTCGAGTGGACGACTGCGGCGCAAGCCAAGGCCCGGCCCGATGTCGACCTCGTGGGGTTCTACCGGCAGATGGCGGGCGGCGTCGGCATCGCGGCCATCGCAGCGGTCCTCGTTCTGGCGGTGAAGCCGAGCGCGGTCTTGATAGCCGCACCGTTCATCGCGCTGTGGCTGCTGTCGCCTGTCGTGGCCCGACTGGTCAGCCTGCCGCCGCCCGAGTCGGCGGCAGAGCAGCTTTCGCCTGCCGACGTCAAGTCGCTCCGCCTGATCGCCCGCCGGACCTGGCGGTTCTTCGAGACGTTCGTCGGCCCGGAGGACCACGGGCTGCCGCCCGACAACTTCCAGGACGATCCGACGCCAGCCGTCGCGCATCGCACCTCGCCGACGAACATCGGGATGTACCTGCTTGCGACGGTGACGGCTCGCGACTTCGGTTGGATCGGGACCCTCGAGATGGTGGAGCGCCTGGAGGCGACGCTCGCGACGATCGCCGGCCTGGAGCGGTTCCACGGGCACCTGTACAACTGGTACGACACCCGCGACCTGCGCCGGCTCGATCCGGCGTACGTGTCGTCGGTCGACAGCGGCAATCTCGCCGGCCACCTGCTCGCCCTGTCCAACGCCTGCCGCCAGATGATCGACCAACCGTTTCCGATCGCGGCCGCGCTGGCTGGGATCGGTGACGGAATCGCGCTGACGCGGGAGGCCGCGGGCGCTATCGGCGACGACCGGAGAAGTCAGACGCTCACCCGGCGACACCTCGCGGAGGCTCTCGAACTGCCGGCGGATGTCGGCGACGCCGTGCCCGTAACGCCCGAGGCCTGGGCCGCCCGCCTGGCCGAGCTGTCCACGTACGGCCGGACGCTTTCGGACATGGCCGCGGCTATCACCGCAGAGCGCGGCGAGGCCGCTGACGGCGACCTGGTGACTTGGGCTGAAGCGACCCGGCTGGCCGTGAGCGGCCACGCTAGAGACCTCGCGCTGCTCCAAGCGACCCCGCTCATGACGGTCTTCCCGACGATCGCCGAGATGTCCGATCTGCCGGTCGGCGAAGTCGGGGGCGGATCGTCGGCCGCGGCAACGCTCGTTCGGCGCCTCCAGGCCATCTCCGCCCAGGCCCAGCAGCTCTTCCGTGAGATGGACTTCACTTTCCTGTTCGACCCGACGAGAAAACTCTTCTCCATCGGATTTCGGGTCCTCGACGGCACGTTGGATCCGAGCTACTACGACCTGCTCGCCTCCGAGTCACGCCTGGCCAGCTTCCTCGCGATCGCGAAGGGCGATGTCGCCCCCGACCACTGGTTCCGGCTCGGTCGCGCGCTGACACCGGTCGGTCGTGGCTCCGCCCTGATCTCATGGTCCGGGTCCATGTTCGAGTACCTGATGCCCGCCCTCGTGATGCGCGCCCCTGCCCTGAGCCTGCTCGACCAGACGCATCGACTCGTCGTGGCCCGCCAGATGAGCTACGCGGCCGGGCTCGGCGTGCCCTGGGGTATTTCCGAATCGGCGTTCAACGCGCGAGACCTCTCGCTCACCTATCAGTACTCGAGCTTCGGCGTGCCCGGCCTCGGCCTGAAGCGGGGCCTGAGCGAGGACGTCGTCGTGGCGCCGTACGCGACCGCCCTCGCAGCAATGATCCAGCCGGAGGCCGCAGTCCGGAACTTCGTTCGGCTCGCAAATGCCGGGGCGAGCGGCCGGTACGGCTTCCGGGAGGCGCTCGACTACACCGCGCGCCGGCTGCCCGAAGGCGCGTCGGTGGCGGTTGTGAAGAGCTACATGGCGCATCACCAGGGGATGGCGCTGGTGGCCCTCGGCAACGTCATCAACAACCGGGCGATGGTGGAGCGCTTCCATTCGGACCCGATCGTCGAGGCGACGGAGCTGCTGCTCCAGGAGCGGATGCCGCGTGACGTGCTCGTGGCCCGGCCGCGGGCCGAAGAGGTGAAGAGCGCGGCCGACGTGCGCGATCTCGTGCCGCCGGTCCTCCGTCGCTTCACCTCTCCGCACGGCTCGACCCCACGGACGCATCTCCTGTCGAATGGGCGGTACGCGGTCATGGTGACCGCCGCGGGATCCGGCTACAGCCGCTGGCGCGACTTGGCGGTGACCCGCTGGCGCGAGGACGTGACTCGTGACTCGTGGGGCAGCTATCTCTTCCTGCGCGACATGGACACCGGCGCGGTCTGGTCGGCGGGGCACCAGCCCAGCGGCAAGGAAGCGGACAGCTACGAGGTCTCCTTCTCGGAGGATCACGCCGAGTTCTCCCGTCGTGACGGATCGATCGCGACGCGCCTGGTCGTCGTGGTGTCGGCGGAGCACGACGCCGAGATCCGCCGCGTGTCGCTGACTAATCTCGGCTCGCACTATCGCCAGATCGAGCTGACGTCGTACGCGGAAATCGCTCTCGCGCCGCAGGCGGCCGACGCCGCCCATCCGGCCTTCCAGAACCTGTTCGTCCAGACGGAGTTCGTGGCCGACATCGGCGCTCTCCTGGCAACCCGCCGTCCAAGATCCAGTGACGAGAAGCCGATCTGGGCCGCACATGTCGCGGCGGTCGAGGACGAGACCGGCGGGGTCATCCAGTACGAAACGGATCGCGCCCGGTTCCTTGGTCGGGGCCGGTCGGTCCGCTCGCCGGTCTCGGTCATCGATGGACGTCCGCTCTCGAACACTGTCGGCCCGGTGCTGGATCCGATCTTCAGCCTGAGGTGTCGGGTCAAGCTCGCCCCCGGCGCAACCGCCCACGCGATCTTCTCCACCGGCGTCGCCGAGTCACGCGAGGACGCCCTGGACCTGGCCGACAAGTATCGCGAGTCGGCCACCTTCGAACGGGCGGCGACCCTGGCCTGGACGCAGGCCCAGGTCCAGCTCCTTCACATGGGAATCGGGGCCGACGAAGCGCTCCTCTTCCAGCGCCTGGCCAACCGGATCATCTACTCGGACCCGTCACTTCGACCGGCGGCCAGCCTGCTGGCAAGAAACGAGCGAGGGGCACCGGGCCTCTGGGCTCACGGCATCTCGGGCGACCTGCCCATCGTCATGGTTCGGATAGACGAGGTCGAAGACCTCGACATCGTTCGGCAGCTGCTCCGCGCCCACGAATACTGGCGGCTGAAGCTCCTCGACGTCGACCTCGTGATCCTCAACGAGCATGGCGCCACGTACGCCCAGACGCTCCAGGATTCGCTCGAGGCCCTGGTGCGGATGAGCCAGTCCAGCCTCGTCCCCGAGGGCCATCCGGGGCACGGCGGGGTGTACATCCTGCGCGGCGACCACATCTCCACCGAGGACCGCACGCTCCTACAGTCGGCCGCCCGGGCCGTCGTTCTGAGCCGTCGGGGCAGCCTTGCCGATCAGGTCATCCGCCTGGAACGCCCGGCCGAGAAGATCGCCGCGCCCGCGGCACCGCCCGTTGTCAGGCAGTCCAGGATAGAAGCGCCCGCGCCGCGTCCTGAGCTTGAGTTTCCCAATGGGCTCGGCGGCTTTGCTCAGCACGGGCGTGAGTACGTGACCATCCTGGGTCCGGGACAATCCACCCCCGCGCCGTGGCTGAACGTGATCGCCAACGCCTCGTTTGGGTTCCAGGTCTCCGAATCCGGGTCGGGCTACACGTGGTCCGGGAACAGCCGCGAGAACCAGCTCACCCCATGGTCCAACGACCCCGTCACCGATCCGGCAGGCGAGGCGATCTACATCCGGGACGACGACAGCGGCGAGTTGTGGGGCCCTACGGTACAGCCGATCCGCCTGGACGAATCGACATACGTCGCCCGTCACGGCCCCGGATACAGCCGGTTCGAGCATCTGCACGACGGCATCGAGCTCAACCTCGTCCAGTTCGTCCCGCTCGACGACGCCCTGAAGGTCTCGGTATTGAACATCGAGAACCGATCGGGGCGAACCAGGCGGCTGTCCGTGACCGCTTATGCCGAGTGGGTGCTGGGAACGTCGCGCGGGGATAGCAGCCCTCGGATCGTGACGGCATTGGAGCCGGAGACGAAGGCGCTCCTGGTGCGTAACCCGTGGAATACGGAGTTCACCGGGCGGGTCGCGTTCCTCGACCTCGGCGGGCGGCAGACGGCGTGGACGGCCGATCGGACCGAATTCCTCGGCCGCAATGGCGCTCCGGACCGGCCCGCCGGCATGGAGCGCGGATACCGGCTGACGGGAGCCTCCGGCGCCGGCATGGATCCGTGCGCCGCACTTCAGACCAGCTTCGAGCTGGCCAATGGAGCGCGGACCCAGGTGCTCGTGCTGCTCGGCGAGGCGGGCGGGGCCACCGCAGCGGCCGACCTCATCCGTCGCGGGCGGGCGGCGGACCATGAGGCGACACTACGCGACGTGGCGGGTTTCTGGGAAGACGCCCAGGGTTCGGTTCAGGTGCGGACACCCGACCGCTCGATGGACATCCTGCTCAACGGCTGGCTCATATATCAGACGCTGGCTTGCCGACTGTGGGCGAGGACGGCGTTCTACCAGGCCGGCGGCGCCTACGGGTTCCGCGACCAGCTCCAGGATGTCATCGCCCTGATGGTCTCGAAGCCCGCGCTCGCCAGGGAACAGCTCCTGCGAGCCGCGGGACATCAGTTCGTCGAGGGAGATGTCCAGCATTGGTGGCATCCGCCGTCCGGTCGAGGCGTCCGGACCCGGATCTCGGACGATCGCCTGTGGCTGCCGTACGCGGTCGATCGCTACATCTCTATCACGGGCGACACGGCGGTCCTCGACGAGACCGTCCCCTACATCGAGGGACCGGCGCTGCGATCGGACCAGACGGACGCCTACTTCCTGCCGGAACCTTCACGCGAGTCGGCTTCGCTGTTCGACCACTGCGTGGCGGCCCTCGACCGGAGCCTGGCGTTGGGCGTACACGGCCTGCCGCTTATCGGTTCGGGCGACTGGAACGACGGCATGAACCGAGTCGGCAATCAGGGCCGGGGGGAGAGCGTCTGGCTGGGATGGTTCCTGCACACCGTTCTGGCCGCCTTTGCTCCCGTCGCCGAGTCTCGCGGCGAGCTTCCTCGCGCGGCCCGGTGGCGAAGCCACATGAAGGCGCTCCGGAGGGCGCTCGAACGCGACGGTTGGGACGGCGACTGGTACCGCCGAGCTTTCTTCGACGACGGCACTCCGCTCGGCTCCGCGAGTAACGTCGAGTGCCGGATAGACTCGATTGCCCAGTCTTGGAGCGTCCTGTCGGGGGCGGCGAATCTGCCGCGCGCCGAGCGGGCGATGGCCGCCGTGGAGGAGTACCTCGTTCGGCGCGGTGACGGGATCGTCCTGCTGTTCACCCCGCCATTCGACCATTCCGACGTGGATCCAGGGTACGTCAAGGGGTATCTGCCGGGCATCCGAGAGAACGGCGGCCAGTACACCCACGGCGCCATATGGTCGGTCCTGGCCTTCGCGGCGCTGGGTGACGGCGACAAAGCCGGAGAGTTGTTCTCCATCCTGAACCCCATCAACCATGCCAGCACTCGCGCCGGCGTCCAGCGCTACAAGGTCGAGCCCTACGTCATGGCGGCCGACATCTACTCTGAACCGCCGCACGTGGGCCGCGGTGGTTGGACCTGGTACACGGCTTCGTCGGGCTGGATGTACCAGGGCGGCGTCGAGTGGATCCTGGGATTCCGTCTTCGCGGAACGACACTCTTCATTGATCCCTGCATCCCCCGAGCCTGGCCCGGTTACGAGATCGACTTCCGCTACCACTCCGCCAAATACCAGATCGTCGTGGAGAATCCGCAAGGGGTCAGTCGCGGGGTGGCTTCGATGGAACTCGACGGACAGGCGCTGCCGGGCGGCGGCGCCGCGCTGGCGGGCGGAGGCGTCACGATTCCGGGCGGAGGCGCCGCGGTGCCGCTCGTCGACGACGGTGGTACGCATCACGTCCGGGTCGTCCTCGGCCAGGCCTAGCGCCGGCGGGGACGGACTGGCACTGTGCTCGAGTTCGGAGGGAACCGATGCCGTCCATGGTTCTTCAGGACTGTACTGGGCATCTCAGAACAGGACGTCATGGAGGCTGCCGGATCTACAAAGGGTGTTTTCATCGGTTCGATTGATGACAGTACGACCCTTGCGGGCGATGATGTGCCAATGAGCGAAGCCAGACTTAGCGAGGGCCTGGACCTTTCCTTGCTCTCACCACGAGAGACCGAAGTGCTCGACGTGGCCGTCCAGGGTCTGTCTGCGCGCGACATCGCCAGGCGACTCTCGCTCACGGAAGCCACGGTCCGGAGCCATCTGTCTGCGACCTACTCGAAGCTCGGGGTGTCCGGCCGGGTGGAGCTCCTCGCGCGCATGCACGGGGCCGCCGCCGGCGATCGAGGGTCGCACCTATCCGACGGCGACCACCGCGGCCTGCAGACTGACGGCAATCGTGCGGTCAAGCCGATGGTGAGCCTCCGGAGCTTGTCCATGTGGGCTTACATGCTCTCCTTCGGCGCTCTGTTCGGCTATGCAACCTATGGCTACACGATCACGAACATCGATGGCACGACCGACACCGGCATGATCTTTGTCTGGGTGATCATGGCCCTTGTCGGTTCCACCTTGATCGGGCTCAAGAACCGCCGTATAGGCGACAAGCGGCTGAGAGCTCGGATCAACGTGACCGATCTGGCCGTGCTGATGGCCGCGCTGGTGCTCATCGCGGTGCTGCCAGGCTTCATCGGCATGCTGAAGGGGGTCGTCCTCCTGGCGCTCTTCGCCCCCTACGCGTATTGGTACTTCACAACCCTGAAATCCGCGGGGCTCCGGTAGCCGCTGCCCCTGGCGGTGCGACGCAACCCGGGGGCTGGGCGCGCCCCGGAAGGCATCGAGCGTGGGAACAGGTCCGGGCGCCGACGACGAGCCGGCGGCCTCAGATCAAGGCTTGTATTTCGTGTAGAGGAGCGGGTCGCGGGCACCTGCGATATTGCCACCCGACCACGGGTAGCAGATCCACACCTCGAAATGCAGGTGCGCACCGACCGCTGCTCCCGTGGCGCCGATGCTGCCAACACGCTGACCGGCAGAGACATGCTGGCCGATCTTCACAGTGACGGCCGACATATGGTTGTAAGTGGTGTACAACGTGCCGCCGTGCGAAATCCACACCACGATGCCGCCGGCCGCGCCGTCCGTCCCGCGCTTCCTCCAGCCGGCATAGATGACCGTGCCCGCGGCGGCGGCCACCACCGGAGTCCCGGTCGGCCCGCCGATGTCGAGGCCATCGTGGAAGTGGGCGCAACGTCCCCACCGCGGCTCTCCGTACCATCCGGTGCAGCCGAATCGCTGAGTGATCACATGGTGGCTGACCGCGGGCCAGGTCAACTTGCCGAGCCAATTCGGCACGACACCGGGTGCTTCCTTGACCGGCAGTGACGGAGTCTCGGCGCCGGGTACCAGGAGAAGCTGGCCGGGAACGAGGGTCGGATCGGACAGGTTGTTGACATCGGTCAACTCTTGCGCGGCAATGCCGTACTTGTCGGCGATCGATTGGATCGTCGCGCCCGCTTCGACCGCGATTGCCAGGCCGTCCACCGGCGGGACATTCAGGATCTGGCCGATCTTCACCAGCTGCGGGTCCGCGACGTTGGTGCTGTTGGCCCAGTAGAGCGTCGTGACCGACAGTTCGAAGGAATTGGCGATGCGGCTGAGCGTGTCCCCGGCCCTGACCTTGTATGCGAGAAATGCAGAGCCGGGGATCGGCGTCCCGACCCGCGGCTGAGCCGTGGCCGGTGCGGTGGGACTGGGGGAAGGGCTGGGGGACGGGCTATCCGACGGCGCCTCGGACGGGCTCATGCTGACGCCGATGGCGGCGATCGTGGTCCCGTCGTTCGCAGCGGTCCTGGGCTGCGAGATCGGAAGCGAGGCCATTGCGACCGAGGCCGCGAGCATCAGGCAGATCGCCAGTGCGACCACGCCTCTCCGCCCGACCACGCCTCTCCGCCCGACCACGCCCAATCGCGTGCGTCCGAGCGGTGGCCCTGCATTGTCGATCGAGCGAGCCGAGGCCATTGGGGGCGGCACCTCGCGGAGACGTCCGGCCCGGTCGACGGCGGGGTCGGCGATTGGCCCGGCCTCCCCCGTCAGTCGAACTCGCCGCGTGTAGCGCAGTCCGGCCGTCCCGGCGGGCTTTTCGCCCCGAAGCCGGGCGAGGAGACGATGCGCGGCGTTTCTCTTGGCTGAGGGCAATACCCACTCCGTGTCGGGGCCGGCAATCGCGGCGTCCGGCCGACCTTCAAAGCGGCGGCCGCGCGAGTAACGGGCCGGGTCGCCACTTACCCTACCAGGGGTTGCCCATCGCTGCCAACTCGGCAATAGGCGACAGCGGCGAGCCAACGCCTGGATCTCCTCCCGGCCACGGCTCAGGATGTCGCATTTCATCCGCCCAACCCAACCGGATGAGTCCGCAGCGCGGTGCGCCAGTGAGCCGACGACACCCTATAGTCCAGGGATGGGATCCAGGGCCAACCCACGGGCGGCCCTGCGGCGCGGCCGGACGCCGCGTGCGCCTCGAACCGGAAGGAGAACCTCATGCCGCTGGCAGAACGAGTCGTCGATATCCTCGCGGGCCGGACGGCGGTCGGCGCCCGCGCGACGATCCAGGGGTGGGTCCGGACGCGTCGCGATTCCAACGCCGGGCTGTCGTTTCTGCAGGTTCACGACGGGTCATGCTTCGACGCCCTCCAGATCGTGGCCCCGGCGACCCTCGCCAACTACGGCGACGAGATCCTCCATCTGACCGTCGGCTGCGCCGTCACCGTCACCGGCACGATCGTTCCATCGCAGGGCAAAGGTCAGGCCGTCGAACTCCTCGCCGAATCTGTAGTCGTGGTCGGTTGGGTGGACGATCCGGACAGCTACCCCATCTCGCCCAAGCGGCACTCGTTCGAATACCTCCGCGAGGTCTCCCACCTGCGCCCGCGAACGAACACGTTCGGCGCGGTCGCGCGGGTTCGGCATTGTCTCGCCATGGCAGTGCATCGTTACTTCGATGAGCACGGCTTCTACTGGATCCATACGCCGATCCTGACCGCGAGCGATGCCGAAGGCGCGGGAGAGCTGTTTCGCGTCTCGACGCTCGACCTGGCCAACCTCCCGCGTACGCCCGAGGGCGCGATCGACTTCGCCCAGGATTTCTTCGGAAAGCCGGCCTTCCTCACCGTCTCCGGCCAGCTCAACGTGGAGTCGTACTGCCTGGCGCTATCGCGCGTCTACACCTTCGGGCCCACGTTTCGCGCCGAGAACTCGAACACCAGCCGCCATCTGTCGGAGTTCTGGATGATCGAGCCCGAGATCGCCTTCGCCGATCTCACTGCGGATGCGGATCTGGCCGAGGATCTGCTCCGGTACAGCTTCCGCGCGGTTCTGGACGAGCGCGCCGACGACATGGCGTTCTTCGCCGAACGAATCGACAAGGAGGCGGTCTCCCGGCTCGAGGAGTTCGTGAAGTCCAGCTTTGCGCGAATGGAGTACACGGAGGCCATCGAGGTCCTGAAACGATCTGGCCGTTCGTTCGAATTCCCCGTTGAATGGGGAGTCGCTCTTCAGGCCGAGCACGAGCGATACCTCTGCGAGGAGTACGCGAAGCGGCCGGTTGTGGTCGTCAACTACCCGAAGCAGATCAAGGCCTTCTACATGCGGCTGAACGACGACGAACGCACGGTGGCGGCGATGGACGTGCTCGCCCCCGGCATAGGCGAGATCGTCGGCGGAAGCCAGCGCGAGGAGCGTCTCGACGTGCTCGATGCGCGACTTCGCGAGACGGGGCTCGATCCCGCGGCGTACTGGTGGTATCGCGATCTGCGCCGGTATGGCACCGTGCCGCACGCCGGGTTCGGGCTGGGGTTCGATCGCGCAGTGGCCTACGCCACGGGGATGGCCAACATCAGAGATGTCATCCCGTTCCCGCGCACGCCCGGCAGCGCCGATTTCTAGCTTGAGCGCATCAGCCTGCAAGCGACCGTGGCGAGGTGGCGGGTTTGACCCAGAATCGTGAGATGCCGGCAGCCCTGCACCAGTTCGTGAGCCTCGCCGGCAGGAGCCGGGACGGTCAGCGATACGCCTGCATCCGCAACGTGGACCGGCTCGAGCCCTTCCTGATGAGCATCGTCGGCGACAGCGACGTCTGGCTCTTTGTCGGCAGCAATTCGCCTTTCACTGCCGGCCGCGTTGACCCCGACCATGCCATGTTCCCGTACCAGACCGCGGACAAGCTGCTGCGGCACGCGGACGCTTCGGGGGTCCTGACCGTCTTCCGCGTCGGTCGAGGCGGCACGGCCGCGACGGCGTGGGAGCCGTGGCGGGCCGACACCCACGGTCGTGGCGTAACCCGCAACCTCTACAAGCACGTGCTGGGCACGGAGGTGGTGTTCGAGGAAATCAATCACGACCTCGGGCTGCGCTTCGCCTGGAGTCTGAGCACCTGCAGCCAGTTCGGTCTGGTCCGCCATGCGGTCCTGGAGAACATCGGCGCGGGACCGGCACGAGTCGACTATCTGGACGGCTACCAGATGCTCTTGCCGGCGGGCGTCAACGCCGCGACCCTCTTGCGCTACAGCTACCTGGCGGCCGGGTACATGCGCCACGAAGTTCAGCCGGAAGTGCCGCTGGCCATCTACACGCTCAACGCTTAGACGCGCAATTGCATGACTGCCCCGGACCACCCCTCGTCCACGTAGGTCTCGCACTCTTCGAACCCCAGGTTCTGGTAGTAGGCACGAAGCAGCGCATTCTCCGCCCAGCAATCGAGGCGCAGGTAGGTGACGCCGAGCGCACGGGCCTGCTCCAGCGCCCACATAAGCAGGCTTCGCCCGGCTCCTCGCGATTCGGGGCGCATACGAGTAGCGACCGTGTACACGTAGTAGGCGTCCTCGACCGCGCGCTCCGCGACGATCGGGTCCATGTAGGGCGGCGGGAAGGCGCCGGTGACCGCATAGCCGTGCACTTCGCCGCTTGTACCTATGGCGACCACCGCTTCGCCGTCACTGATCCAGGACGACACGCGAGCGACAAAGACCGGCTCCGAAGACGGAGACTCGGCTCCCCATTGCTCTGACATGCCGTGTTCAACGAGCCACGCGGTGGCCTCATCAGAGACGTTGAGGATCTTCTCAGCGTCGCCGGACACGGCGGGTCGTATCTGCCAGGCGGCGGTCACGGCTGGGGTTCCCTGGAAGGTGGCGCTGCCGGGATAGTTCGGGCGCGGGGTCGGAGTTGCCTTCGCCCGCACCAAATGACTATGACACAAGGTGCCGCCACGCCTGTCGGCCCACCCTGCGCACCCCGCGCCGCGCCGGATCGCTCGAATGGGATGATCCAAGGTGCGGCTCGCCAGGTGCGTCCCAGCCAGAGGCCCGCCGCCCAAGAGGGACTCTCCGATGATTGACCAGCCGACCGGCGAACCACAAGTCGTCGCCGACACCTCTGCCGGGGCGTCCGTTTCCGAACCGACGCGCAGCCGCCGCTCGATTATCGGGGCTGGGATAGCCGGCCTCGCGGGTCTGGTGCTCGGCTCGCTTGGGCGACCCTCGGCGGCTCAGGCGGCGGCGGGCAGCCCGCTGATCATGGGCTCCACCTCCAACAGCGCCGGGACGTCGAACACGAGCCTGACCGCCGCCTCGACCGGCGACACCCTGCTCGTCACCCAGACCGGGGCCGGTACGGCTCTGCGTGGCTCGGCCACCGCCGTCAACGGCATCGCGGGGTTCTTCACGTCCGCCAACGGCCCCGGCGTATCGGGCGTGACCGCCAACAAGGACAAGTACGCGGTCTACGCCGGGCAGGACGCCGCGGCGACCGGGGCGGGAGCCGCCCTCCGGGCCCAAGGTGCCCAGAATTCCGCGATCGTGGCGACGACCAACACACTTGCCGCCCCCACCATCAAGGCCGTCAACAGCGGAACCGGCGCGATCGCCAGCAATGGGCCGGCCGTCCAAGGGCTGGCCAGCCTGGGGGCCGCGACCGACATCCACCCGAGCGGCGTCTACCTGCGTGGCGCGGGCGAGTTCGCCGGGCCGAACGGGGTCATCGGCGCCGCCTCGGCGGATTCCTCGGCCGGTGCCGGCGTTCTCGCCCTGGCCTCGGGTGTCTTCGGCTCGGGTGTCTATGCCGTTGCGTCGAGCGCCAGCGGCAGTACCACCGGCGTATACGGCCAGTCCGACAGCGACGCCGGCATTGGGATCTCCGGCTATGCAAGCAGCGGCACCGGCGCCACGATCGGCGTGTACGGCGTATCCGACAGCGACACCGGTTACGGAATGTGGGCCGTAGCGAGCGCAGCCACGGGAACGACCTTCGGGATTTACGGGCAGTCCGACAGCAACACCGGCTATGCCGTTTACTGCGACGGCGCAACCTGCTGGTACGCCCTCTACGCCGCGGGCGACGCGCACGTCACCAACACCCTGACGAAGGGAGGCGGGGCCTTCAAGATCGACCATCCGCTGGACCCGGCAAACCAGTTCCTGCTCCATAGCTTCGTCGAGTCCCCCGACATGAAGAACGTCTACGACGGCGTCGTCACCCTCGACTCGAAGGGCGAGGCGACCGTCACGATGCCGGACTGGTTCGAGGCGGTCAACCGGGACTTCCGCTACCAGCTCACGACGATCGGCGAGTTCGCGCCGGTCTACATCAAGTCCGAGATCGCGGCCAACTCGTTCTCGATCGCCGGTGGCAAGGCCGGCCAGAGGGTCAGCTGGCTCGTCACAGGGATCCGCAAGGACGCCTGGGCCAACGAGCACCGGATCCCGGTCGAGCTCGCCAAGCGAGACCACGAGAAAGGCCTCTACCTGCACCCCACGGAGAACGGCCAGGCCGCCGAGAAAGGGATCGACGCGGTACTCACGGCAGCCGCTCGGGCTCGCCACAAGTAGGACCCACAACGCCCGGACTCGCTTGCGGACCGGACAAAGAACCCGGACAGAGGCGCCGATCGGCTTGCCGCCGTGCCACTTGGGCTCTGGGGGCCGAAAGGGACCGGGTCAACTACTCCGCACCTGGTGCCTGTACGCTTCGCAGTCGGAGTTGCACGACCGACGCCAGCGAACGCGAAATCAGGCGGAGCGTGCGATTCGGCCCCGGCTGGCGTTTACATGGGTATGACAGTGCCTGCCGTCATCCGCGATTCTGAACTCCTCTACGAGCGTGCGTTCCAGCACGACTGGCGCCCGGTCTTCCGCTTCATGCTGGCGTGGACCAACGATTGGAACGCGGCAGAGGACCTGACTCAGGAAGCCTTCGTCCGCCTGTGGCAGAACCGAGACAGGGTCGACTGGCTCGAACCGGTTCTGCCATGGCTGCTGTTCACCGGCAGAAGGCTGGCAACCGACCGGTTCCGGGCTCTCCGACGTCATGTCCTGCCTCCGGGCCAGGCCATCACCTTGGACGAGGCCTCGCGGGCGGAGTGGCTCGACATTCAGGCGGCTCTCAAGACGCTGTCCGGGCTGGAGCGGACGGCCGTAGTCCTCACGCTGTTCGAGGGTGTACCCACCGCAGAGGTCGCCGATCTCCTATCCACGACACCCGGAGCGATCCGCGCCGCAGTCAGTAGGGCGCGCGAGAAGCTAGAGGAAGCTCGATGAACCCCTCGAAACACGACCAGATCTGGAGGGATTGGATGAGGGTGACCGGCCGCGCACGTCAACCCGAACACGCACCCCGGCGAGCCGCGATCGGTGGGCGTGTGCCGGCCGGAATGGCCGCATTGGCCTCGATCGCGATCGTCGTCATAGTCCTCGCATCGCGCCTCATGGCGTCACCCGCGGGCCCGGGCACCTCCCCGTCGGTCGGCGCCAGTGGCTCCCCGTCGGTCGGCGCCAGTGGCTCCCCGTCGGTCGGCGCCAGTGGCTCCCCGTCGGTGACCCCAAGCGGTTCGCCCTCGGCATCGCCGTCGGGCACCGCGCAACCAACCGACGCCGCGGGCGCGTTCCGACTTACCGGCTCGATGACGACCGCCCGCTCCAGCCAGACGGCCACCCGCCTTGCCGACGGGCGCGTACTCATCGTTGGCGGCGGGCTGGACGTAACGGACGCCATGATTCAAGGCGCCTACGCGAGCGCCGAGATCTATGACCCGACCAGCGGCACCTTCAAAGCCACGGGCTCCATGCAAACTGCCCGGGGCGACCATACGGCGACCCTGCTCTCTGATGGCCGCGTCCTGATCGCTGGAGGCTCTGGTGACTCAGGCCCGGGTAATCGCGCCCAGGCCGAGATCTACGACCCTTCGACAGGCAAGTTCTCAGTGACCGGTACGATGCGGACCGCTCGATCCGGCGCGATGGCGGTGCTACTCCACGACGGTCGGGTTCTCATAGCTGGCGGCTTCCGTGGTGGCACTCCGCCAGGGCCAATGGCCTCAGCCGAGCTGTATAACCCGGCGACCGGCAAGTTCAGCCCAACCGGCTCGATGTCCTCTGCTCGAATGTACGCCACTGCCACGCTTCTCCCCGACGGTCGGGTGTTGATCGCTGGAGGCTGGGACAGCTCGGGGAGCAGTATCGCCGCAGCCGAGCTTTATGACCCGGCGACCGGCATCTTTAGTCCCACCGGATCGCTCGCCAGGGCTCGCTACTACCACTCTGCAACATTGTTGCCCGATGGGCAGGTGCTGATCGCGGGAGGCATGAGCGACACCACCGGCACCCTGGCCTTCCTCACCTCGGCGGAGTTGTACGACCCGAAGACGGGCACGTTCGCCGCGACTGGCTCCATGCCCATACCGTGTTCAGGCCCGGTGGGGACCGCCCTGTCGGACGGCCGAGTCCTCATCATCGGAGGTTATGACGGCACGAGCTTCCTGGCTTCGGCGGAGTTGTACGACCCGAAGACGGGCACGTTCGCCGAGACCGGCTCCATGTCTTCAGTTCAGAGGTTGGCGACAGCGACGCTGCTCTCTGACGGCCGAGTCCTGATCGCCGGAGGCTTTGATCCATACCAGATTGCCCTGGCCACCGCCGAGTTGTTCGAGCCCTGAACGGCTCAACTGGAGAGACTCGGCGATCGCCGCGACACGTGAGCTGTACAACGCGATCCCCGGACCGTTCCAGATCCTGTCACTGCCCATCGAGCGGAGCCCGTCCGAACATCTCGACAGCCTGTCCCCGGCTCCGGGCGCGCCGAGTCGATACCTCACTGCGTACGCCGGCCTGGATCGCGACCTGGCAGGAACCTCGCTCGCCCGCCACGGCGAAGCCTGATGTGGCGCGCACCCCTGTGTAATGTGCAGGAGAAGATGTGCCTTCTCCCTCGCAGGCGGTCCACTCAGGCTTGGGAGGCGCGACCGTCATCTGCTACGAGCCGCGCCGTCGCGTCCGCCGCTGCGGCAACGAGATTGGTGCGGATCTCCCAGCCCAGCTTGACCCCGCGCGACTCGATGGCCGTTTCGAGATCGCCGAGCACCTTGGGTAGTAGGGAGCGAAAAGCCTCGTAGCGGGCGTTGGCGGCGGCAAGAACCTCAGGGTCGGTCACGTCCTCATCCCTTTCCTCATTGTGCTCGGTCTCGCAGCAGTGCCCTCGACCACCGATGGAGTATGGGTGACCAGATGTCCCACGCAAATACAACAGGGATTGGCGCGCCCGGAGGGATTCGAACGCACTTCACCAACCATCGTGATTGAGGGAGTGGAGGAGCTGGTCGAGGCACTCCAAGGCGCGTGGCCTGACTTCAAGCCGAGGCACCGGCAACGTCACGATCGCACCCCGGCCGCTTGAACTAGCGCGTCCGGAGGGCATCGGGCGCGCGGGGACAACAATCGCTGCGCGAGCATCCTGCGCCCTTCCGCGCTCGCCCCGTCCTGTCACAATCGGCAAGTCGTTGTGCGCGTCCCCGCCGTCACTGCCCGCACAGCACGCGAGTTCTTCGCGAATTGGGAGATTTGGACATGAGACGGCCTGCCCGGAGAAGCGACGCGAGCGCGGGGTTTGCGGCGATTCTGTTCGCGTTCTGTCTGGCCGCATGTGGCTCCGCGCAGCCAGCACTGAGCGAGATGGGATCGAGCACAGACGTGCCCAGTCCAACGGCGTCGCCATCGGCAACCGCGACGACCGCGCCGACGGCGACGCCATCCCCCTCGCCCACAGAAACAGCTGTCCCAAGCGGCTTCGAACAGACTCGTGGCGGGTGGCTCTGGCACGGCGTGGACGCGTCCGGAGCGGCGATAACCCTCACAGTTCCCGACCTGGCCGAGTATGGACTGCAACCGCGGCTGTCCGGAGAGAAGCTCATCTATGTCGATGCCAAAGGCACATACCGTGGCGAGTACCAGCCGTACCTGTCTGTGGAGAACCACCAGACGGGCGGGTTATCGCTGCAGCCGACGATCGTGAGCCAGATGATCCAGCAGAAGCTCAGCGCCATCGCGAAGCCCAGTGACCGATTCGTGGTCCCGATCCCGCTGGATATCAGGCAGGCAACCGTCACGACGGGCTTGGAGGTCGAAGGCACGGTGGGATACGGGAAGTTGAACGTAGGACTCATCTCCATCGGATTCGCCGGGACGCTACCTGTCACCAACTTCCTTCCAGGCACGACAGAGGCGAGGGTCGTCATCGATAGCATCTACGGATACGCGTACTACAACCACAAGAGGGGCAGTCTCGAGGCCAACCCGGAGAGCAACCTGTTTGCCATGGGCCCCTTCGAGGGTTTCACCGACAACACAACTGTCAACGCGCCATTCGGATCCAAGGTCTGCGACGCTAAGGGGCGGATAGTCCTCAGCATTCAGCACGCAATGGCGTGGAGGGACCTGCGTGTCTCGAACCTGCTCACGGTGGAGAACCCTGATAACGTAGGTCTTCCGGTCGCCGTGGCGCAGTAGCTCCCGCCCTGAGGGTCAGCTCGGCCGGCGCGCCGTATTCGTGGACTTGCGGCCTGAAGCTCAGCCAAGATTGACCCGTGCACCCTGGCTCTGAGTTCAGGGATTGGCGCGCCCGGAGGGATTCGAACCCCCGACCCTCTGATCCGAAGTCCGGTTCCCGTCAGAGTGAGCAGCAAGAGTCGATTCGTGCGTGGAACGGCCATCGCGAGGACGCCGTTTTCGTCCATTCCGGGGTGAGTCAGGATCCCGCTCCGGAGAGAGTCTTGGTCCCATCGCGTAAACCTGAAAGAGTCCGATGCCCTCGTTGGGATCGGCGGTCCTCCAAATGACCACGGTGAGACTCAATATTATACGCCTCGACGCTGGCGCCTTCGCCGACGAAGGATCGGCCGGTCAAGTCCGTCACGCGGCGAAGGGTCGATGATCAGGTCGGAGGTTCGAGAGGACTAGAGCCGACACACCGTCACGAACCTTGCTAATTCCGGTGACGAACGTTCTGTCCGTCGCGCACCGCGCCTGGGAAGTTGCGGAGAGCCACCGGCTCTTGGTTGGTAGGGATCAGTTGAGTCCGAGGGCCGCGAAGGGTAAGGCATTTTCGTATGGCCCCCAGAACAATTTGAATTCGTCCGGCTCGAACCAGGGGCGGC
>Ga0182021_10002670_pt1 | contig 20870 bp, 19 predicted proteins | sample 612E3MmetaG_FD_120493 | JGI IMG/M metagenome (GOLD analysis project Ga0182021, IMG submission 120493) | Permafrost microbial communities from Stordalen Mire, Sweden - 612E3M metaG (Illumina Assembly) | ecosystem: Environmental > Terrestrial > Soil > Wetlands > Permafrost | place: Sweden... | reverse complement strand
CGGTTCCGGCTGAACGCCCAGTGAAAGGCGTTGATGGCGCGCGGCCCGAAGTTATGCGTCCAGCCGGCTTCGGATTGCCAGCCGAACCCATCCAGCTTGTCTTGAAAGCCGTAGAGCTGCGCCTGGTTTCCGCCGCGGCTCTGCAGGTTGAAGCTCAGGCTGAATCGGTTCCTGTCGTTGACGGTGTGGTTGAGCTTGGCCGAGAAATCGGTGGCGTTGAGTGGCACCGCGGTCGAGATCTGGTAGTTCTGGACGCTGCCGGGCAGATTGGGCAGCGGGATGTAAGCGAGTAACTGGCGGGCGATCGGGTCGATGCGGTTGGCTGGCACGGTATTACCGGCGAGCGGTAAGTGGCTGATGGGATCGTAGAGCACCAGAGGCCCCGCAGCCGTAGGCTTGGAAAAGTCGCCGCTGCGCTGATCGGCGGTGGGGACGGTATCGAAGTTCGCGTATGGCGTCTCACCGCGCACGAGGGCGAAACTGAGGAAGAAGGTGGTCTGCGGGCTAAGCGGAACCGGGCCGCCGGCGGCAGCGCCGATACGGCTCTGCGAGTAGCCTGGCTTGTTCAAGGGTTGGCCGCTCAGCGAGTATGGGCTGGCATCGAATGCCGAGTCTCGAAAGGTGTACAGGACGTTGCCCTTGATCTGACTCGCCTGCCGGGTCGCGCCGAAGCTGTTCACCGTGTCGCTGAGAGACTTCTTCTTTTTTGCCTTCTTGGCGGCTTTCTTGGCGCGCTTTTCGCCGGGCGCGAGGTCGCCTTTGGCCTTCTTCTCTTTCTTGGCGATCGACTGATCCTTGTCCATCTGGTCGAAGAAATTCTCCTGCTGGACCGATTGCAATCCGCCGCTGAGGCTGCCGTTCACCAGAAAGGCTTCATTGACATCGACGTTGCCCATGGGGAGAGGAGCCGCGGCGGCCTCCAACGCCGGTTCGATCACCGGTTCGATCCGCGCGTGGCTGTCTGCCAATTCCCTCACATCCACTGTCTGGAATCCGGCGGCGGGCGCCGCGGCCGGGGTTTTGGCAATCCCCGCGACCTGTAACTCCAGGTCGAAGTCCAGAACAGAGGCCGCACCCGCCAGGGTCAGTTCCTGGCGGAGCGGCGAGAACCCGAACATCCCGGCTTGAAACACCCACTTGCCGTTCTCGGGGATATCGAAACTGTAGAGGCCCTTTTCGTCGGTGGTGGTCTCCAACTTCAACTTGTCCAGCTCCGCGGTCACCGTGGCGCCGGGAATGAGCTTCTTGCCGGAGTGGACGTAACCGTGGTGTTCCGTACCGAAGATCGTACCAGCAAGGAGGAACGGAAGAAGGCCGCGACAGAGCCATCCCACACAGCGGCCTGCGTTACACGTTGGTTCGGTTAGTGACTTATCGCACACGCAAACTAGAAGCACGTGCATGGCCATACCAGATCGAGGGGAATCCCTATTGGCCCTCGAAATGCTCGTCCCGTAGGAGAACCGATAGGTGATCACATTGGCATTCCAGAAGCAGCTCTTGTGGGTCGCGATGTTCGGCGTGCCGGCGGCCGCGCTGGCCCAGACCCCGACGGCGGCGGACCTGTTCGACGGCAGCGTGCTTCACGAAGTTCGCGTGACCATGAAGGACGCCGATTGGCAGGCGCTGAAGGCGGCCTACGCGACCGATACGCCATTCAATGTCGACACCCTCCAGTGGAAGGGCGCCGGCAGTCTGACCGCCTCGGCGGGCAATTTCCAGATGCATAACCGCGGCCGCGGCAGCCGCAGCCCAATTAAACCGGGGTTGCACCTGACCTTCGATGCCATCGTCAAGGGACAAACTTTCCTGGGTCTGACCTCGCTCGAGCTCAAGCCCAATACCCAGGACGCAAGCATGCTCCACGAGCGGCTGTCCATGCTGTTGTTCGGCCGCATGGGCATCGCATGCTCGCGCGAGGTCCATGCGCGCTTTTACGTGAATGGGGAGTATCTCGGCGTTTATCTGCTGGTGGAGTACCCGGACGCCGCTTTTCTGACACGCGTCTTCAACGAGAGCACCGGATACGAATACAAATACGTTCCGGGCGACTGGGCGGGCATCACTGGCGGCGGCTATCATTTGGAATATCTCGGCCCCGATCTTTCGAAGTATTCGTCGGCCACTGTTCCAACGCCGTTCGACCCTGAGACCCACAGCAATGCGCCCGACACCGTGACGCTGGAGGGGATGATCAAGACCCTCAATCAGGAGCCGGATGCCACTTTTCTTTCGGCGATGGCCCCCTATCTCGATCTCAAGCTCTTCCTCAACCACATTGCGGTGGAAACGTACTTAGCGGATTTTGACTGTATCCTCGGCGACAATTCCGGGATGAATAACTTTCACTTATACCGGTTCGTCAATAAGCAGTTGTCGCAGTTTATCCCTTGGGATAAAGACAACGCGTTCGACTGGATCGCCCGGCCGGTATTGCAGAACGCCGACCTGAACATGCTCATGCGGCGTCTGATGGCGATCCCCGACCTGAAGAAGTACTACTTCGAAGCGGTGGTCAAAACCGCCATGACGGCCGGAGCCGCGGGCGGCTGGCTGCAACAGGAAGCCGCGCGCGAGTACACCCAGATCCAGCAGGCGGTTTACGACGACCCTAACAAGCTTTATCTGAATGCGGGCTACCTTCTGCCATCTTCCAACGTTATGTTCGATGCCTCGGCGGCGTTTGTAGAGGCGTTTGCCCCGTTGCGGACGCAGTTCGTGATGACCGACATCGCCACTCAGGGCTACCAGTTGCCCTCCAACTACCCGAAGCTTGCCGACGGCGGTGTGGTGAGCGCAGCCTCTTTCGTGGCCCCTGCCGCCGGGGGCGGACTGGCGAGCATTTTCGGCTCCAACCTGGGAAGCGGCGGCAACACCACGGTCTACATCAACGGCTATGCCGCCCCGGTGTTTTTCGCGTCGCCGGGCCAGTTCAACGTGCAAGTGCCCTGGGAAGCCACCGGGCTCGCATCGTTTGGCATCATCGTGAACGGCGCGCCCAGCAACATACAGTTCGCCGCCGTGAACACCTATTCTCCCGATGTTTTCATGATTTCTCCGGGACTCGCCGCGATTACCCACGTCGATGGCAGCCTGGTGTCGGCCGCCAGTCCCGCAGCCGCCAATGAAGTGGTGGTCGTCTACGCCACGGGCCTGGGGCCGGTAAGTGGCGCCATGGTTACCGGGAATCCGGCATCCTCGACCAGCCTCCAGCCCACCACCCCTCAGCAGGCGGCGGCCACGTTCGGCAGCATTCCCGCCACCGTGTCTTTCTCCGGCTTTACCCCGGGGTTCATTGGCCTGTACCAGGTAAACGTGCAGATTCCGACGAATACGGCTCCTGGCTCGCCGCTCACCATCAGTGTAGGCGGGACCTCGGCGCCCGCGGTACCGCTGCCGGTAAGATGATGATGCGGCACTTGCGAGCGTTGACAATCTGTTGCCTGCTGTGGTCCGCAACCGCCATCGCACAGCCGCTGCGCGGAACCGGATCCATCACCGGAACCGTGCGGGACGCCTCTGGCGCCCTGGTCTCCGGCGCGCAGGTCGAGGTGCGCAACGAGGCGCAGGGGATCCGGCGAGACACCAATACCGACGCCCTCGGAATCTTCGCCGTAATCGCCCTGGACCCCGCCACCGGGTACGCCGTCAGCGTGAAGAAGGCGGGATTCGCGGTGTATGCGCAGGAGGATCTGGAGGTCCTCGTGGGCGAGGTCGCCAACCTTGAGATCACGCTCGGGATCGCCCCCGAAGCCACCGGCGTCCTGGTGAGCGCCACCACCACAGGCGTGGTCGATCAGACCAAGACCGAAGTCTCCCAGGTGGTCCGCCAATCGCAGATTCTCAACCTGCCCATCAACGGACGGCGCGTCGATACCTACGTCCTGCTGACCCCGGCCGTGGTCCCCGACGGCGTCTCGGGACTGGTGTCTTTTCGCGGCGTCGCCGGCGGTAACGTATTCCTCACCGATGGGAACGATACTTCCAACCAGTTCTTCGACGAAAACGCCGGGCGAACGCGCATCTTCACGCAGATCGCGCAGGACGCCGTGTTGGAGTTCCAGGTGCTCTCCAGCGGTTATTCCGCCGGGTACGGCCGCGCCACCGGAGGAATCATCAACACGGTGACGCGCAGCGGGTCGAACATCCCTTACGGGACCGCTTACTGGTTCTTCCGCAACCGGGGGCTCAACGCGCGGGATCCGTACGCTAGCGTCAATCCTCCCGAACGCCGCCACCAGGCCGGAGGCAGCCTGGGGGGAAGGTTCGTTCCGGACAAGCTGTTCTACTTTTTCAATGCCGAGGTTCACCGGCGCGACTTTCCGCTGGTGGCGTCACTGGCCCGCCCACCGCTATTCAACAGCGCGGGGGCGTTTATCGGCGGCTGCGCGGCCGCCGCGGCGCAGTGCGCGGCCGCACTCCAGTTTCTGAACCGCCAGTTTCAGGTTGTGGACCGGACGGCCGATTCGGAGCTGCTTTTCGGCAAGCTGGACTGGCTGCCTTCGCAAGCCCATCACCTCAGCGCCAGCTTTAATTACCTGCGCTGGATTTCCCCCAACGGATTCCAGACGCAGGCGGTGCTGAACGACGGCACGGGCGTGGGCGCCAATGGCAATTCGTCGGTGCGCACGCGTTATGGCAGGCTCGAGTGGACATACATCCCCGACGGGGCGCGGATCAACGAGTTCCGCTTCGGCTGGTTCAAGGACCGCCATGCCGATAACCTCAACCCGAGCCTGATTCCGTCCACCGGCCTGGCCCAGATCGTTGTGGAGGGGCAAGCCAACCTCGGCGTCAGCGTCGACATGCCGCGCATCGATCCCAGCGAGAACCGGTTCCAGGTGGCCGATAACCTGACTTTGGCCGCCGGGCGGCATAGCTGGATGTTCGGCTTCGACTTCCTCAGCACCGAGGATTACAGCAACTACCTTCCCAACCGCAATGGCACTTATCAGTACGCCGATTTCACGTCGTTCGCCGGGGATTTCAGCGGGAACACCACGGGAGCGCGGAACTGGGAAACGTATTCGCAGCGATTCGGGAACCCGATCTTCGACCAGACGGTGCGCGATTACAGCCTGTTCACCGAGGACCAGTTCCGCGTCAACTCCCACGTGACGCTGCACTACGGGCTGCGTTACGAGTATGCTTCACTGCCGCAGCCCAGACAGGCGAACCCGGATTATCCCGACAGCGGGCGCATTCCTTCGGTGAAGACCAACCTGGCGCCCCGGTTTGGAGGCGCGGTGGCCTTCAACCACGCGCGCACCGTGGTCCGAGGCGGGTACGGGATCTTCTACGCGCGCTACCAAACCGGCCTGATCAGTACGTTCTTCCAGGAAAACGGCATCGGCCAGCCGTCCATTCAGTTGGATGCGCGCTTCCTGGCGGACCAGATGACCGGCCCGGTTTTTCCCAACGTGCTGAAGACGCCTGCGGCATCCTCTGTCGTGGATTTGACGATTCCTTCCAAAGACTATCGAAACCCTTACACCCATCAGGGCGACCTCGCCATCGAGCACGCCATCTCCGGGGACTGGAATGTAAGCGCCGCCTGGTTGTGGAGCCGGGCGCTGCACCTGACCACGGTCCGCGATCTGAATATCGGGCCGGCGGCGACCACCGTCGCCTACCAGATCGACGATGCCAATGGCAACGCCGTTGGCACATACATTACTCCCGCTTATCGCCTGGCGTACCGCGTCAATCCGAAATATGGGCGCGTGAACAGCGTGGAATCCGGTGGCAATAGCTACTACGACGGGCTGGTGGTGCAATTGCGCAAGCATCTTTCGCACGGGCTCGAGGGATTCCTGGCCTACACCTGGTCGCATGCCATCGACCTCAATCAGGGAGGCGGCGCGGACAACATCTTCTTCAGCGACGGGCCGCGCACCTTCGAGAACGGCGACTATCGCGGAGAAAAGGCGTCGTCACAACTCGACCAGCGGCACCGCCTGGTGGTGAGTTCCAGTTGGGAGCCGAAGTTGACCGCCAAGACCGCCGGCCCCGCTCACGTCCTGGGCGCCGGCTGGCGCCTGTCGGAGATCTCGACCTTCGCGTCCACTCAGCCCGCCACGGCGACCATCCTGGTTTCGGGCGTTCCGTTCCCCGGCGCCGCGTTCAATTCCACCGTGAACGGATTTGGCGGATCGCCCCGCGTGCCGTTTTATCCGGCGAGCGGCTTGCCGATCGATCAAACGATCCGCACCGACGCCCGTCTGACGAAGATCTTTGCGCTGTCGGAGCGCCACCAGTTGCACGTGAATTTCGAAGTGTTCAACCTGCTCAATCGCGTCGCCAATACGGCGGTGAGCACGGTCGCCTTCGAAGCCAGGAACCTGGTGCTGCGGCCGGTGCCGAACCTTGGCCAGGGAGTCGCATCGCAAGGCTACCCCGATGGCACCAACGCCCGCCGCGCTCAGGTGAGCGCCCGTTTGATATGGTAGGGTTTGTTGCCGAACAAGTGGATCTGGTCCGACTCTTCCAGACTCTTCAGGTATTTCAGCATTTCGCCGCGCACCTCGGCGATCTCCCAGCCCGGGTAGTGCCTGGCAAGGTTGGCGCAAAAGAACTCCACAAAGCCCGGCTCGCCGTTGAGGTTCTTCTCCTTTTCCCGGCTCCTTTTCTTTTCCTTCAAACGAAACGACGCGGCCGGCTTGGGGGCGAAGCGGAACAACTCATCGATCCACTCCTTCGGCAAACCGGCGGCAAGGGCGAATGCCATGGCGCTTTCCACGTAGGGCGCGGCCACCACGTTGCGCCCTTCTTTCAGCGTGGGCTCGATCTCCCAGCGCAGGCGGAACAGCAGGTCGGAGGCGTATAAGAGCAGCAACGCCCTGGGAGTCGGCGTGAGGTTCCTGGCTTTGACCATGCGCAATTCGTAAAACGTGTTGGACGCGTCCCAGAGGCTCCAGGCAGGGTCGGCCGCGCCACAGCATAAGCGGGCCAGGCGCTCGGCTTCCCAGCGCAGCAACACGCCATTGGTTCCCTCCAGCGCGATGAGGTGTCCGCGGGGTTCCGCTTCCTCAACGCTCTTCCCGCTCTTGTTGTGCTCTTTCTTACCGATCTTCTTTTCCGGTTTCGCCATTCGGGGCTCCCGCCCTGGTACTTAGCCAAGCCAGCACCGCGTCGGTATTCCACTCGGCCCAGGAAGGCCTGCGTTTGGCCGCCATGAACATCTGGCGGATTTCGCGATGCTGCTCGTAGATCGATTGCCGCGCATCCACCTTCAGGAACTGAAATATCTTGGCTAGCGCTTCGTACTCCTGGATCACGCGGCCCAGGAATTGCAAGTGACTTTTTTCCGCGTTTGCGATATTCGTTACGTCCTGTCCGGCCGCGTAAAAGCCCGGCTTTTTGGCCCGCCCGCGCTCGGCGGCAGCCTCGGCGGACAGCACGAAGTAGAAGACCTGGTCGGGCCAGAAGAGCGGCAGGTAGGCGTTCAACACCCAGTTCAAATCCAGGCCACGCGCCATGTCGCGCGCCAGCGCCGTGTACAGGAACTGGTCGGCCACGACGACCTTGCCGGCCCAGAGCGCGGGCAGGATTTCGGTGTTCAACTGGTGCCGGAATGCCGCCGCGCTCAGCAGGCAATACTCCTCCGGGCTCAGGGAATGCGCCGTCTTCCGGGCTTTCAGGATGGGCGAGATCAATGGCGAGGAGTTCCACCTATAAGTCACCACCTCGTGGCCGACGCTGCGCATCCAGGCTTTGAACAGCTTGCGCTGCGTGGTTTTCCCGGAGGCGTCGGGCCCTTCGAATACCACCAGGAAGCCGCGGTTCTTGTCCTGCCGGCGCAGCAGGTCGCGAAGCTTCCGGTCTTCCGCCGCGTCCGGGCACTGAAAGGACATGTCTAAACGGAATATACCTTACAATCGGAGTGGATCGCACTCTTGCATGACATACTTGCCCCGCGGCATGCCTCAAAAACCGGACCAGGTGATTCTGGCGATCAAGCAACGGCGCGACACCGTGCTCCAGGTGATCCGCGGCGCGCGCCAGCGTTTGCTGGTCTCGGTGTTTCGCTGCACCGACGTTCCCGTGCTGGACGCCATCGGCGAGGCATTGCGCCGCGGAGTAGACGTCCGCTTCCTGATGACGCCGCGCGCCCGCGGTTGGGAAAAGAGGCTCAAAGCGTTGGGCTCGTACCTGGAGAGCATGGGCGCCAAGGTACATCCGTATTCGGACCCGGTGGTGAAGTATCACGCCAAATACCTGCTGGCGGACGATGGTCCCGCGCTGATTACTTCGCTCAACCTGACGGCCAAATGCTTCGGCGCCACCTGCGACTTCATCCTCCTGACCTACGACCCCGAAGTGGTGGCCGGTCTGCGCGAGTTGTTTGACGTGGACTGGCTGGCGCCGCACTCGACGCTTTCCCCGCGCGTCAGTTCGCGCCTGATCGTCGGTCCGGAACGGGCGCGCGCCCAATTCTCGGCGCTGCTGGGAAGCGCGCAGCGCTCGATTCACATCATCGACCACAAGCTGGACGATCCCGCGATTCAGGCCCTGCTGAAGTCCAGGAAGGCGCAGGGCGTGGAGGTACAGGTGCTCGGGCGGGGCAACCTCGGCGGTTTGCTGGCGCACGGCAAACTGACGATCGTCGATGGGCGCATCGCGGTGCTCGGGAGCATGGCGCAGACCGCGCTCAGTCTGGACTTCCGCCGCGAAATAGCGGTCACGGTGGAAGACCGCAAGTGCGTCCGGAAGCTGAAGAATTTCTACCGGCTGCTGGCATCCGGCCGGGAGTTGATCGATCCGGCTGAGGCCGCGGCTTTTGTCAGGGTGAAAGAGGCGAGACGCTAGCCCTCAACGTCTGGTCCCAAGGACTGCCTCGAACAGTTCGTATCGGCTCTTCGACCCCAGTGCCAGCAGGTAGTGAGAATTGTGGGGGGTGTATCGTGGAGATGGGATACCCGTAATGGGAGATTCCGCGATCATGTGCCGTTCCTTATCGGAGCAGTCGGGACAAAGTACGTTTTGTACCTGAAGCCAGTAGGCTTTGCCCTGTTCGGTGCGGAGTGTGGCCATCGTCTGAGCAAGCTGCTCTTCGCTGTCCATCCACCCGGTGAGTTCCTCGGTTCCGTCTTCGTGAGCGGTTCTGATCTGATACTGATGCATGTGGCGGTGCGCCATCTGTTCCTCCTGCGCATTCGGCAGAGGCCAAACGTTGCCTTGTTGCCCGGGCGGCCACGACCCGAGGCCGTAGCTGGAACGTTTCTATAGCACGAGCCGTGCCAATGTGTTTTTGTTCGTACTTCCGCTGAGGAACAGGTCCGCGGCATCGCACTTCCATCTGTGGCGCGTTGGCAATTCTCGCACCTCCACGTGCAGTTTCTGCACTCGTCTCGGGATACATCCCCGCCATGTCATGCCGGCAGCACCCGGGCGCACATGGACCGTCTCGTGCTCTATGCGCTTAGCGGTCTTCGCATTCATGCCCCTTTGCCGAACGAATAGATCGATGCTCTGGCAGCCTTCGTTCTCACCGCGCTGCCCATCGTCTACTTTGACGATCGAGGAGTTGAGCCATCGCTGCACGACGCGCCCCGTGCATGGTGAACTGGTATCATGTGTTACTCTGCCGGCCACCGGCGCGCGGATCCCGCGCGGTCTGCAAGTACATCGGGGCACACGGATCGCGCCGGTCCATTGAACCGGTACGATAGAATCGGCGGGCATGGATCGGGGGTCTATTGAGTCATACCTCTCCGGGCGAGAAAGCTGCCAGACGCGCGTTTGTCCTGCAAGGCCGCTTCCGCAGGTTCTTTTCCAATCTTGGCCCCGGGTTGATTACCGGCGCCGCGGATGACGACCCATCCGGCATCTCGACGTATTCGGTCACCGGCGCCGCGTTCGGCTACTCGCTCTTGTGGACCGCGATCCTCTCTTTCCCATTGATGGCGGCGGTGCAGATCATGTGTGCCCGCCTCGGCATGGTCACCGGGCTCGGGCTGGCGGGGGTGATTCGGGTACGCTATCCGCGGTGGATCCTGTGGAGCGCTTGCGCGCTGCTCGTCATCGCCAATATCGTAAACATTGCCGCGGATCTCGGCGGTATGGCCGACGTCGCGCAGCTTCTGACCGGTGTCAGGTCGTTCTATTGGAAGCCGGTATACGCGCTTCTCCTGGTATGCCTGTTGTTCTGGACCAGCTATCGCCTCATCGCCCGGATTTTCAAATGGCTTACGCTGGCGTTGTTCGCCTACATCGCCGCCGCGTTTTTCGCGCACCCGGACTGGCCGGCCGTTGTTCGGGCGACCCTGATTCCCCATGTGCAGTGGACGGGCGCGTATTGGGCGACGCTGGTCGGCATCCTGGGAACCACCATCTCGCCGTACCTCTTCTTTTGGCAGGCCGCGCAGGAAGTTGAGGAGGATATAGCGGTGGGCAAGTCGACCGTCGCACAGCGTGAAGGCGCGTCCCTCAGGGAACTGCGGCGCTCGCGGAACGATGTCCTCACTGGCATGTTCTTTTCCAACCTGGTGATGTACTTTATCATTCTCACGGCCGCCGCCACGCTGCACGCGCACGGCAAAACCACCATCTCCAGCGCACGCGACGCCGCCGAGGCGCTGCGTCCTCTGGCCGGTGGCGGCGCGTACTGGCTCTTCAGCCTGGGTTTGATCGGCGCCGGCATGCTTGGCGTACCGGTATTGGCCGGATCTTGCGCTTACGCGATCGCGGAAGCGGCCGACTGGGTTGGCTCGCTGGAGGTGCACCCTCCTGTCGCCCACGGCTTCTATGGCGTGATTGCCGTTGCCATGGCGCTCGGCCTCGGCCTGGACTATGCGGGCCTGAACGCGGTCAAGATGCTGTTCTGGTCCGCCGTGCTCAACGGAGCCCTGGCGCCACCCCTGCTTGTCCTGGTTGTGCTGCTCACCAGCAGGGCCGACGTAATGGGTGAGCACCGCAACGGCGCCCTGCTTCGCTGGCTTGGGTGGACGTGCGCCGCTGTGATGCTGATTGCGACCATCATTATGCTGGTGACGGCATTCTCGGCATGATGCGCGTTCAGGCATGGCACACTACGTGCAGCAGCAAGGGCATGAAGAAGCCAGACGATGAAGGAATGCGCACTTACAGCACCCCTGTGACCAGGCAGAGGGGGATGGGGGCAGGTTCAGCCGGCCAGTCCGGAGACAATCAGGGATTGTCGGACGTGGCGGAGGCTGGCCCCGAGAGCGTCGAGGAACTGGTCGAGGAGGGCCAGAACTTCGAGGCCGAAGCGATCGGCGGCGTGGAGGATGCTCCCGACGCGGACGTGGCTCAAGTTCACACGAAACAAGTCCCGGAGGACGATGTACCTTTCGAGTACCTGGGACAAGATTAGGCATGTCCGCATCGATTCCTCTCCAGGAACCGCACCGCATCGGACGCATTGGGTGGCTTCGCGCCGCGGTATTGGGCGCGGATGACGGCATCCTTTCCACAGCGAGTCTGCTGCTCGGTGTGGCAACCGCGCACGCCACCCACGCCAACGTACTCATCGCCGGCGTCGCCGGCCTGGTGGCTGGGACGATGTCCATGGCTGCCGGTGAATACGTATCCGTGCACTCCCAGGCCGACACCGAACATGCCGACCTCAAACGTGAACACACGGAGCTTGCGGTAGACGACGAGGGAGAGCACGCCGAACTCGCGGCTATCTATGTCGCCCGCGGGCTCGATTCGTCGCTGGCTAAGCGGGTCGCCGATCAGTTGATGGTTCACGACGCGCTGGGCGCCCATGCCCGCGATGAGCTCGGTATCTCCAGGACAGTAAGCGCGCGTCCGGTGCAGGCCGCACTTGCCTCGGCTGGCAGCTTCGCTGTGGGAGCGGCTATGCCACTGTTGGTCACGGTATTAGTCCCGGCGACGAGTCTGATCCCGTGTGTCGCGGGCACTTCATTAGGGTTCCTGGCGCTTCTAGGCGGGTGGGCTGCGCGGATGGGCGGAGCCGGCATCACAGTGGGCGCCATGCGCGTCACGTTCTTTGGTGCGCTGGCAATGGCGGTGACCGCGGGTGTCGGGGCCCTCTTCGGGACATCCGGGTGACGCGATCTTACTTGAATACGGCTCGCACCGGGTACTCCGCCGTAATGACGCAGTTATCCGGAATCTCAACGAACTGGCTGATGAACGCCGGGTTCTTCGATCCGGGAGGCGCTATTCCTGCCGGAAAACGAGCGTGATCGGTTTGTGTTCCGGCCGTCGAACGCTGACCACCATGGTGCCATCCGCGGACAGGGCGTAGCTTTCGAGAGTAATCGCGCCGTTCTGCGTGGTGGTTACCTTCAGGACGTCGCGATCCCACCTGCTCTTACTCTTGAGGTCTTTGCCGGTGCGGATCGTGGCGTTGTTCTCGGCATCGGTCATGTCGCTGTAGAAGAAGGTCTCGTTGGCGCCGGTATACACGAATTTGCGGGAGACGGTAATGTTACCCTGCCGCTCGTCGATGACCACGGTGCCGGTTTGAACCACGGCCTGGCCGGCAAAATCGCTCTTGGCGGGCACCAGCGTCCACGTGCCGTTCAGGGCGTTATGGTCGCGCGCAAAGGTGGAGAAGGCGAAGAGGAACGTCATCATGACCGTTCCGGCAATTGCAGTAGTTAGATGTGTTCTCATGATTTCCGTCCAGGGGCTGCCGTTTTCATCTGAATCGTGTGTCGTGCTGGAAATACCTGAGCACGCGCGGTACCGTTCAGAAAAAAGGGGGTGATCCGGTTCGCCGGAATTCCGGGATACGTTACCTGCTTGATCGCGCCGGCGACGACGGCCGCATCCGTTCGGCGGTTCGGTTCTCGCCTGGTTCCAGCCAATGGAGACAAACGTGCACTATCTTTCCCGTCGGCGTGTGCACAAGGCCGACCGTCGTATTTTGGAGGATCATCTTGACAACTTTGAAGACAATGACCGACAAAGCGTCCGATGCTGGCAGAGAGGCCAAGGAGTCAATCGAGGAATTGGCTCAGTCCGCCGGCAGGAGACTGGATCAGGCGCGAGATGACACCGGGGACGCGCTCCATGCGGCCGCCGACTCCGTGCGCACTACCGGCCGCAGCGTCGACAACCTGGCTTCCAGCGCAGCGGATCGACTGGATGCCACCGCATCGTATGTCGAAGACACCGACCTGAGAGACGTGCTCACGGGCTTGCGGAGGTTCGCAGGGCGGCACCTGACAGGTTCTCTGGTGGCTGCGGTTGTGATCGGCTTCATTGCCGGAACCGCCCTGAGCCGAGGCACGCGCTCCAGCTGCAAAGAGCCTGAAAGCACATAACAACCGCTGTCCGGATTCATTTGACTCTTGCCGCGAGGTCGCTATCCGCGCGCGCCGCGGCAAGTCATAAGGGTGAGCAATCCGTTGGCACAGGAGCAAGGAATACAACCAGGCGTCGCGCTCCCGCCCGGCCTATTCAACCCTCTCGGCCCGAACGATGAATCTGGAAGGGGCGGGGCCCACATAGTAAAACGGATAACACGTAACCAGGGTGAGGATCTCCCCGCCGCCGCCGTCCAGCACCGCGACATCGTCCGGACGGACCACCTTGGCGGACACGACGCGATAGCGGTACTCGCCGGGCAGCGTGGTCAGCGTAATAACGTCGCCTGGGCGGATGTTTCGCAACGGCCGGAAAAACGTGTCGCGATGTCCCGAAACACCAACGTTCCCCGGCTCTCCCGGTAGCGCCGTGCCAGCAATGTGACCAACCGCGCGCCGGAGGGTCTTTGCACTAGTGCCCTCCATGACGATGACCGATACTCCGAGACGCGGAATCTCGATGCGGCCAATCAAGCCTCCGGACGCGACCTGCGGCAAGGTTTTCGGTGAAGCGGGAGACGCAACCTGACGGACTCCGCCGTTCGCCGCCTGCCGGTTCGCCAGCCAGCGTTCGAGTTGGCGGTCCGCCCTTTCCTGAAAACTCCAGGCGTCCACCAGAACGAACCCGCAGTAAGCCAGCAGTGAGACGCCAGCGGCCAGGAGACCGCGCCGCGTCCACCGCAGCAGGCGCAGCACCGGCGCTCTGGCGATCACAATCCTCATTTGATCGCGTCATCCTCGACCGGTTGCGATTCACCACCAGTAATGTAGCCGGTCCGGGTGCGTACGAAGAGCTTACCGTTTCCAGCCCCTCTGGCGGCCACTCGAATGGTCCGGTAGACGCCGGGTTGCGCCGCGGCGGTGGAAACATACCCGATGGTGTATTGATTGCGGATGTCGCGCGCGATCCGCTCGCAAATCGCCACCGCCTCGCTGGTTTGGCTGGGGAAGAAGGCTTCGCCGCCAGTGGCCTCGGCGAGACGGCGGAGCACGCCCGGTTTCCGATCCCTGTCGACTTCGTCGAAGATGCCGATGGCGTACACAAGGATGGTGGATTGGCCGGCCATCCGCAACACCTCGTCCAGGGTGTGCGCGCTGGCGTTATCGCCGCCATCGCTGATCACGATCAGCACCTTCTTTTCCCGAGTGCCGGCCTGCAATCGTTTTCGCGCCTCGAAGACCGCGTCGTAAAGCGCCGTCATGCCCGCGGTGGGCGCGTTGGCAATCGCGCCCGCCAGGTCCTCGGGGCGATTGGTGAATGGTAGCGAGTCGGGCAGGCCCACGGTCACCTTCTCGTTGAAGTTGACGACGAACATCTCGTCTTGGGGACTGCTGGACTGGACGAATGTCCGCGCCGCCGCGATCACATCCGCAAGCTTGGGCCGCATGCTCCCGCTGTGGTCGACAACCAGTCCCACCGTGACTGGAATGTCTTCATTGCGGAACAGGCGGATGGATTGCCGGACACCATCTTCGTAAACCTCAAAATCCTGTTCGCGGAGATCGCGGGCAAACCGCCCTTTGCCGTCTCGCACCGTAGTGTTCAACACCACGAGATTGACGTTTACGGAAATCCGGTAAGGCCGCGGGCCCTGTTTCTCCGCTGCCGGAATATCCTGCGCTTCGAGCCTGCCCGCGAGACCTGCCAGGAGTAGCAAGGGCAGGGTTAACGCGTTCGCGAGATCACGCATGCCTGCGCTCTTCCGCCGTAAAGGCCATCCCCTTGTTCAATTGCGGCGAATGAAGCACAGCCGGCCCTCGACCCTTGGTTTCGAAGCCACCGCCACCGTTCCGTTGTTTCGGTTCCGGCGCCAGCAGCGGGATCGCTCTCTGTCGCATGCCGTTACCCTTCTTTATCCCGTGCTGTCTGGTGCGGCGCGCCCCTGGACGCGCCGCGTGACAGATCGAGAGCTCTTATTGGACGCGTTTTTCAGCCACGCGAAGGGCTAGAAAGCCGCCCAGCGCCAGCAGGCCGATCAACCCCATCAGCGGCAACTGACTCGCCGTGGCGGGAAGCGTCTTCTCAGCCGCCATCGGAGCCATCGGAGCCATCGCCACTTCAGTCTGCGCCGGCGGCGGAGTGACAACCTCGGCTAACTGCACCTCTTCTCCCGTGGGCTTGATCGCCATGATCGGCGCGGTTCTCATCACCGTCACCACGGGTGCGTCCGCGGTACGGATCGGCTCGGTCACTTCGAGAGGCACATCGGCCGTGGTGAAAAGCACCGGAGTATTGGTGGCCTTGGCCAGCGTCATCGCTCTAGCTTTCGGATAGACGAATTCCTCGCCCCAGTTTCTGCCGGGATAGAACCAGGCGCGGAGTGCTTCCGGCTCGCCGGCAGGTCTTTCCGAGAAGGTAACCACGGTCTTGTCGGTGGCTTTGAGGCGATAGTTCGGAATCGCCAGAATCGTGGCGTAGATCATGGTTTCGTCCTGATTGAAGATCTGGACGATGTGGCGGTCGGACAGCGAATCCAGGATCTTGAATACATAGGTGCCGGCCGGCAGGACAGCCCATCCGGCGAGGTGTACCCCTGGAATCTCCACCGGACCGCTAAAGGTCATCGTGGTTTTCCTGTTCCAATCGTCCGCTTTGGCGCCTGGTGCAAGCACCATGGCCATCACCGCCATACAACTTACCGTTGTCACTGCTTTAAATAGCTTCATTTTTTTCCTCTGTTCCAAAGTTCGTGAGTCTGCGATTCACTTCCATTTGGCGTGGAGCAGACTTGGCGGGCGGTTCCCGCACTGGTTACAGGAGCACTCCGGGGGCCAACGGTGCCCGATCGCTTTTTGGCCACGTGCTTCCGAATACATTCCACAGGCGAGCCGGCACCGGCAAAAGACGACGAGTGGCGCGCCGCGTGCACTGGTAAACGGAGTCGCCCCAAGACCCCTCTGGGGCTCACCGGGTCGACGGAAGAGGTTTTAAATGCGAATGACTTTACTGGCAACGCTGGCGATTGCACCACTGCTGGCTAACGACGACGACTCTATAAAGCGGCTCAACGAAGCCTCCGCGGTTTTTTCGGAAATCATGGCCGCGCCGGACAAGGGCATCCCGCAGGACTTGCTGGCGGACGCCCACTGCATCGTAATCGTCCCAAGTCTCAAGACTGCCGCTTTTCTGGTTGGCGGCAAGTATGGGAAGGGATACCTATCCTGCCGAAGTAAGAGCGGCGAAGGCTGGTCGGCGCCGGGCACAGTCCGTATCGAAGGCGGTAGTGTGGGGTTCCAGATCGGCGGCTCCACGACCGACTTGATCATGCTGGTAATGAACGAGCGCGGGGTAAACAAACTGCTCTCCAGTAAGTTCACTCTGGGCGCGGAAGGCTCGGTGGCAGCCGGACCCGTTGGACGCACGGTAACCGCTCAGACCGACGCCCAAATGCACGCCGAGATCCTCTCGTGGTCGCGGTCTCAGGGGCTGTTCGCCGGCCTCGCGCTGGAAGGCGCCACTCTGCGGCAAGACCTGGACGATAACGCCGAGCTCTATGGCAGAAGGCTGGAGAACCGGGAGATCGTAACGACGCCGGTGCGGACACCCGAGGCGGCGGCAAGACTAGTCGGCCTCCTAAACCAGTACTCGGCGCACAAGCGCGCGAATACGTCGGCCGGCAAAAGCCAATAACCTGGCAACACAGAATTCAAGGAGAACACAAATGAAGCTTACGGGTGCATGCCTTATGGTGTGCGGAGTTTTATCGGCCCAAGGGCCGCAGAAGCAGGATGAGAACGCGGCCAGAATGGCCGCTGGATCGCCACCGGTTTATCGCGTGTCCGTGACTGCCCGCACCGCCAAGGCAGTCAGCTATCAGCACCGCAGCGGCGCGACGAAGATCGATTTTCTGGGAACGGATCTGCTTCCCGGCGCTCGCGGCGAGGCCAGAGTCGAGAGCAAGCAGGGCCGCATCGAGATCAATGTGGAATTCACCGGCCTGCAGCCGGCGACCAAGAACGGAGCCGAGTACCTCACTTATGTCCTGTGGGCCATCTCGCCTGAAGGCCGCACCTCCAACCTGGGTGAGGTCCTTCTGAATGGCACGAAGAGCAAACTGGAAGTCTCCACCGAGCTGCAGGTGTTCGGGTTGGTAGTCACCGCCGAACCGTACTACGCGGTCACTCAGCCGAGCGACCTGATTGTGATGGAGAACGTGCCGCGCTCCGACACGGCCGGCAAAATCGAGGCGATCGACGCCAAGTACGAACTGTTGCAGCGCGGCCAGTATCAGCGTCTGGCGAATCCGCTGAACCTGAAGGCCGACCGGAGACTGCCGCTGGAGCTTTACGAGGCGCGCAACGCCGTGCAGATCGCGCGCGCCGTGGGCGCCGGCCACTATGCCGCCGAGACTTTTCAAAAAGCCGAGAAGAGCCTGTCCGAGGCGGAAGCCTACCAGAAACGCAAAGCTGGCACGAAGCCTGTAACCATGACCGCCCGGGAAGCCGTGCAAATGGCGGAGGACTCGCGGGCAATCGCCGTCAAACGTCAGGAGCAGGATGCCCTGGCGGCGGAGCGGCAGGCGTCGGCGGATCGCGAAAGCAGCGCGGAGAACGGCCGGGCAGCGGCGCAGTTGGAGACGGGCCGCGTCATGCGCGACGCGGAAGCGGCAAAGGTGGCGGCGCGCGCCGAATCCGACCGCCTGACGCGCGAGAAAGATGCACAGAACGCTGCCGCCTCGGCCGAAGCCGGCCGGTTGAAGCGGGAGAACGAAGCTCGCATGACGGCCAGCGCAAACGAGGCGGACCGCCTGAGGAATGAGAACGAGACGCGCGCAACGGCCGCCAGAAACGAAGCGGACCGGCTGAAAGCCGAAAACGACGCGCGCATGGCCGCCGCGGGAGCCGAGGCGGATCGCCTCAAGCTGGCGAACGACACGCAGAGAGCGGCCAGCCAGGCGGAACTCGACAACGCGGCCAGGCAGACCGCGAAGTTGGAGGCACAGAAGGTCGAATTGCGCGTACTGCTGCTGAAGCAGTTCAACGCCGTATTGCAGACCCGTGACACGGCCCGCGGCCTGATTGTCAACATGTCGGATGTGCTGTTCGATACGGGCAAGTACACCCTCCGGCCGCTGGCGCGCGAGAAACTGGCCAAGGTGGCCGGCATCGTGTCCGGACATCCGGGCCTCAGGCTGGATGTAGAAGGCCATACCGACAGCGTCGGCGGGGACGGCTACAACCAGCAACTCTCGGAAAATCGCGGCACGTCCGTGCGCGACTACCTGATGCAGCAGGGGATGGCAGCGGGCTCGGTCACGTCGAAAGGCTTCGGCAAGGCCCAGCCGGTGGCTTCCAACGATACGGCGCAGGGCCGGCAGGAAAACCGGCGCGTCGAGATCGTGATTTCCGGCGAGGTAATCGGCACGGAAATCGGCAAGATCGTCGCCGTCAGGTAAGGCAGCCGGCAACGTCGCGAAGGGCGGGACCGGCAACGGTCCCGCCCAAACCCCTCCCTCACGCCAGGGGCAACGATGGGGGCGGGACACACTTATCCCCGGCAGGGTAGTCTTAGTTCGTTGCGGCGGCCGGGGGCTTGCGGGTTGTCGCCGGGCGTATCCCGGCCGCCAGTGATTCGATTGGAATCTACGAAGACGTAGGAGCAGTGCTTATTACCTTGGGCACATCGAGCGTCCCCTCGTTTCGATTCTCAACCTCTGTATCCAATGGGCCGGCGATGAGCGCTATCCGGTCATCCATCGGCGATTATCAGTCCGAACTGAAGATCCTCCCGCCGGTCTCCTCCACGAAGGGGAACCACCGCGAAGCTTCCTAGGGCTTACGGGAGGTCAGCACCACCTCAACTGCAACGTACCCTGGCCAGGATGAAAACCTGTTGCGGCCGCGCGGTGTGGTGCGCGCGGCCCTCTACGATTTGAACGTACCACGGGGAAGCAAGCGGAACGGCGGTGGAAACAGGCTAAGTGATTGACGGGACTGAAGCAGAATTATTATTTGTTCGCGTGATGGTTGCCGCGTAGGGCGGCGGCGGCCGCCCTACGGCCGCTAGCTGGCCGCCGCGCCAGTGCGGCAGGCGCCGTTGTCGAGCATGGTCTTTAGAGCGTTGCGGTAGAGGACGATGCCGTCGCGTGAATAGCGCACGTATCCTTGTTTGCGGAAACGGGTCATATAGTGCGTCACGATCTCGCGGGAGGTTCCGACGTACTGGGATAGGAGGGCGTGGGTAAGCGGCATCATGCGTTCCGTTCCGTCCTCCTCCATGGTGCCCAACCGCTCCGAGAAGCGCAGCAGCGAGCGGGCGAGCCGCTGTTCGATGCTGTCGGTGGCAAAGCTCTCGATGCGGAGAGCCGCCCGGGCGTTGCGCTGCGCGAGGATTTGCAGCAACGCCACCGCCAGGCGCGGCCGTTTCGTGACGAGGTCTTCGACGCCGGAAACAGCCCACGCCATCGCCTTGGATGCTTCGGCGGCGATTGCCCGATCGGAGCGGCAACGAGAGTCGAGAAAAGAAGACTCACCGAAGATCTCGTCCGGGGGGATGATATCGAGCAGCACCTCGGTGCCGTCGGCGGCGCACTGTGAGAGCCTCACTTTGCCCGCGACCACCAGATAGATGCTATGCGAAGGGTTTTCCGGACCGTAGATAACCTGGCCTTTGTCGTACTCCGTGATTCTGGAGACCGGTAGATGTTCCAATACGTCTTCGATCGGTGTTCCTGGGACTATCGATGCGCTGCTCGATGCCATGGTCTACTCCTCAATGGTGTAATTCCCGGTCCGGGCATACGCCCCAGGGAAAGCGGCTGGTTTCACGCCGCGCTGACGAGTGTTATCCCGGCGGAGGGTGCCCCATCCCGATCGGCGGCAGCCTGGCATTGGATGCAATGCGACGCCCACGGCACAGCCGCCAGGCGCTTCGGGCTGATCGCCGATTCGCACTCCATGCACGTTCCAAAAGTTCCCTCGCGAATGCGGCGCAATGTGGCCCTGACTTCGCGCAGGAGGGTGGATTCGCGGTCCGCGTTGCAGATCGCCAGATCGCGTTCCGAGGCATACTGAATCTCGTCCATTTCGTCCGCGCTCTTCTCAATCGCGATGCCGTCCCGCTTCCGCAGTATTCTGCCCAGATCGGCCTCTTTCTGTTCAAGAATTCTCTGGAACCCGTTAACCCTGGTATTCGCTCCTATCATGGCCGCCTTCTTCGCGTTTCTCCCTGCACGAGAGAGACCAAGACCTGATTCCGTTGAGCCAATAGGGGTTAACGGAGCACCCCGCGGCCGATGTGCAATAGCTGCACGTGGAGTGCGAAACCTGCCGCCAGTCCGAACTCGATATGGCGAACGCCTCTGCGCCGCAGCTTGCTAAAATATAAAGGACAATGTCACGACCGCCCACGGTTCCCGGCCGGATTCTCATCGTCGACGACGACGGGCGGCAGCGTGAGGCCCTGGTTGCCATGCTCTCCGATGGCGACTTTGAGACGCAGGTCGCCGCCGACGGGCAAGAGGCGCTGGAGCGGCTCGCCACCTTCGATGCGGACGTCATCGTCTCGGATCTGGTCATGCCGCGCATGGACGGCTTTGAATTGCTCCGGCACCTGAAGGAGCGCGG
>Ga0182021_10002668_pt1 | contig 20871 bp, 20 predicted proteins | sample 612E3MmetaG_FD_120493 | JGI IMG/M metagenome (GOLD analysis project Ga0182021, IMG submission 120493) | Permafrost microbial communities from Stordalen Mire, Sweden - 612E3M metaG (Illumina Assembly) | ecosystem: Environmental > Terrestrial > Soil > Wetlands > Permafrost | place: Sweden... | reverse complement strand
CTCGTTTTCGATTGGTGCCAGCCGGCCATGGCCAGCCGCGAGTCCTCCGCGCTCGCCGCCAAACTCGAAGAGGCCATTCGCCGGCCGCCCGCGACCGCCGGGGTTGAGGAGGCGCGCTCCCGCGCCTTCGCGGCCATCGCGCTGGCGGGCGAAGCCCCCGAGGCTTCCGAACGCGAACTCCGCCGGGTCGTCGAGCAGTGGTGGCGCGCCCAGACGGCGCCGGCGCTCGGAGGCCCTGGCGATGTCCTGCCGCGCGCCGGCCGGTATGCGCTGTTCGAGTTGCTGCACGCGGTCCGGGACAACCTCGCCATCGACCTCCGCGAGTCCGCAGCCCCTTACTTCAGGGAACTGCCCGCTCTGGATCTGCTGAGCTACTACCCGCCGCCGTATTCCGGGCCGCAGAACGACTACCGCATCCCCGCCTCCCGCACCGGCGCCACCGATCTGCGCGCCGCCGAAACGGCCCGCGCGGCGGACTTGGCCATGGCCGCCTACGACACCAGCTCACACGGAAGCGAGTTCCTCCAAGGCTGGCTCCTGCACGAGCGCTTCGCCATGACCGGCCTGTTCGGCGCACCCTACGAGTTCCTGTGGGCCAATCCCTATCAGCCCGGCTTGAGCTATTACCACGCCCAGTTGGCGGCGCACGATAGCGTCGGAGGGCAACTCTTTATCCGTTCCGGATGGGACGACGGCGCGCGCTGGGCCGGCTGCTTCGACGGCGCCCTCCAGACGTTCTCGAATGGCAAACCACAGGCGCTCAGCCTCGCATCTCCCAAGTTGCTGGACTTCGGCGATGCCGTGGTGGCGGCTGTCGGCGGCGCGTCGTTCGTCACCCTTCAGAACCCGGTGACGAGAGTTTTCCTGGTGGGCTTGAAACCCGGACGCCGGTACGAACTCGCCATCGGCCCGCACAAGCAGCCGCAGCAGGCCGATCCGGGGGGCATCGTCGAACTGAACTTCAAATCCGGTCTTGAGGGCGCGATCCGAATCCGCGAGCTGCCCGCTCAGCGGTAGAAGTTGCGGATGCGCACCTCGACTCCCGATCCCGCCAGCGCCTTCTCGAACGCTGCCAGGTCGGACCCTCGGTAATGATAGGGAATCGCCACCCGCGGCTTGAATGCCCGCACCGCCGCGGCCGCCTCATCCGGAGGCATCGTGTAGGGCAGGTTCATACACACGTAAGCCACGTCGATATTCTTGAGCGCCCTCATCTCGGGGACGCCTTCCGTGTCTCCCGAAAAGTAGAAGCGCTTGCCCCCGAAGGTGAGCACGTATCCGTTGCCGCGGCCCTTGGGATGAAAGAGCTGGCCCGCGGAAGGCCCGCGCACCAGGTTGTAGGCGGGCACGGCCTCGATCTTCCAATCGCCGAAATCTCTCGTCTCGCCGTTCGCGAGTACGGTTGTGCCGGGCACGCTCGCGGCTACCGCCGCCGGCCCCACCACAACCGTTTTGGAGTTTCGCACCAGGGCCAGCGCCTTGGCGTCCATGTGGTCGAAGTGGTCGTGCGTGATCAGGATCAGGTCGGCCATCGGCAGGCCGGTGTAGTCGCCCTGGCTGAACGGGTCGATGTGAATGACCGTGCCGCCCCCCTGAATCATCAGACTGGCGTGGTGAATGGCGGTGATCTTCACCGCTCCTTTCGCGGTGGGGAATTCGTCGCTGTCGCGCACCGGCTGCGGCTGGGCCAGCGCCGCGGCGAGCAGAAGGAATAGGATCGCTCTCATACCCGAGATTCTACCGCGCGATTCGGGCGGCGGCGCCGGGCGGCGGCGGCTCCGAACGGCGGCTCTCAGGCGTCCACGGAAGACTCGCGCACGCGGAGGGGCGCTTGACCCTGGAAACTGTATCCGAAACCCCGCACCGAGCGAATGACGCGCGGCTCGGCGGGATCCGCCTCGATCTTCTGGCGCAGCCGCAGGATGTAGACATCCACCGCGCGTTCGCCGACCTCGCGGTTATAGCCCCACACCGCGTCCAGGAGTTGTCCGCGCGGGAACACCACGCCGGGGCGGCTCATCAGGAACTCGAGCAGCCGGAATTCCGTGGCAGTGAGACAAAGTTCGGAGCCATTCAACCGCACGGTGCATGTCACCGGGTTGAGTTCGATCCCGCTCGCCTTGAGAGGAACGGGAGGCGCCGTGCGCGGCCTCAACTGCGCGCGGATGCGCGCCAGCACTTCGCCCATGAAGAACGGTTTGACGATGTAGTCGTTCGCCCCCAGATCGAGGCCGGCGATGCGGTCGGCCTCGGAGGCGCGGGCCGTCAGGAAGATGATCGGCGTGGCGGCAAACTGCGGGCACCGGCGAAGATGCTTGCACACCTCCAACCCGTCCGAGTCCGGCAGCATGATGTCGAGCAGGACCAGGTCGGGCCGCTCGCGCAGGCACAGATCCACCACGCCACCGCCTTTGAGGGCGGCGGCGACCTCAAAGCCCGCGCGCTCGAGGTTATACTTCAGCAGTTGAAGGAGATCGGCATCGTCCTCCACCACCGCAACCTTCTTCATGGCAACACCCCCCCTACTGCGGTTTACTCAACTCAAGATTACCGGCCGCTTGTTGCAGTGGCGTTACGAGGGCGTTAAGGGGAGGTTGAAAAAAAGCCGAACCACCGCCCGCCCTCCTAAAGAACGGATGTCTTTTAGCCGATATGTAACGCCGAGGCAATACTTTCGGCGTAGTCTTAAGATGTGTTCTGACAGGGAGGCAATTTGCGGGCAAATATCCTCGTGGTGGGTCTCGATGAGCCGTTGGCAGCGGAGCTCTGCCGCGCCCTTCGGGACCAGCGGCATAGCGTTTTGTCCGAAGCATTTACCTCGGCGGCGGACTGTCTGACGACCGTCGAGCGCGTGGGAGCCGACCTCGTCTTTTGCGGCACCGACCGGCAGCAGTACCAGACCATCCTCGATCATCTGCGCCGGCTCGGCCAGAGCGTGCCGGTCGTGGTGGTGAGCCGTCTCCCGGAAACCGGCGATTGGCTCGATGCCATGGATGCCGGAGCATGGGACTACTGTGCCCCGCCCTTCGAGCCCAAGCTGGTCCAGAGCATCATCTCGAATACGCTACAATACCCTTGCCTGGTGCCTGTTGCGGGCTGATGCGGGAAGGGAGTCCTAAATGGTCGTTCTGGCGGTCGCCTGCCTGGTCCTGGCCTTCCTGGTGCTGCGCGCCAAAAGGCCGGCCGACGCCCCTAACTCCAGCCGCCTTTATCGCGTGGATAACCGCGTGGTGGCCGCAATCCTGGTGATTCTGGCCCTCACGTTCGCCTTCCTGGCCTGGCAAAGCGGCAGGCTGCTGTTCTAGCCCACCACAGAAGACGCCTCCTATGGCCGCTGCGATCTGCCGCAGCTTTCCGCTCTATCGGCTCGATTTTCGTGGATAATGAACCGAGAGGTCGACAGCCGATGAGATCCAGGTGGGAAAGAATCATCTCCGCCAACATGGAGGCGATCCAGGTCGCGGGGCGGAATGCCCCGATATTCAGGCCGCGGCACGGCGGCTTTGTCTGGGTCATGACCGGAGCCGGGGAGGTGCCTGCTCCTCCGCCCAATATGGAGCGTCAGGACATGGCCACCCGCGGCGGCCGGGAAGTGGAGATTGACGCCTCGGACCCCGACTTCCTCCTGCTTCACAAAACCATGGGAGTGATGGAGTACACGCACACGATTCCCTGGGCCGCCATCACCGACATCGTGTTCGTGATCACCCAGGTCCAATAAGCGCCGGCTGACGCACCGTGGGGCAGGCGGTTCCGCCTGCCTGGGCAGGCCACACCGCCCCATCGAATCTCGCAGCCGGGTCGCATCAAAAGACCGCGCCAGGACTTCTCATCCGCCAATTCCGCCTTTCGTCGGATTCTCGACGCTTCCGCCGCGCTGCCGCCTTACCCTCTCATTGAAAGGAGTCCACCATGGTTTCACTTGAGAATGTGAGCCGCCGCTTTCCGATGGACCACCAGTTTGTAAGCGCTCTCGAGGACGTCACTCTCAGCCTGGATGCCGGCGAGTTCGTGGCCGCGGCTGGGCCGAGCGGCAGCGGCAAGTCGACCCTGCTGAACCTGATCGGCTGCATCGACCAGCCCACCAGCGGCTCCATCCGGATCGATGGAGTCGAGACCCGCCGGCTCGGCTCGGCCAAGCTCTCCGAGTTGCGGCGCCGCAAGATCGGTTTCGTCTTTCAGAGCTTCAACCTCATCCCCGTCTTCACGGCATTCGAGAACGTCGAGTACCCGCTGCTGCTGCAGCGCGTGGCGGCACGGGAGCGGCGTGCGCGCACCTTGGAGGCTCTCGAGAGCGTCGGCCTCGGCCCGCGCGCCGCCCATCGCCCGGACCTGCTCTCCGGCGGCGAGCGGCAGCGGGTTGCCGTGGCGCGCGCCATCGTTCATCGCCCCGCCCTGGTGCTCGCGGACGAGCCCACGGCCAATCTTGACACCACCAACGCCACGCAGCTTATCGATCTGATGCGATCCCTCAACCGGCAGCTCGGCGTGACCTTCCTGTTCGCCACGCACGACCCGCGGCTGCTCGGCCGCGCGGATCGCGTCATCCGCCTCTGCGACGGCCGCATCGCAACCGACAGCGCCAAGGAGACCGACCATGAAGACCTTTCTTTCGCTCGCATTTAGGAACATCTTTCGCAGCCGCCGCCGCACCCTGATGATGCTGCTCGTGGTGGCCGGCGGAGTCTCCGCCCTGCTGCTCGCCGGAGGCTACTTTTCGTATATGTTCTGGGGTTTCCGCGAGACCACCATTCGCAACGGCGTCGGCCACCTGCAGATCTTCAACGCGCGCGCCTTCGACCGCGACGAGACGCGCGTGCTCGAAAACGGCCTGGCCGGTTATGAGAGCGTCAGATCCATCGCCCGGTCCACGCCCCACGTCACGGGCGTCGCGCCGCGCATCGAGTTCTTCGGCATGGTCTCGAACGGCCAGAAATCCGGCACCTACATGGGCACGGCCGTGGTCCCCGCGGAGGAACGGAAGATGCACTTCGTTCCGCAGGTCCTCGCCGGCCGCTGGTTCAGCCCGGAGGGCGGCGAAAACGAGGTCATCGTCGGCGCGGGCCTGGCGCGCTCGATGAACGTCAAACCCGGCGGCGGGCTGACGCTGCTGGCCGTCACCGCCGACGGCGCGCTCAACGGAATCGACGTGGATGTGGTGGGAGTCATCACCACGCACTTCAAGGAACTCGACGACCGGCTCCTCCAGATGACGCTGCCCGCGGCCCAGCGCCTGCTCCAGACCGACCGCGTCACCAAGCTCGTCGTCGGCCTGGACAACACCGACCGCACCCAGGCGGTTCGCGCCGTGCTGGCATCGCGCCTGGCTGGCTCCCAGCCTCGCGTCATCCTCAAGGACTGGCAGGAGCTCTCGCCCATGTACCGCCAGATCGTCCTGATGTTCGGCGGGATTCTGACCTTCATGGCCATCATCATCTTCTTCATGGTGGTGATGTCCAGCTCGAACACCATGATGATGGCGATGTTCGAGCGCACGCGCGAGGTGGGCACCATGCTGGCGCTGGGCACGCCGCGCGCCTGGGTGCTGGCGCTGTTCGTTCTCGAAGGCGCGCTGACCGGCGTCCTGGGGGCCGCGGCCGGGCTGCTGGCCGGCAACGGGATCGCGGCGCTGCTCAACCGCGCGCAGATCCAACTGCCCCCACCGCCCGGCAACAGCACCGGCTTCCCGCTGCGCATCTTCCACGTTCCCGAGTACATGATCCTGGCGTCGATCCTGGTGGTGCTGACGCTGGCGGCGGCTTCGATTCCGCCCGCCTGGCGCGCCTCGCGGCTCAAAGTGGTCGAGGCGCTGGCGCACATCTAGGGCCGTGGGGCAGGCGGTTCCGCCTGCCCAGGCCGTTCCAGGAGGACAATATGCTTCGCATCGCATTCCCGATCATCCTGATGGCGGCGGCTGCCTCGGCGGCCGGGCCCGATCCAAACGCCCTGCTCCGCGAGTTCGACTCGCTGCGCAACGGCTGGGATTCTTACGTAGTCCGCGTCAGCATCCGCAATTACGAGGAAGGCAAGCAAAACGAGGAGCACCTCTACGAGGTCTACCAGAAGGGCGCCGAAAAGACCTACGTCGAGTTCCTCAGTCCGCGAGAGAAGGGCGAGAGCCTGCTTATGCTCGGCGACGATATGTGGATCTACCTGCCCGATACCAGCCGGCCGATTCGAATCACCCCGCTCGAGCGGCTCACCGGCAATACCTCCAACGGCGACGTCGCACGCACGCATTACGCCATCGACTACGACGGCGTCTTCGTGCGCACCGAGGCGGTGGATGGCGTCAACTGCCACCTCCTCGATCTGACGGCGCGCCGCAAGGGATCCACCTATCGCAGCATCCATCTGTGGCTGCGCGCCTCCGACGCCCGGCCCGTCAAGGCGGACTTCTTCGTCGCGTCGGGCAAGCAGTTGAAGTCCGCCACCTACGACCGCTACCAGGAAGTCAACGGCCAGACCCTCCTGCGGCGCATGACCATCTATGACAACGTCCGCAAGGGCTCGCGCTCGGTGATCGAGTATCTGCAATTCACCCAGCGCAGCCTGCCGGACCGCATGTTCCACCAGGGGCGGTCGGAGAGGTTCTGACATGCGCGCCGGGCGTAGTGCGGAGGCTCTCGCGCTGCTGGCGCTTCTGCTGGCCGCGCCCGCGGCGGCCGCCCAGGACGCGTCTCCGGACGCCGCTCCCTCGAGCCTAGCCGACGGCCAGACCCAACTGGCCAACGACCAGACCCGGCTGGCCGTGTCACTCTACGAGGAGGCTTCCATCCAGGCCGGCCTGCTCGTCCCGCTGCCCTGGTTCCAGAACCTGCTGCTTGCGGAGCCGTCGTTCTCCTGGCGGCACGCGCAACGCTGGCGTCTCTCGGCCAGCCTCGCCGCCATCGGATCCACGGATGGCGACACCCACGGCCAACTGCGCGTCAAGGAGGCCTGGGGAGGCGTCACCGTGGGCGACTTCGATTTCAGCCTTGGGAAGAAGATCCTGCGCTGGGGCACCGGCTACGCTTTCACGCCCACCGGCGTTCTCGACCCCCCACGCAACCCGCTCGATCCCACCGACCGCCTCGGTTTGAACGAGGGCCGCGAGATGGTTGCCGCCGACTGGGTCGAGGGCCGCCACGCGCTGACGGCCGTGTGGGCCACTGCGGGCGTCTTTGGCGAAAGCCGCGCCGGCATGACCGACACCGCCGCCCTCCGCTACAACACCATGGTCAAGGGTTTCGATTCGGCGATCGTCTTCGCCCACGATTCCGGGCGGCGCGATTTCTTCGGCGCCAACTTCACCCGCGTGGTGGGCGAGGCGATCGAGGTTCACGGCGAATTTGCCCACCGCGATTCGAACGCCTTCCTCCTGGGGGGCAAGTACATGCTGCGCTCGGGCGTGAGCTCGATTTTCGAATTCTATTCGCCGCCCACTCCGCGGCTCGGCCGCTACGCGTTCCTCAGCGTGGGCAAGTCGCGGCTGCGCGAGTTGCCCGGCTGGAAGCAGTGGGACCTCGGCCTCTCGCTTCTGGCGAACACCACCGACCACAGCCGTATTCTGGTCCTCGACGTCACGCGGCGCCTCGCCGATCGCTTTTCGTTCATCGGCCGCGCCGAGACCCCGGGCGGCAAGAGGTGGCGCTCCGAGTATGGTATGATCCCGTACTCCGCCCTGGTCTCGATCGGGTTCCGGTATCAGATATGACCTACCTCAGCGGCCAACCTGGAGCTTTCCGCCGGTACCTCGTGCGCCTCGCGATCGTCAACCTCGCCGCCGCCGTCGTCGCGGTGCTGGCCCTGGTCGGCATCCGATACCCGGTCAGCGTCCCGTTCGTCGTCGACGCGCTGCTCAATTCGCTGGTCTACTCCTTCACCATCGGGGGAATGGCCGGCCTGCTGATGCCGCTCATCGCCGGCAAGACGGCCCTTTTGGGCTCGGGCAAGAGGATCGCGGTTGTCGTTGTCAGTCTCGTGATCCTGGCCGTCGCCGGCTGCGCAATCTCCACCGTGATTCTGGTTCAAGTGGGCCTGCGGCACCCGGCTGACGCCTGGTCGAACTTCTGGGGCATTCTCCGCTTTTGCGTTGTCATCGCGCTGCTGGTGGGCCTGGGCATGTACTTCTTCGAGTCCATGCGCTACCGCCTCACCCAGGCGACGCTCGATCTGCGCACGCAGCAACTCGAGCAGGAGCGCGCCCGGAAGCTGGCCACCGAGGCCCGCTTGTCGTCGCTCGAATCGCGCATCCACCCCCATTTCCTGTTTAACACCCTCAACTCGATCTCCGCGCTCATCCGCGATGAGCCGCAACGGGCCGAGGACACCGTCGGGAGGCTGGCCGCGCTGCTCAGATTCTCGCTGGACGCCAACCAGTGCAGCCTCGTCCCGATCGAGCAGGAACTCAAGATCGTTCGCGACTACCTGGAGATCGAGAAGGCGCGCTTCGGCGAGCGGCTGCGCTACTCGATCGAGGTGTCGCCGGAAGCGCGCCAGGCCAGCCTGCCGCCGCTGGCGGTCGAATCGCTGGTCGAGAACAGCGTGAAGCACGCCATCGCTCCCCGGCGCGAGGGCGGCGAAGTTCGCGTGACCGCGCGCGCCGTTGACGGCTCGATCGAGATCGAAGTGGCCGATACCGGCTCCGGCTTCTCGCTCGATGCCATCCCCCGCGGGCACGGCATCGACAATCTGGTGGCACGTCTCGACGTGCTCTATCGTGGCCGGGCCAGGCTCGACGTAGGGGCGGCGGACGGCCGCGCGTCGGTCCGCCTGGTGCTGCCCGAACGGACATGAAGCTCCGCGCCTATCTCGCCGATGACGAGCCGCTGGCGCTCAAGCGCCTGGCGCGCCTGATCGAGGAAACCGGCCGCTTCGAGATCGCGGCGAGCGCCACCGATCCCGAGGCCGCGGTCGAGTTCCTCTCCCGCGAGCGGGTGGACGTGCTGTTCCTCGATATCGAGATGCCCGGCATGAACGGTTTCGAACTGCTGGCGCGCCTGCCGCGCCAGCCTGCGGTGATCTTCACCACGGCCTTCGACCAGTACGCGCTCCGCGCTTTCGAGGTCAACGCCATCGACTACCTGCTCAAGCCGGTCGAGCCGGAGCAACTCGATCGCGCCATCCGCAAGCTGGAGCGGCTCGGCGGCGCGCTCCCCGAATGGATGCGCCATCCCGATTTCCGCGCGGTGCTCAGCCAGATCGCGGCTTCGCTCAAGCCGCCCGAGCCGCCCATGGACCGCATCGCCTCGCGCGTGGGCGAACGCGTCCAGTTCATCGACCTGGCCCGCGTCACGCACTTCTTCGCCCAGGACAAGCTGACCTTCGCCGCCTGCGCCGGCAAGAACTATTGCGTCGATCACACCATCGCCCAGCTCGAGCAGAAGCTCGCGCGCCAGAACTTCCTCCGCATCCACCGCTCGACGCTGGTGAACCTGGACTGGGTTCTCGAAGTCAACTCCTGGTTCGCCGGCGGCGTCCTGCTGCGCCTCAAGGACGACAAGCACACCGAGCTGCCCGTGGCCCGCGACCGCCTGCGCGCGCTCAAGCAGCGGCTGGGGTTCTGAACTCCCAGTAGGACAGGCCTCTGGCCTGTCGCCAGCGGGTTTCAGCCCGCCTTCACCGCCCGCGCAATGGCCTCGGCGATCTTCCGGCCGTGGAAGCGTCCGTTTTCGATGAAGATCTCGTTGGTGTGCATTCCGGCTACGATCACGCCCGCCAGGTAGATCCCTTTGCGGTGGCTCTCGAGCGTCTCCGGATCGGTGTACGGCCGCCGGGTTTCCGGATCGAACACGATCCCGTGCGCCGCCAGAAACTCGGTGTCCGGGCGATAGCCGATCATCGCAAAAACGAAATCGTTGCGCAGCCGCACCTCGCCTTCGGGCGTCTCGACGGCAATCGAATCCGGCCGGATCTCGCACAGCCGCGAACGGAAGTAGGCCTTGATCTCCCCGCTCCCGATCCGGTTCTCGATGTTTGGCTTGATCCAGTACTTCACGTGGTCGCTGATCGCCTCGCCGCGTTGGATCAGCGTGACGCGCGCCCCTGTCCAGTGCAGCTCCAGCGCCGCGATGCACGCCGAGTTCTTGCCGCCAATCACCGCCACGTCCGCGTCGTGGTACGGGTGCGGCTCCCGGTAATAGTGGATGACCTTCGCGAGCTCCTCTCCCGGCACGTCCAGCCGGTTCGGCAGATCGTAGTAGCCGGTCGCGAAGATCGCCTTTCGGGCGCCGTACTGCCGCGGGCGGCCGAGCCGGTCGGTGGTGCACACGGCGAAGTTGCCGTCCTCGCCCTCGATGCGCTCCACGCGCTCGTACTGGCGAATGTCGAGTTCGAAGTGCTCGGCCACGCGGCGGTAGTACTTCAGCGCTTCCGTGCGGGTCGGCTTCTCGCCCAGCGACGTCATCGGGATGCCGCCGATTTCGAGCAGCTCCGGCGTCGTGAAAAACGTCATGTGCGTCGGGTAGTTGTAGATCGAATTCAGCAGGCAGCCCTTGTCGAAGACGGCGGCCCGGAGGCCGCGCTGCTTCAGCTCGATCCCGCACGCGAGGCCGGTCGGCCCCGCCCCCACGATCACCGCGTCGAATCGCTCCAACATCGTTCCCTCTCTCCTCCCAGTGTACCGGGCCGTGAACCGTGGGGCAGGCGGTTCCGCCTGCCCCACGCCGGGCTTCATATCCGTAATCCGGGAGTATACTTATCTTGTGCGAATCAAGACATCGATCACACTGCCGAAAGACCTGCTGGGCCGCCTCGACCGGGTGGACAGGAACCGCTCCGCGCTGATCGAGCGGGCCGCGCGCGCCTATCTGGCCGAAATGGAAAAGCAGGCGCGGGACCGGAGAGACGTCGAAATCATCGGCCGCCACGCCGCCCGCCTCAATCGTGAAGCGCTGGATACGCTGGAATACCAGCGGCAGCCATGAATCGCGGCGAGCTCTACCTGGTGCGCAAGCCGGGTTCGCAGGATCCGCGGAAGCAGCGCGTGTTCGTCGTCGTCAGCCGGCAAGCGCTGGCCGATTCCAGGTTCTCGACTCTGATCTGCGCCCCCGTCTACTCGCAGCATGACGGCCTGAGCACCCAGGTCCGCGTCGGCCTCGCAGAGGGCCTCAAGAAGGAGTCCAGCATCCATTGCGACGAACTGGTCAGCCTCCCCAAGTCCGCCCTGACCCATTTCGTCGGCTCTCTCAAGTTCGCCGCGCTGCGGGAACTGAACCGCGCGCTGGCCATTGCGCTGGGCCTCGAAGACCCTTACAGCATCCCCTCGACGCTGGCGTAAACCCCCTCGAGCGCGGCTCCCAGCTTGGATGCGTCCTTGCCGCCCGCCTCGGCCATGTCCGGCCGGCCGCCGCCTTTGCCGCCCACGGCCTGCGCCACCGCGCCCGCCAGTTTGCCGGCGTGGACCTTCGCGGTGAGGTCCTTCGTGACCGCCGAAACGATCGCCACTCCCGCATCGTCGGCCGACGCCAGAACGATCACCGCGCTCTTCCACTTGTTGCGCAGCGAATCCGCCAGGGCGCGCATCTGCTGCCTGTCCAGGCCATCCACGCGCTCGGCCACGACGCGCACGCCCTGGACCGTCCGCGCCTGGTGCTCGAGGCCGCTCATCTGCGCCTGCGCCACCTTCGCCTTGAGCTGCTCGATCTGCCGTTCGAGCGCCCGCCGCTGCTCCAGCGCCTTCTCCACCTGCTCCACCACTTCCGTCTCGGAAACCCGCATCAGCTCCGCGACGCGGCGCAGCGAGCCCTCGGCCTCCTCGAAACGCGCCAGCGCGCCCTCGCCCGTGACGGCCTCGATGCGCCGCACGCCCGCCGAAATGCTGCCCTCCGAGGTGATCTTGCAGACGCCGATCTCGCCCGTCCGCCCCACGTGCGTTCCGCCGCACAGCTCCTTGCTGAACCCCGGCACCTGCACCACGCGCACCTGGTCGCCGTACTTCTCGCCGAACAGCGCCGTGGCGCCCGTCGTGAGCGCCTGGTCGAGGTCCATCACGGTAGTCGCGACGGCCTTATCCGCCAGAACCTGCTCCACCATCAGCCGCTCGACTTCGGCGATCTCGACCGCGTCCATGGCGGCGTAGTGCGTGAAATCGAAGCGCAGCCGGGACGGCTCCACCACCGAACCCGCCTGCTTCACGTGCGTGCCGAGCACCGCCCGCAGCGCCGCGTGCAGCAGGTGCGTTGCGGTGTGATTGCGCATGGTAGCGCGCCGCGGGCCCCCGGCCACCTGCGCCCGCACCTGGTCGCCCACGCGCAGCGGACCGAGGGCGACCACCTTATGAACCGTCAGCCCCGGCATGGGCGCGTAGGTGTGTTCCACGTCCGCCGCCCGCTCGCCGCTCTCCGAATAGAGCGCGCCGCTATCGCCCGCCTGCCCGCCCGATTCGGCATAGAACGGCGTCTGGTCCAGCACCACCTCGGCGCTGTCGCCCGGCCCGATCTGTTCCACCTTCTCCTGGCCAACCATGATCGCCCGCACGCGCCCGGCCGCCTCCAGCGCGTCGTAGCCCAGGAACCGGCTGCGCCCCTCGGCTTGCAGCGCCTGGTAGACCGGCGCCACGGCCGCCCGCTCCGCACCCTTCCAACTCGCGCGGGCGCGCTCGCGCTGCTTCTGCATCTCAGTGTCGAAGCCCCCGGCGTCCACCGCCAGCCCGTACTCCCGCGCCAGTTCCTGTTGCTCCTCGAGCGGCAGGCCGTAGGTGTCGTACAGCTTGAAGGCCACGCCGCCGGGCAGCACTCCCTGCGTCTTGGCGGCCTCATCGTGGAAGATTCGCTCGGCCACCTGGAACGTGGTGGCATAGCGGTGCTCCTCGTCGCGGACCACGCGCGCCACGCGCCCCACGCTCTCCATCAGCTCGGGATAGGCGGGCTTCATCATCTCCGCCACGAAGCCGGTCAGTTCATAGAGGAACGGCTCCATGACCCCGATCCGCCGCGCGTGCCGCATGGCGCGCCGCATGATCTTGCGGAGCACGTACCCGCGGCCGTCGTTCGCCGGCAGCACGCCGTCGTGAATCAGGAACGCGGTGGCGCGGGCGTGATCCGCCACGATGCGCAGGGCCGCGTCCACCTTGGCGTCCTCGCCTGGGCTGGCGTGAAACAAACTCGCGGCGCGTTGAATGATGGGGTGGATCAGGTCCGTGTCGTAGTTCGATAGCTTCCCTTGCAGCACCGCCGCCACCCGCTCCAGGCCCATTCCGGTGTCGATCGAGGGCCGTGGCAGCGCCGTCAGCGTGCCCGTCGCGTCGCGGTCGTACTGCATGAAGACCAGGTTCCAGATCTCCACGTAGCGGCCGGATTCGCTCGGGAAGCGGTCGTCTTCGCCGGGCGTGTCGGAGCCTTCCGGACCCAAATCGTAGTGCAGCTCCGAGCACGGGCCGCACGGTCCGGTCTCGCCCATCTGCCAGAAGTTGTCCTTCTCGTCCTGCCGGAAAATGCGGTCCCGCGGCACGCCGGCGACCTTCTGCCACAGCTCCTCGGCTTCGTCGTCGTCGCGAAAGACGGTGACGTAGAGGCGGTCCTTGGGCAGGCCGTAGTCCTTGGTCACCAGCTCCCAGGCGAAATCGATGGCGTCGCTCTTGAAGTAATCGCCGAAGGAGAAATTGCCCAGCATCTCGAAGAAGGTGTGATGGCGGCGCGTGTAGCCGACGTTCTCGAGGTCGTTGTGCTTGCCGCCCGCGCGCACGCACTTCTGCGACGACGTGGCCCGCCTGTAATCGCGCCGCTCGGCGCCCAGAAAGACGTCCTTGAACTGGTTCATCCCGGCGTTGGTGAACAGCAGCGTCGGATCGTTGGCCGGCACCAGCGAGGAACTGCGCACGATCCGATGCCCACGCGCCGCGAAGTAGTCCAGGAATCTTTGTCGTATCTGATGACCGGTCACCCTCCCATTCTGCCATGCGGGGCGGGCGCGGGGCGGGCGCGGGGCGAGCGCGGGGCGTGCTATCGTGTGGCCAGAGATGGAACGCTTGGGATACCGGGAAGTCGCAGCGGGCGCGCTCGAGCCGTTTGCCGAGTGCTTCTGGCGCGGGGATACCTCGACCGGCGTTGCCTCCTACCCCATACCGCCGGATGGCTGCATGGACATCGTCTTCTGGCCGGAAGGCGGCCTGCGCGTCGTCGGCACCATGACCGCCACGCAGACCGCCGCGCTGCCCCCGCAGTCGCAGTTGGTGGGCGTCCGCTTCCGTCCCGGCATGGCCGGTTTCTTCCTGGGCTCCGTCGCGCCGGAACTGGTGGACCGCTGGACTCCGCTCGAAGACCTCTGGGGCGCTCGCGGCCGCCGCCTGCATCAGGGACTGGGCGACTCGGCCTCCGCCGCCGCACGCTTCCTGCTTCTTTCACGCGCGCTGCCCAGCCCCGAACGCGCCCTCGATTCCGTACACCGTGCCATCTCTGCCATCGTGACCGCGGGCGGCGCCGTCGATCTGGATTGGGTCGCCCGCCATGCCGGCCTGAGCCCGCGCCAGTTCCGCCGCCGTGCCATCGAGGAGACTGGTCTCTCGCCGAAGCGCCTCTGCCGTGTGCTGCGCTTTCGCCGCGCCACCGCCCTCGCCGCGCGCCTGGGCTGGGCGCAAGTGGCGGCCGAGTGCGGCTACTCCGACCAGGCCCACCTGATCCGCGATTTCCGCGAGTTCACCGGCTCGACGCCCGCCGCCTTCGCGCATGACCCCGACGCCCGCCGCCTTCCGGCGTGACCTCCACGCCCGCCGCCTTCGCGCACGACCTCGACGCCCGCCGCCTTCCCACGTGACCTCCGCGCCCGCTGCCGTGCGGCATGACCTCCCCGCCCGCCGCTTTCCCGCACGACCTCGACGCCGGCCGCTTTCCCGCATGACCTCCACGCCCGCCGCCGTCCGGCGTGACCCCCACGCCCGCCGCCATCGCGCATGACCTCGACGCCCGCCGCCATCGCGCGTGACCTCGACGCCCGCCGCCATCGCGCATGACCTCGACGCCCGCCGCCTTCGCGCATGACCGTTTTGTTCAAGACCACGGCCCTCCCCACCGGCTAACATCGGGTTATGAAACTCACCCCCGTTTTAGCCGTCGATGAGATCGAGAAATCGCTGCCCTTCTGGGTGGACCGCCTCGGCTTCGCCAAGACCGTCGAAGTGCCCGAAGGCAGCCGCCTCGTCTTCGCCATCCTCGTGAAGGACGGCGCCGAAGTGATGCTGCAAACCTGGGAGAGCGTGAAGAAGGACGCGCCCAGCCTGGTGCCGCAAACGCCCGCCACCCCCGCCTATCTCTTCATCGAGGTGGACGACTTCGCGGACATCCTCAAGCGCGTCGAAGGCAGCGAGATCGCGCTCCCGGAACGGACGACCTTCTACGGCATGCGCGAAATCGTCGTCCGCGAGCCCGGCGGCCATCTGGTGTGCTTCGCCGCGAGGGTCGGATAGACAGACGATTCCGTTCCGCGGTGACCGGGCCCTGCCCAACTTCCGGTTGGCGCGTATTCTAACCGGAGGCCCTTTGCGGCTCCGTCCGCAGTATCAAAGAACAACCAGCAAGATGGCGTTGTTTTGGGAAGCAGCGTCGGAGTAGAAATTCACTAACATATGAAAAACGGTGCGTGCGCCGTCGGGCACGCCGTCGGCCTCAGCCAGATAGACACCGGCGCTACGCATCGCCTCAGGATCAAAACGGAGTGAAATCGTTTCCCAGGAAAGCCTGCCGAGTTGCAGTGCAATCTCTCGCACCTGCTGAGCGGTGAGGAAGCGCGCCGGCCCGTAGTTCATGTCGTCTCCGATCTCCACTCCCCCAAGGATTGGATCCGTCCGCGGAGCAGCGGCGGGTCCGCTCGGACTTCCGGCAAGAAGGTATTGAAGAATCGCCCAGTATTTGTGCAAATCGAGAGTCCAGCGCGGATCTGAGAAATCACCCCCGTTGGCGAGAGACCGCAGGACCTTCCGGAGAAAGGGCGCCACGCGATCTGGATCTCTTCGGAAGCTATCGAGGCGATCCGACGTAACTTGGTGCGCATAGGCGTACATCCCCATGCGAGAAGTATAGCTCGGCGGCTTCAGCGTAATACTGCACCAGACGGTCGAAGAATAAGAGCTTGTCATCAGGTCGGGGACCGGGAATGGCGCGGTCGATGTCGATCAAATCCGCGCCGACCGCGAGAAAGGGCTCTGCCCCGAAGCACCGTCCAGCCTTGCCCTCCTACCGTCCTCGCCCCACCACCCCTGCGCCCTCCCGAATCGTCACGAACTGACCCGCCGCCAGCCCGCGCACCCGCTCCGTCCCCCCGCTCGGCCAATCGATCTCAATCGCCCTGGCCTCCGTGTCCCCGCCCAGCCCAAACGTCAGCGCCAGATCGCTCTGCGAACAATAACTCGACCCGCTGTGCACCGCCTGCGTCTGCCGCCCCGACGCGCTCTCGAGGCGCACCACCGCGCCGATCGCATCGCGGTTCGAGCGCGTCCCCACCAGCCGCAGCGTCAGCCACCGGTTGCGGTTCCCGCCATCGTTGCGCAGCAGCCGCGCCGGACCGCCGTTCGTGCTCACGAGGATATCCAGGTCGCCGTCGCGATCGTAATCCGCATAGGCCGCGCCGCGCGCCACCACCGGCCGCGCGAAATCGGCGCCCGCCGCCGCTGAAACATTTTCGAACCGCCCGCCCCCGACATTGCGGAACAGCAGCGGCGCTTCGCTATACTCGATGCGCGGCTGCACCCGCCCGATCTCCTCGTCGATGTGCCCGTTCGCCGCGAAGATGTCCGGCCACCCGTCCAGGTCATAATCGAAGAAGAAGCAGCCGAAGGTCAGCGAGAGCAGGCTCGCGCGCCCCACCGCCGAGCGCGGCGCTTCGTCCACGAACAGCCCGTTGCCCTCGTTGTGGTAGAGGGCCAGCATCTGGTTCGAGAAGTTGCCCACCAGCAGGTGCGTGCGCCCGCTGCGGTCGTAGTCCGCCGCATCCACGCCCATCCCACCGCGCGCCACGCCGTCTTCGCTGAACGCCACCCCCGCCCGCAGGCCCGCCTCCGTGAACGTGCCGTTCCGGTTGTTGTGGTACAGCTTGTTCGGCTGCGTGTCGTTCGCGACGAAAAGGTCCGGCCACCCGTCGTTGTCGTAGTCGATCGCCGCCGCGCCCAGCGACTTGCTCGATGGATCGTAAAGCCCCGCCTTCTCCGTCACGTCTTCGAACCTGCCGTTGCCCAGGTTGTGGTACAGCCTCGACGACACGCCCTTGTACGATTCCGGCGTGCAGTAGGATTTCGTCGCGCCGTCGAGCGAGCACCACAGGTCGCCCTTCGCGCTCCACTCGACGTAGTTCGCGACGAACAGGTCCACCTTGCCGTCGCGGTCGTAGTCGAACCACATCGCGCTCGCGCCGAAGGCGTCGTTGTGGATTCCAGCCTCGCGCGTCACGTCGCGGAACTTGCCGCCGCCTTCGTTGTGGAACAGATGGTCGCCGTCGAGCGCCGTGATGTAGACGTCTTCCCGTCCGTCGTTATCGTAGTCCGCCACCGCCACGCCCAGCCCGTAGATCTCGATGTCCAGGCCGCTCCCGCGCGTGATATCCGCGAACGTGCCGTCGCGATTGTTGCAATAGAGTGCCGCGGTCGTCCGCCGCCCGTGCGGACTCCAGTCCTTGCCGTTGATCAGAAGGATGTCCGGCCACCCGTCGCCATCGGCGTCGAAAAACGCGCAGCCCGCGCCCATGGTCTCCGGCAGCCACTTCTTCCCGGCTTTGCCGGCGTTGTGGACGAACTTGATGCCCGCCTGTGCCGTCACGTCGGTAAAATGGACCGCCGGGACGCCCGGTAAAGCCGCTGCCAGAAATGCCGCGGCCGCCACCGCCGCCAGCACCGCGATCGCCGCCCTCATCGTGCCACCCCCGCCGTCGCGGCCACCCCCGCCAGCGCGGCCCTCATCGCGCCACCCCCGCCACCCCCGCCAGCGGCACGCTCTCGTGCTCGTGGATCGGTTCCCGCTCGTTGTTGTCCTCCGGGCTCGCCAGGCGAGGCTTGGCGGTCAGCGCCTGCGCCGCCTCATCGGCCTTGAATCGTTTGAACAGAGTCTCCTCCTTCGCCGCGCCGTCCAAATCGCCCAACCCCCGCCGCGCCAGCATCAGGTTGTAGTGCGCCTGCAAATCCTCGGGGTCAACCGCCAGCGCGCTTTCAAGGGTCCGGACTGCCCCGGAGTAATCGCGCTTCAGAAACAGAATGCGGCCGATCTGATCGAGCACCACGCGGTCTCTCGGGTATTGCGCCGCCGCAGTCCGCAGCGATCTCAGCGCGCCATCGTAGTCGCCGTCCGCCTTCTCCGTCATCGCCTTGAAGAAGTAGATCCGCCCCAGCCGCGGATTGATCGCCATCGCGCGCGCGACCCATGGCTTCGCCGCCTCTGTCTCGCCCTCCTGGATGAGCGCGCGCGCCACGTTCAGCCACCCGTCGGCGTATCCGGGCTCCGCCTCGGTCACCCGCTCAAACGCGTACTCGGCGCCCTTCAGATCGCCTTGCAGCAGCAGGCCGATCCCCCAGTCGTTCCAGCGCTCGCGGTCCTCGCGCCGCACCACCGGCTGCCACACCGCCGGCGCCCTGGCTTCGCCCAACTCCAGCCGCACCTCGGCCCGCGCCAGCACCGTGATCGGCGGATTCGGAATCTCGCCCTTGATTGCGCCCGAGACATTCGCCGGCACGTTTGCCTTCTCGAACGTCCACTCGCGGTTGTCGAACCCCGGCCCTACTGGGCCCGGCTTCGGCACTCCCGCGTATGCGAACTGCGTATAGTAGTGCGAGAACTTGCGGTGATTCAGCCGCGCCGTGAAAGTGATGGGGCCTTTCGCGTCCCGCGGGATGCGCACGTGGTAGTGCGCCACGTCCGCCGCTCCCGGAGGAATCAGCCGCACATAGAGCGCGCTGCGCGTCTGCCATGCGTTCCGCTTATTGATCGGGTTGCCCTCGCCATCGATCTGGTAGCTCTTGTAGAAATGCGCGCCCCGCTCCACCGGCCCGCGCCCGCGGTCCTCCACCATGCCGCTCCAAAATATCGTTCTCCCGGCACCGTCCTTCGCCTGAAGCTCCAGCCACACGTCGAAGGCGTCCACGGTGCCCGCCGGGAAGAAGTGCCCGATCGCCCGCGTGCGCACCACCACGTCCACGCGCACCTCCGTTCCCGGCTGGAGTTTCGCGCCCGCCTTGTCGAGCGGCGCCGTGATGCGGCCCACGTCGCGCAGAAAAGCCTGTCCGCTCTGCTCCGCCTCTTCGCCCACCGCAAAGGTGGAACTGAGCTGCGGCCCGGCCCCCGTGCGCCGCAACATCGGCGCGCCGCTGGGCTCCTCCGGCGCCGCCGCGAAAATGTCCACCGTGATGAACCCCGAAGTCAGGAACGCCTGCTCGGCTTTCAACTGCGCCTCGTCCCGGTTGACGTAGGCCACCGCCGTATTGGCCGCCGGGAAACGGTGCAGGTGGATCTTGCCGCCGACGTTGCCGGGGTCGTGTGAATCCACCAGCGGCATGTGGCAATTCACGCACGTCATCGCGCGCGGCGGATAGTAGAACGACCGCGCGCCCTGTCCCGAAACCCCGCTGGCCTGCCAGTTGTCGTAGTCGTTGAACCCTCGCACCCAGCGGTACCCGTTCACCGGCACGTCCAGGTGCACCTTGTGGCACGCCGAGCAGAACTCAGCCGGCTGCTCCTTCATGAACGGCTTCAGAAACGTGCGCCGGTGCGGCTCCGGGTCGAGGTAGGTGAGGAAGTGATCCACCGCCCGCAGGTACGGATTCCGGCTGCTCGCGAGCTTGTGCAGCGGCGGATACTCGATCGTGAAATCCCCATTCCCCATCGTGCCGCCCACGTGCACGATCGAATGGCAGGACGTGCACGCCAGGCCCGCCTGCGCCTCCGGCGTGTCGATCTGCGGCTCGATCGGCTTCTCGAACCGCCCGTTGAAGAAGACCGCGTGATCGTGGCATCCGGCGCACCACTTGCTCGGTTTGGTTCCCACCACGCTCTGCATGTACTCAATCGATTTCCGGTAGAACTGGTTATTGAAGCTGGCGAAGTGGTGCATCGAGCTTTTCCACTGGGCGTAGATGTCCTTGTGGCATTCGCCGCACTTCTCCGAGTCCATGAAGAAGTTCGAAGGGATCGTGCCGCCCACGTTCGTCTTCGCCGAGGACGGGAAGAACGGAGATCCCGGCCCGCCTCCTTCGCCCTCCATCGAAAGCGGAGCGGCGGCGGGGTTCACAATGCGGTCGTTGGGGTCGGGAAACGCGCGCCGGTACGCGTGCGATGCCAGCGGCGCCAGCACCAGCAACGCCAGCGCCGCGAAGAAGGGTTTTGCGAGCGCCGGCGCCCTCCGCCGCACCAGCGGCGCCAGCAGCGCCAGCCCCGCCACCGCCGCCGCGACGTGCCCCCGGAGCGCCCAGTCGTGATCGCGCGTCGCGCCGGCAATGGTCAGGTACACTCCCAGCCCCGCCGCAAGCGCCAGTGCACAACTCGCCCCCGCCGCCACCCGCCATCGTCCGCGCAGCAGAGGCAGCCCTCCCGCCGCCTCCCGCCACCGTCCGCGCAGCGGGAGCGCCCCCGGCGCCTCCCGCCATCGTCCGCGCAGCAGCAGCAGCAGCGCCCCCCCCGCCACCGCCACGCCCAGCGCCACATGCAGCAGCACGTTGCCCATGTAGAACACCGTGGGCGAGGCGAATGCCCACAGGTACGCGCTGTTCAAAATGAGAAGCAGGAAGCCGGCCGCCACCCATCTGGCCATCCCGCGAAACCGCATAGCCCCCTCCGCCGCGCTCCGGGCGGACCCGTCCCCTGCCTCGCAATCTATTTCGGAGTCCAACCCCTCGTCGCTTCAAGAATAACCCGCGGCCGCGCTTTCGCCAATAATCGAAATCGACTAAGGGCATGTGAGGAAATAACAGATCCGATACTT
>Ga0182021_10002667_pt1 | contig 20875 bp, 15 predicted proteins | sample 612E3MmetaG_FD_120493 | JGI IMG/M metagenome (GOLD analysis project Ga0182021, IMG submission 120493) | Permafrost microbial communities from Stordalen Mire, Sweden - 612E3M metaG (Illumina Assembly) | ecosystem: Environmental > Terrestrial > Soil > Wetlands > Permafrost | place: Sweden... | reverse complement strand
AGCCGGGCTTGGAACCGCCAAATGAACCGAGACAAGATCAAGATCGACTGGAAATTCGACCGCCGGGCCGCGCGTCGCAAATTCGATTACAAAAGGAACTCTTTCACCCGGTCAGAGCACTAGGGGGTCAACGGCTGGTAGTCACGCTAACGCCCGCGCCCTTCACGAGCGCCATCCGTTGGCCGACGTATTCCTCCAGCCCCGAGGAGGCCTTCGAGAACGCCTCCGCCGTGGCCACCGTGGCCGGGTGCGAGTTGAACTGGTCGGTTTCCATTCCGTTCGGGTCCGAGGACTGGATGCAGTAGGGAATCTGGCTCATTTTGTGGAGGACCTCCGCCGGCACGTCGTCGTTGAGGACCTCCTCGGTGAATTCCATGTCGCCGCATTGGGTGAACAACGGATCGAGCACATACGGCGGCATGGTGTAGACGATATCGCCGGCGATCTTCTCCACGTCCCAGAAGTGCTGCTTGCCCCCGACCAGCGGTCCCTCCCGCATGGAACACGCCAGCATCTTGCTCGGCAAGCCGGCTTCCTTGAGCAGCCGAAAGGCCTTGCGAAAGACGTAGATGCTGAACCAGTGCTTCTCGGCCCAGGTAAGAGTGATGCCGCGCCGCGCGGCCTGCTCGTCCAAGGCCGGCGTCTCGATCAACCGCCCGATCATCATGGTGATCACGGCCCGCCACCGGCTCATGTCGACCCCGTTCTTGAGCGCGATCTTCACGCCGGCCGCCGCGGCATTCGCCACCGCCCAAATCTGCGGAAGCATGAAGCAGGTGGTGACGTTGGTGGGGATGCCAAGGGAAGTCACGACCTTCACCACCTCAACCCCTTCGGCGCTGGCTGGCACCTTGACCATGACGTTGGGCGCAATCGCCCGGATTTCCTGCGCGTCTTTGATCATGCGCTCCGTATCGGTGAGCAGACGTGGATCGAGTTGCCCGGAGGTGTAGCCATAGCGTCCCCCGGACGCCTCCCAGATCGGCAGCATCATCTTGGCGCCGCGGCGGATGACCTCTTTGTACGTCAGCCAGTAGTAGTCGTACTGAGCTAGGCCCGGATTGGACGCGATCAGATCGTCGATCCATTCATTCCAGAATTTGGGGTCGTTTTTCACCGCGGCCAATGAGAGAGGCGGGTTGGTGGTGCAGCCCCGCACCAGACTACTGGCCGGATCGCCGACTACATAAATGCGGCTCAGTTGCTCTTCCAACTCAGCCCTGCGGGCCGCCGGAGCGCGCTCCAACATCTTCCCGAGCCACGATTGAAATACCAGTGGCGACGAGTCCCACCAGATTTCGAGATCGGGATGGACATTGGTAAGCCGTTCCAGGACACTTTCGCGCATAACAACTCCTTTTCAACTCTCCTGCATTTTTTTGGGCGGCGCCGATCGCGGCGGTCGGCGCCCTTGCAAACGTGCGTTTCTCGAATGGTATCACTCCGCGCGGGCTGAGATCGCTACCGCAATCTAAAAGACGCGATACGGAATCGCCGCCGGTGCCAGCAGAAGGCTCGTCAGCTCGTCATCCAGCTTGACCAGGGTGAGCGACGCGCCAGCCATCTCGAGCGAGGTGCAATACTCGCCCACGTAGCTCCGCGCCACCTCAATCCCTTGCGCCGCCAACCGCTCGTGTGCGATCCCATACAGCAAGTAGAGTTCGCCGATGGGCGTCCCACCCAGGCCGTTGATCATCAGGGCCACGCGGTCTCCCGAAACGAACGGCAAATCCGGCGCCACCGCCTCGAGCAGCAGGGATACCACCTCGTTTGCCGGCACCTGTTTGGCGCGGCGCCGTCCGGGCTCGCCGTGGATTCCGACCCCTACCTCCATCTCGTCTTCCGCGATCTGAAACAGCGGCGACCCTTTGGCCGGCGGCGTGCACGAGCTCAGGGCGATCCCCATGGTGCGGGTGACGCTGTTGACGCGCTTGCCCAGCGCCACCAGCGCGTCCAGGTCCGCGCCGTCCTCGGCGGCCGCGCCCACGGCCTTCATGACGAAGAAATTTCCGGCCACGCCGCGGCGGCCAACGGTGTAGTTCGAGTTCTTCACCGCCACGTCGTCGTCGATGATCAGCGTCTCCACGCGAATCCCGTCGGCCTCGGCCATCTCGCGAGCCATCTCGAAGGCCAGCCGGTCGCCGGTGTAGTTGTTGACCAGGTAGAGCACGCCTTTCTCCGACTTCATCAGCCTGGTGGTCTCGTAGACGTAGTCCACGGGAGGGGCCGAGAAGACATCGCCCGGACAGGCGGCGTCCAGCATGCCTTTGCCCACCAGCATCGCGTGGGCCGGCTCATGGCCCGAGCCGGAACCTTGCACGATGGATACCTTGCGGTCGCTGGGCGCATCGGCGCGCATGATCAGGTTGTACTCCGGGACATAGCGCAATTCGGCGGGGTTGGCGAGCGCGATCCCCTTCAGCATTTCGGGTACGAACTGCTTGGGGTCGTTGACGAATTTTCTCATGAGGGTCCGTTACTCCTTCGCTGAACAATACTCGCGCCAGGCGGCGCTTACGCGGTTGGCAATCACTCCGATCGCAACCGCACCAGGGTCCGGAGAGCCGATGCTGCGCTCTCCCGTATACGAAGCCCGGCCTCGTTTGGCGAGCATCCCGGAGGTCTCCGCCGCGGCGCGCTCGGCCACGCGTGCGGCGTTAGCCAGGGCTTCGGCTCCGCCGGCCGGCAGGTCCGCTTCCAGACGGTCGATGGCGGGAACCAGAGCGTCCAGCAAGGTCTTGTCGCCGAGGGAAGCGCCTCCACGCGCCTGGATGCCCGCGACCGCGGCGCGCAGCATAGCCACCGCGTCGACGCCGGAAAGCTCGGTCTTCGCGCCGGCCGCGCTTCCCGCGCGGAGAAACGCCGTGCCCCAGATGGGGCCCGATGTTCCACCCACCCGGCTGGCGATGGTCAGGCCGACTTTCTTGAGGAAGGCCCCGGGGCTGGAACGGTCGAACCCGTCGAAGTTCTCCAGGACCTTTTCGAAACCCCGCGCCAGGGAATAGCCGAAATCGCCGTCGCCGACCACGGAATCCAATTGGCAGAAGTAGGTCTCGTTGGCGATGGCGGTCTCCGCGATGGTCCGCACTACCAGCTCCAGCGCGGGCAAGGATGTGTGTTCCATACTCACTCGACCCTCGCCGCTGGCAGCTCCGCGGTCCACCCTCCCTGTTGGTGCACGCGGCCCAACATGGCCGCCCCCAGCAATGAGGACTGGTCCTGATACTCGTACTCGAAATCGCCCGTCCAGCGCCGCTTCACATCCATGTAACCGCGGATCTTGGCGCCGCCGCCGGTGGTGATGACACGCCGTCCCAGATGCACCATCCCGCCGACTTCGCGGAGGTGCTGGCCATGGTACGCCGCGTTGCCGCGTATCAGGCTCAACAAGAGCGCGTCGCGGTTGGTCTCGAGGGTCAGGCCGTCGAAGCTCGCCTTCATCTGCTCGAGCACGTAGCGGCATCCGCTGAGGTACGGGACATACACCGGCAGATCGGCCTCCACGCGGTCGCGATCCGGGTTGTTGAAGAAAGATTCCAGAACGGATGGAATGTACTCTTCGTAGAAATGGCTCTCCGTCATGTCCGCGCAAAAAACCGAATGGAACCATTCCAGGGCTTTGCCGCCGGTGTTGAGCACGAAGAAGGTCACCCAGCGGGCGGGAGCGACGTGGCACCGGACGTTGAAATTCGGCGAGCCGACCGGCCGGTCCACGCTCACGTTGGTAATCTCGCAGGTGCCGCAGATATTGTTGATTCCGCCCGGTTCGGTCAGGCCGCCCGAGAGCGCCGCCAGTACCGCATCGTTGCCGCCGCAGAGCACGGCGCAACCGGCGGGGAGACCCAATTCTTCGGCGACCAGTGGCAGCAGCGTGCCGGCCGGCTGGTGGGAGTGCATCAAAGGCGGCAGCCTGGTTTCTTCAATGCCGGCCAGATCGAGCACGCGCTGGTTCCAGGTGAGGTCGTTGGCCGCGGCGTTGTAAAGCCCGGTAATGGAGACGGTGGAGGGGTCGATGGCCCAGTTCCCCGTCATCCGCTTCACCATGTAAGTGTTGGTATGGCCGAACTTGGCCGCCGCGGCCCACACCTCCGGCTGGTTCTCCCGAATCCACAGGATGGAACAGAGCGACGAGCCACCCGAAACCGGCAGGTTGCAGGTTTCTTTCAAAAAGTAGTCTTCGCCCACCAGCGCGCGAATGGCGCGGGCCTGCGAATGCGAGCGCCCATCGAAGAACAGGATGGCCCGGCCAAGGGCGGTGCCGTTGGCGGCCATCGGCGTGAGGCCCGGAGTGGTGACCGAAAGCGCGATCACACCCACCGATGGCAGGAAATCGCGAACCTCGGCGCAGCACTCGCGCAGCGCCTGCCACCATTTCTCCGGCTCGATATCGGCGCTGCCACCGGCGTACACATGAACGTCGTAGGAACGGGAGGCTTCGGCCTTCTTTTCGAGCGCCGGGCTGAAGACGCCCAACTTGAAGGCCGTCGTGCCCACGTCCACGCTGAGGATGTCGCTCTTCACGGGAGAAGCCCCTCCTCAATGAGGACTGCGTGCATCTCTTCCACCTGTGCAGCGGTGAGCGGCAGCAGCGGCCGGCGCGGGATGCCGCCTTTGAATCCGCCCAGGTTCATGGCCGCCTTCACGCCCGAGGGGCCATACGGTCCGGCGATCTTTTGGTTAATGAGGGTGACGCGCGCCTGGAGCGGAACGCCGCGTACCTCATCGCGCGACCGACCGCAACGGAACAGCTCCATGACGATGCTCGGGAACGAATTGGCCAGCGAGACCGTACCGCCCACGGAACCGTTCATCATGGCCGGAAACAGAAAGTTGGCCGAGCCGGCCAGCACATGGAAGGAATCGCTCTCGAATTTGAGGAACTGCTCGATGCCGCTCGAGGCGCTGTCCTTCATGCCAACGATTCCGGGATAGCCCGCCAGCCGCCCGGCCAGCGCCGGAGATACCGTGACGCCGCAGAAACCGGGCGCATTGTAGATGAGCAGCGGGATGGGCGAAGTGTCCGCCAGGGTGGAGAAATAGCGGAACAGCACATCGTCGGTCATCTGCTTGCGGAAATAGCCGGGCGAGAGGACCAGTCCGAAATCCGCCCCCAGATCGGCAGCCTGCTTGAGAAACCGCTCGGTGTCGCGCTGGGCGTCGTAGGTGGCGCCGGCCAGGACCACTTGCCCCGCGCCCTTGTGCCGCACGATGGTGGAAAGCACGCGCAGCTTTTCTTCCTCCGTGAGGCTGCGGTTCTCGCCGTTGGAGCCGAGGGCTAGATAACCGAGCACGCCGCTCTGCGCGTAGCGGTCGAGATTGAATATGAGGGCGTCGTAATCGACCGCCTCGTCATCGGCGAACGGCGTGGAGATGGGGACGAAGACGCCGGCCATCTTCTCCAGCAGTTCCCGGGTTTTGGTGGGAGATGTCGCAAGCATAAAAGGTCAAACTTGATTCTATTGCGATTCCGGAGCGCGGTGGGGCGGAGTGGGGCTCACCTGCCTCGGCCCCGGCTCCTACTCCGCTCGCTGCCTACGGGCCGGCCCGTCTGGCGGCTCCGCCCCTGGCCTCAGCGGGCATCGAATTCCCTTTGTGCCCATGAGCATGCACAACAGCGCTGCCGATCCGTCCATCTGCGCGAAGGGTGGTTCGGCCGCGCCGGGGGCCGCGTCGAAGCTTGAATTCCAGAGTCTGGGAGTTGGAGGCGCGGGTCGGGATCGAACCGACGAATAAAGGTTTTGCAGACCTTTGCCTTACCACTTGGCTACCGCGCCCTTCAGGTGAGCCACTACTAGCAAAATAGCGTGCCCGGACCCATGAAGTCAAACTCGGTCCTGCGTTTACGCCACTGCCCCATCCGGATTCCGCGGGGCTGAGCGGTCATTTCGCGGCCATCGCTGGAATCGCTACAGGTGGAAGGCGCTGCGTCCGGCGCGAAACCGATCGTCATGATGACGATGTTCCGCCGGTGATGGCCGTACCAGGCCGGCGTCCATGCCCGCCTCGCAACGACTCCAGTGCCCTCGCCCGGTCATCATACATGTAATGTATGTATATTGTAAGTATGGATGAGACGATCCGGTTCGATTGGGACAAAGCCAACACCGAACACATCGCCCTTCATGGGGTGAAGCCCGAAGAGGCTGAACAGGCCCTCGAAAACGATCCCATCGACCTGGATTACGAAGTCGTAGGAGCCGAGGACCGCTGGGCATCCATCGGCCATACAGACCGTCTGCGCGTGTTGAAACTCGTATGGACCCTGCGCGGCGACGCAGTGCGGGTGGTCACGGCACTGGCCGCGTCGAAGAACGAAGCGCGGGAGTATCTGCAAGCGAAAGGAATCGCGTTATGAAGAAGCTGGTTGTTCCCAAATTCGCCACCGAAGCCGAAGAGGCCAAGTGGTGGGATGAGCACATGGGCGCCGTTGGAGAGAACCTGATTGCCGCCATGAAGAGCGGGACAGCGCATCGGGGCGGCCCGCGGCGCGTGCTTCAGGAGCGCCGCGAGTCGCGAAACATCACCATCCGTATGCCGCTAGCCGACCTCCAGGCCGCCCGGGAAATGGCGGAAAAGAAGGGCCTGCCATACCAGACGTACATGAAAATGCTGCTGCACCAGGCGCTCGAAAAGGAACGCCGGGCAAGTTGAGTTGGCTATCGCCCCCTTCGGGTGAACCTCTACCAAGCCGTGCCCGGGCCCATGAAGTCAAACCCGGCCCCGCGTCTACGCCACTGCCCCTTCCGCATCCCGCGCGGTTGAGCGGTCCTTCCGCAGCCATTCCTGCAACCGCTCCAGGTAGAGGTAGATCACCGGCGTGATGTAGAGCGTCAGAAACTGGCTCACCACCAGGCCGCCTACTACCGCCAGGCCGAGGGGTTGGCGCGCGTCCGCGCCTTCGCCGTAGCCGAGCGCGATCGGCAGGGTCCCGAACAGCGCCGCCACCGTGGTCATCATGATCGGGCGGAAACGCAGCAGGCAGCCCTGCCAGATGGAATCGTAGGCGCTCGCGCCCTGCCGCTGCGCGCCGATGGCGAAGTCGATCATCATGATGGCGTTCTTCTTCACCACGCCGAACAGCATGATGATTCCCACAAAGCCGTACAGGTCGAGCTGCTTGTGGAACAACACCAGCGTGAGCAGGGCGCCGAAAACCGCCGAGGGCAGCCCGGAGAGAATCGTGATGGGGTGAATGAAGCTCTCATACAGCACTCCCAGCACGATATAGATCACCAGGATGGCTACAATCAGCAGGATCGAGAGGTTCTGGAAGGAGCTCTGGAACTCCCTCACGGTCCCCTGAAAAGCCGTGCTGATGGTGGCCGGCATGCGCAGGTCGCGAACGGCGTCGTCCACCTGCTGCGCCGCCTGGCCCAGCGAGTATCCCGGCCTCAGATTAAACGAGACAGTCACCGCCGGAAGCTGTCCGAAATGGTTGATGGAGAGCGGACCGGTCTGGCGATGCATTTTCACCACCGCGTCGAGCGGGATGAGTGGCCCCGTCGAGGAGCGGATGTAGAGCTTGGAGAGCGCGTCCGGCGTGCGCTGGTAGCGCGGGTCCACCTCCATGATGACCGCGTACTGATTCGCCGGGGCGTAGATCACCGACACCTCGCGCGTGCCGTAAGCGCCGTAGAGCGCCTCCTGGATCTGTTGTGGCGTGACGCCCAGCGCCTGGGCGCGGTCGCGGTCCATGTCCACCATCACCTGCGGGGCGTTGATCTGCATGTCGGTGTTGACGTCCACGAAGCCCGGAAGCTGCCGCATCTTGGCCGCCACTTGCGGGGCCCAGGTGTAAATCTCCTTCAGGCTGGCGCTTTGCAGCGTGAGCTGATAGACGCTGGCCGAATTTTGGCCGCTCACCGTGATGGGCGGCGGGTTCTGCATGAACGTGAACAGGCCCGGAACCGACATCACCTTGGGGCGCAGTTCCTCGATGATCTGGTCCACATTGAGAAGCCTTTCGGCGCGGGGCTTCATGCCGGCGAAGAAGAACGCCTGGTTGCCGCCAATCACGAACGCCCCCACGATCTGAACGTTGGGGTCGGCGCGTACCACGTCGGCGATGGCGCGCTGGTGCCTCGCCATGGATTCGAAGGAGATGTCCTGCGGTCCCTGCGTGACGCCGAACATGAAGCCGCTATCCTGGCTGGGAATGAAGCCTGTAGGCATGGTGAAGAAGAGATACCCCGTCCCCACCAACATCAGAACCGCTACCGCCAACGTGACAGGGCTGAAGCGCAGAGCGATCCTGAGAGTCCATTCGTACCAGCGCAAAAGCACATCGAAACCGCCCTCCAGCGCGCGATAGAGCAGGCCGTGCCGCGTCTCGTGCTCCGATTTCAAGAAGCGGCTGCCCAACATCGGGGTGAGGCTCAGGGAAACGAACCCCGAGATGAGGATGGCCACCACGATGGTCACCGAAAACTCGTGCAACAGGCGGCCCACAATCCCGCCCAGGAAGAGAACGGGAATGAATACCGCCACCAGCGAGATGGTCATGGATATGATAGTGAAGCCGATCTCGCGCGCGGCGCTCACCGCCGCTTGCATACGCGACTCGCCCATCTCCATATGACGCACGATGTTCTCGAGCATCACAATGGCATCATCCACCACGAACCCCACCGAGAGCGTCAACGCCATCAGCGAGAGATAGTTCAAACTGTAGCCCAGCAGGTACATCACCGCGAACGTGCCCACGATGGAAAAGGGCACCGCCGCGCCTGGAATCAGGGTGGCCGAGACGTTGCGCAGAAACAGGAAAATGACCAGAATCACGATGCAGACGGTCAGCAGCAGCGTGAACTCCACGTCGCGAATCGAGTTGCGAATGGATCGCGACACATCGAAAGCCACCGCCAGGTGCACCGAAGGCGGAAGCTCCCGCTGGAACTGCGGCAGCAGCCGGCGGACGTTGTCCACTACTTCCACCGTATTGGTGCCCGGCTGCCGGTTGATGGCCAGGATCACGCCGCGGGCGTCGTTCATCCAGGCAATCAGCTTGTCGTTCTCGACGCCGTCGACCACGTTGCCCAATTGCTCCAGCCGCACCGGCGTGCCGTTCCGCCAGGCCACGATGATGGGGCGGTAGTCGGCCGCTTTCGAGAGCGTGCCGCTCGATTCAATGGTGAAGGCCTGCTTTTCACCGTTCAGTTGGCCCGTGGGGAGATTGGTGTTGCTGGACGAAATGGCGCGCTGCACTTCGTCGATCCCGATGTTGTGCGCGGCCAGCTTGTCCGGGTCCACCTGCACCCGCACGGCGTACTTCTGCTGGCCGAAGACCTGAACGCGCGAGACACCTCCGACCATGGAGATGCGCTGCGCCAGCATGATGTCCGCGTACTCGGTGACGGTGTACAGCGGCAGCGAATCGGAAGTGAGCGAGAGGTAGAGCACGGCCTGCTCGGCCGGATTCACCTTCTGATACGACGGCGGGCGCGGCATGCTGGGCGGCAGGCGGCCGCCGGCCGAGGCAATGTGCGCCTGCACGTCCTGCGCGGCCGCGTCGATACTACGGTCCAGCGAGAACTGCACGGTGATCGAAGTGCCGCCCTGGGAATTGGTCGAACTCATCTGCTGGATGCCCGCAATGGTCGAGAATTCCCGCTCCAGAGGCGTCGCCACGGTGGACGCCATGGTCTCGGGACTCGCTCCCGGCAGGGCCGCATTCACCTCGATAGTGGGGTAATCCACGCTCGGCAGGGCCGCCACTGGCAGCGCCCGGAACGCCACCGCGCCGAACAGCACGATGGCAAAGCACACCAGCACCGTCATGATGGGGCGCTGGATGAAGAGTAGCGAGAGGTTCACAGCGGCCCCGATCCGATCTTGCTGGCGTCCACCGCCCGCACTTTGGCGCCCGGAAAGAGAAACAACTGCCCGTCCGTGACCACTGTGTCGCCGGGCGCGACTCCTTTTTCGATGACCATCCTATTGCCGAATTCCCGGCCGACTGTCACCATTCGGATCTCCACCGTGCTATCCGGTTTCACCGCGTACACGAACTGGCCCCGCTGGCCGGCCTGCACGGTTTCGGCGGGCACCACCGTCGCGTTCCGGATGGTATCCAGCGTCAGAACGGCGGTGACGAACTGGCCGGGCCAAAGTAGGCCATCGCGGTTCTCGAAGGAGGCCTTCAGATGAATGGTGCCGGTGGTGGCGTCCACGGTATTGTCGATCACCGCAAGAGACCCCGAGGCGGCGCGCCCCGGATCGTCCTGCGACGATACTTTCACTTCCAGCTTGCGGTTGGCGCTGAGACGCCGGATGGCCGGCAGGTGCTCCTCGGGGACGCTGAAGTTCACAAAAATCGGGGTGAGTGCATGGATCGCCACCAGCGGCACGTCGTTCGCCTTCACCAGATTGCCCGCGTGCACCAGCAGGTTCCCGGTGCGCCCCGAGATGGGCGCGTGGATCTCGCAATAACTCAGGTCGAGCTTGGCCCGGTCCACCGCCGCCAGGTCGCTGGCCAGCGCCGCGCGCGCGCTTTCGATGCCGGCCTGGGTGGCCCGCGCGGATGCATGCGAGACCTCGGCATTGGTCCGCGACTGGTCGGCTTGCGAGCGCGAAGCCAGCCCTCCCTTTTGCAACTCGGTTTGCAGGGTGGCGTCGGAGTCCGCGTACTTCGCCTGCGCCGAGTCGCGCGCCAGCGTCGCTTCGGCCTGGGCGATCTGCGCGCGGTCTCGCACGACGCCGGCTTCCGCCTGGCGGAGCGCCTCCTCATACGGCCGCGCGTCGATAACGAACAGCAGGTCTCCCTGGGCGACGTTCTGCCCTTCCGTGAAGGCGGTACGAACTAACTCGCCGGCGATCTGCGACTTCACCTGCACGATGGCGGATGCCTCCACCGTCCCCACCACCCGCAGCTCGGTGGGAACGGACTCCTGGGTGGCCTTGGCCACCGATACGGGCACCACTGGAGGCCCGCCCGTGGGCCGCGCCTGCTCGCGACGGCAACCGCCGAGCGTAAGCAGGCATGCACTCAGAACTAAGATTAGGATTTGCCGCACTGGTGACTCCCCAATCTTCGAAGTTTAGCAGAGTTTTTCCAATAACTCCTGGAAACGCCGATGCTCTCTCAACGGGTCGAGGTTACTATCGTTCTCGTACCAGCCCTTCTGGGTCAAACCGTTGCGGGCAGCTTCCTCCAGGCACTCGATGGCCGGTTCCACCCGGCCCAGCATAGAGAAAACGCAGCCTACGTTGTAGAGAAGCATGGGGTCGTTCGGCCGGATGGCCAGGGCGCGCTCCGCCCACTGCTGGCCCTGCGGGCACTTGCCGAGTGCCACCAGGGCGTTGGCGGCCATATAGAGGGCACGAGCGTCATCCGGGTTCAACCGCAGGTGGCGCTCGGCGACTTCGATTCCGCACCGGCGGGCCATCATGGCATCGGCGGGGCGGCCAAGATCCTCGTAGATCTGGGCCACCAGGAGCGGCGATTGGTAATCGTCCGGGTTCACCCGCGCGCACTCCTCGTACAGTCTTGCGGCTTTCTCGATCTGGCCCAGCGCAAAGCAGTGGCGGGCCTGGAAGACGACGTTCTCCGCGATCTCCTGCTGCACGGCGAAAATGTCGCTCATCTCCCGGCTGTAGCGGCCCGACCAGAGCTGAAATCCGCTCTCCGCATCGGTGAGTTGCACCACGATTCGCAACTGGTCCGCGGACTTGCGCACGCTCCCCGCGAGCAGCGTGCCGACCCGCAGCCGGCGCCCAATCTCACGGGTGTCGGCATCCGGCGTCCGGAAATGAAACGATGCCGTTCGGGAGGAAACCCGCAGGCCATGGATCCTGCCGAGAGCGTCGAGAATCTCCTCGGCCATGCCCTCGCAGAAGTAGGCCTGGTCCCTTTCCCGGCTCAGGTCCGCGAAGGGAAGCACGGCTACCGAGGGAGCTGTCTCCGCCGGCAAGGGGGGCTCGTTGGCAAGTTCCGCCTCGCGGCTTCGCCACCATGCGTCCAATTCGCTCCGGTAGGCGTAAATGGAGCCGAGTTTGTCGTGGATCAGCCGGTGAACCGGCAGGCCCTGCTCGCGCTCCCAACGCTGGACGGTTCGCGCACCACGCTTGAGGTAGGCCGCGATCTCCTTCCAGGAGTCCAGCCGATCTCCGCCCCGGTCCGCCCCGTTCACCCGCGCCTCATCTAGGGTCTGACGAATATCGCAACAAAAAGTTCCGTCGCCGGGCGTTTTTGGCGGTAGGTAACACGTCAAAGTGCGCCATTGTTCGCCATCCTTCGCCATACCCGGATCGGCAAGCAACGGCAAGGAGAGGTCGCCGCCAGTGAATCGTCTACCCCTACGACGGTTTGCGGAAGTGCATCGTCTATCCGCCGACCAGCCAACCAGAATGGAGAGACGGTCATGAAGAAAGCCGCTGTGACGTTAGCTTCCCTGTTCCTGCTTGCGGCGCTGGCTACCGCCAACGCCAAGACTTACTCTGTGACGCTGTTCCGGCCCGCGGTTGTGGCCGGGACCGAACTGAAGGCCGGCACCTACAACATAGACGTGAAGGATTCCAGCTTCACGATCAAGGACGGCAAGACCCCCATCACCGTCCCGGCCAGACTGGAGAAGGTCGACAACAAGTATCCGGCCACCTCGGTGCGCTACCGGGTCGACAGCGGAAAGAATGAGATCGAGGAGATCCGTTTGGGCGACACCAAGCTAAAGCTGGTATTGGGCACCGGCGGGTCCGGCGCCGGGACAGCCAGCGGTTCGGCGATCCGCTGAGCGCTCGCCGGGACATCACCGCCGGGCCGACCGCACACGTTCGCGGCTCCGATGTTCTCAGAGACCGCGAGCGTCGGGAACCGTGAGGAGATCGGTTGGCAGGCGAAAGCGCTGCCCCACAAGAACGCAAACCCTTGCGAACCTTTGTGGGACAGACGCTTTCGTCTGTCAACCGGGAGTCTCACCGATTTCTTCACGCTCCGGCGAGAGAGCTGTGGCCGGCGATCGCGGGCCTGTCTTCACCTCGAGGCTCTAGCGAGACAGCGGCAAACCAGCGCCGGCAGGCCCGACCTTGGGGGACATTTCCAGAAGCATGTGTACTTGATCCAAAAGCTCCAGCTCGGTGAAAGGCTTGAGGAGCACCGACTCGGGCGATTGCTGGTAAATGCCCTGCATGGCGATGCTGTCACCGTGCCCGGACATGTACAGGATCTTCAGGCCGGGATATTCGCGGCCGATGTCGGCAGCCAGGTCGAGGCCGCTCATTCCGGGCAACACCATGTCGATGATGGCCAGATCGATCGCGTCGGCATGTTGCCGGACAATGGCCAAGCCTTGGTCCGCTGTGCCTGCGTCGATCGCCGCAATGCCGTCCAAGTTCAGAAACTGGACTATCAGACGTCGCAGCCCCGGCTCGTCATCGACGACCAGTACCTTGGGATGGCCTTGGTTCTTTAGCACGGAATCCTTCGCACGCAGGGCCTTTGTGCCATCCGGATGGCCACTGGGCGCCGTCGAACGATCGGTATTCGCATGGTGTTTTCCGCGTTCCGTTCTTTGGACGCCTCCGGTGGCCACAACCTCCATCGGCGTGGGGCGGGGGTTCATGCAGACTGGCCCATGGGGTCTGAGAGCGAGCTCCGGGACTATCGCGGATTTGGCTTGCGGAATCTGCAACGCCGGGTATCCACAGCGCAGCCGGCCCCTGCCCGTCCCCCGATGGGCGGATGTTTTCGGTGCAAGGCCTGATAGTTCTCCAGCGCCCCGATCAAGTCGTTGATTGCCGTCCTGTGGTGTATCAGGGCTTCGAGTTGCGACTGCCTGGTAGGTTTACTGGACATAGATAATTGCTCCAATTTTCAAAATCCGCCGCCGGTCCCGCCGGAACATCGGATGGGGATCACTTAGCAACTGGACTTCCGCAGCGCGCGGTTCGAAAAATCGCCCTCCTTACAACAGGTTGGCGCCTTCCGCGGTTACCGCCGGCATTTTATGAGTCGTGTTCTGAGCCGCGGAATTCTCAGAGCTGCGACGGCGCGCGGGCGCTTGGCAGGCGAAACGCCGCCACAACTCACCGCCGCAACTTCAATACCTCCACCACCCTGGCGAGTAGTAAGTCGGTACTCACCGGCTTGCTCAGCGCCGCGTCGGCCCCCAGCAGTTGGGCCGTCTTCAGGAACTGGCCCTGGAAGGCGCCCGAGATGGCGATGATCCCCACGCCGGGCACTTCCCGGCGCAGGGCCTGGATGGTCTCGATCCCATCCTGTTCGGGCATCACCAGATCCGTGATCACCAGGTCCAGCCGTCCGGCCCGCGCCTCTTTGAGCGCCTCTTTTCCATCTTCCGCTTCCACCACCTCGTAGCCGCGATCCTCCAGCGCGGTCCGCAGGAGTTTGCGCACGCCGGCTTCGTCGTCCGCCACCAGGATGCGAGCCGACAACGCGCCAGGGTCGGGTGGCGGCCCCATCAACGCGCGAACCTTCCAGGCCAGGTCCTCCGCGCTGAATGGCTTCTGGATGAACTCCGCGCCCTCCTTCAGAACCCCGTGGCGCTCGATGACGTCGCCGGCGTACCCCGACATGAACAGCACCTTGATGCCGGGCTGAAGTGTCTCCAGCCGCCAGGCCAGTTCCCGCCCGCTTACATTCGGCATCACCACGTCGGTCAAGAGCAGATCGATGCGCTCCCGCTCGCAGAGCAGCAGCGCTTCGCCCTCGTTCTCCGCCGGGATCACCCTGTAGCCGTAGGCCTTCAGCACGGCGACCGCGAACTGGCGGACCTCCGGCTGGTCGTCCACCACCAGCACGGTCTCTTCGCCCCCCAGCGCCGGAACCGCGGCCGGCCTTTCGGCAGTGGCCTCTCCTTCGGCCAGCACCGGCAGGTAGATCTTGAAAGTCGTCCCTTGGCCCTTTTCGCTTTGGACCTCGACGTAGCCGCCGCTCTGCGCCACGATGCCCTGCACCATCGACAGCCCCAGCCCGGCCCCTCTGCCCGCGGCCTTGGTGGTGAAATACGGCTCGAAGATCCGGCTCTTGGTCTCTTCGTCCATGCCCACCCCGTTGTCGCTCACCGCCAGCATGACGTAGCGGCCCGCACGCGCTTCCGGATGCGACCGCGTATCGGCCTCGTCCCGCTCCACGCTGGCTGTCTCCACCTGCAGCGTGCCGGCGTCCGATATGGCTTCCTGGGCGTTGACCACCAGGTTCATTACCACTTGCTCCAACTGTTGGGGATCGGCGTAGATGGTATCGCCCTCCGCGCGGAGCGCGACACGCACCTCCACGTCCTCCCTCGCCAGCCGCTCCAGCATCGGCCGCATCTCCTCAATCAGACGGTTGACCTCCAACCGGCTCGGTTTGAGAACCTGCTTGCGGCTGAAGGCCAGCAGTTGCTGGGTCAATCCCGCGGCGCGTTCCCCGGCCCGGTGGATCTCCTCGAGGTTCTCCCGCAGCGGATCGCCCGGTACCAGGTTGCGAAGCAATAACCGGCTGTAACCGTTGATCACCGTCAGCAGGTTGTTGAAGTCGTGAGCCACGCCGCCCGCCAGGCGGCCGATGGACTCCATCTTCCGCGCCTGGTGCAAGCGCGCCTGCAGTTTGGCTTTCTCCTCCTCGGCCCGTTTGCGTCCAGTGAGGTCCACCACCGCGAAGACGATGCCTTTGGCAAGGTCTTCGGGGTCCACCCGCGAGGCGCTGACGTTCACGTCCACCAGCGAACCGTCCTGGCGCCGCCATTGGGTGTCGCCGGATACGGGATTGCCGCTTTCAGCCCCCGTGCTATAGGCCGCCTCGAATTCGATGTCGGAACGATACAGCACCCGGGTACTAGATCCGATCAACTCCTCGCGCGAGTACCCCGTCACGCGAGCCAACGCGTCGTTCGCCTCGACGATGACCCGGTTGACGGCGATTCCGATGCCGATCGGAACGGCGCGCCACAGGTTCGTCAATCTGGCTTCCCAGGTCTCCAAGGTCTCCTCCGGCCGTTTGTGCCCAGCGAAGTCGCGGGCGATGCCCGAGATGGCAAAGAGCTTGCCCTCGCGGCAGACGGGCGAGGACTGAGTCCCCGCCAATACTTCTACCCCATCCCTGCGGTGCAGCCGGCACTCGGTTGGGTTCTGCCGACGCCCGGCGGCGAGAACCTCTTCAACCTCCGGGGTCATCAAGGAATCGAGTTGCGACTGCTTGATGGGCTTGCTGGGCATGGGTCGTGGCTCCGCTGCACAGAATCCACCGCCGGCCGCGCCGGAACGGCGGACGTATATTTTATAGCAACTGGACTTCCGCAGCAGGCGACACCAAAAGATCCCCCTTTTTTCAATAGGTTGGCGTCGTTCCGCAAGGGCCGCCGTCAGGTCGTTGGTGGTGTTCTGAGCCGCGGGATTCTCAGAGCTGCGACACTCCGACGGAAGTGGTTCCGACAACACCCCGCGCACTCGACCGGTGTCCGGCCTGGAATGGTGGGGCACCGCGCGACAATCTCAAGATGTTACAGTTGGGGTTTCGGTGGAAAGAGATGACGGTTCTGGTGGTCGATGACGATGCGGCCGTGGCGGAGTTCTGCGACCGCGTGCTGTCCAAAGCCGGGCATGCCGTGCTGATTGTGAAGTCCGGGAAGGAGGCGCTGACTGCCCTGGACGAGCACGAGGTCGACGTCGTGCTCAGCGACGTGAGAATGCCGGGCATGAACGGGGTGGACCTGCTGCGATCCATTTCGCCGGGCAGTGCCGGCCCGGACGTGGTCCTGATGACCGGATTCGGCTCCATCTCTTCCGCCGTAGAGGCCATGCGCCTGGGCGCATACGACTATCTCGTGAAACCCTTCGTGGCCGACCAACTGGAGGCCGCGTTCCAGCGCCTGGCGGAGCTTCGCGCCGTGCGGGCCGAGAATCTGACCCTGCGATTCCAGCTCGACTCGGAGCGAGGCGTGGGCGGAATGGTCGGCGGATCGCCCAGCCTCCTGGCCGTCTTCAAGGCGATTCCCCGGATCGCGGGAAAGCGCCAACCGGCCCTCATAACCGGCGAAACCGGAACCGGCAAGGAGCTGGTGGCGAGGGCCATTCACGATCAGGGACCGGACAGCGAAAGGCCCTTCGTCGCCGTCGATTGCGGCGCACTCTCGGCGGACATCGTGGAGAGCGAGATCTTCGGGCACGTCCGCGGGGCCTTTACCGGCACCACCGGCGACCGGCCCGGCCTGCTGGCAACCGCGGCGCGCGGCACGCTTTTCCTCGACGAGGTGGGGGAACTTCCGCTGGCTTTGCAGGCGAAGTTCTTCCGGGTCCTCCAGGACCGGGAGTTCCGGCCCCTCGGCAGCGACACCGTGCGAAGATTCGAAGGGCGCGTCATCGCGGCCACCAACCGCGATCTGGAAGCGGCCATCCGCGCGGGAACGTTTCGTCCCGAGTTGTACTTTCGGCTGTGTGTGCATTCGGTTCGTGTGCCCCCGCTGCGGGCGCGGAAGGGCGACATTCCGGCGTTGATCCGGCATTTCATCCACAAGCACGGCGGGGAAGAGGTGCTGGCCATGACCCCCGCGGCGCAGAAGGAACTGGAAGCCTACCATTGGCCCGGCAATGTGCGCGAACTGGAAAACTGCATTCTCAGCATGGTGGCCAACTGCGAAGGGCGCGTACTGGATACCAGAGACGTTCCGAAGGCCGTCCGGGTGGCGGTGCACGAGGGACGGCCGAACAACCGCACGCCGCTCGAAGATGCCGAACGTGCCGCCATCGTCGCAGCCCTCGAAGAGACGGGCGGAAACATCGCGGAAACGGCGCGGCGGTTGAGCATCGCGAAAGCCACCCTGTACCGGAAGATGGGCGCCTACGCCTTGACGCCGCCTAACCGCTGACGCTGGGCGAAACGCCGCTACAACTTACCGCGCGACTTCAACACCTCCGCCACACTGGCGAGTAGCAGTTCGTCGCTCACCGGCTTGCACAGCACCGCGTCCGCCCCCAGCGGCTGAGCCGTCTCCAGAAACTGGCTTTGGAAAGCGCCCGAGATGGCGACGATCCCCACGCCGGGCACCTCCCGGCGCAAGGCCCGGATCGTCTCGATGCCTTCTTGTCCGGGCATCGCCATGTCCGCGATCGCCAGGTCCACCCTTCCGGCCCGCGCCTCTTTGAGCGCCTCGATTCCATTGGCCGCTTCCAGCACTTCGTAGCCGCCCTCCTCCAGCGCGATTCGAAGGAGTTTGCGTATGCCGGCTTCGTCGTCCGCGACCAGGATGCGCGCGCGGCGATCGGACGCCGCCAGCACTTCCCGGACTTTGACGGCCAGTTGGTCGGGGCCGAAAGGCTTCTGAATGAAACTGGTGCCCTTCCCCGCAATCCCACGATACGCGATGGCGTCGTCGTTGTAGCCCGACATGAACAGCACTTTGATTCCGGGTCGGGCCTCTCCCAGCCGAATGGCCAGGTCCCAGCCGCTCGAGTCGGGCATCGCCACGTCGGTCAATACCAGGTCGACGCGCCCTCGCTCCCGTTCGCACAGTAGCAGGGCCTCGTCGGGGTTCGCCGCCTCGATCACCCGGTAGCCGTAGGCCTTCAACGCGGCGGCCGCATATTCCCGGACCTCCGCCTGGTCTTCCACCACCAGCACGGTCTCCTTTCCGCGAGGCGCGGCAACGGCTTCCGGCTGTGTGGAATCGGCAGGCGCATCCACGCTCGGCAGATAGATCCTGAAAGTCGTCCCGCGGCCCGGCTCGCTTTCGACCTCCACGCAGCCGCCGCTTTGCTCCACCACGCCCTGGATCGTCGACAGCCCAAGTCCCGTCCCCTTCCCGACTTCCTTGGTGGTGAAGAACGGTTCGAAAATGCGCCGCCGCGTCTCCTCGTTCATGCCTATGCCATCGTCGCTCACCGCCAGCAGGACGTGGCAACCCGCGCGCACCCCGGGATGCGAGCCGGCGCGGCCTTCGCTCCCATCCACGACAGTCGTCGAAATCGACAACTTGCCTCCATGCGGCATGGCGTCCCGGGCGTTCACCGCCAGATTCATGACCACCTGGACCAATTGATGTGGATCGGCGCAGATGGTCGTGGCGTCCGGGTGCAGCCGGACGCTCAGCTCCACGTCTTCGCCCATCAGGCGCGCCAGCATCGGCCGCATTTCGGCTATCGCGCCGTTGAGATCGAGCACGCGCGGTTCGAGCACTTGCTTGCGGCAGAAGGCCAACAACTGCTGAGTCAAGCCCGCCGCGCGCTCTCCGGCCTTGTGGATCGCCTCGACCCGCTCCCGCAGCGGATCGTCCCCGCGCAACTGGCCCAGCAATAACCGGCTATAACCGTTGATCACCGTCAGCAGATTGTTGAAGTCGTGCGCAATGCCTCCCGCCAGCCGGCCGATGCTCTCCACCTTCTGCGCCTGCCTCAATTGTTCTTCCAGGCTGGCTCGCTCCCGCTCGGAACGCTTGCGTTCGGTCGCGTCCCTGAGGATGCTGAAGACCACCGGCCCGGAAGGGGTCTCGATCATGGCGTTCGATCCCTCCAGCCAGATCTCCTGGCCGTCCCACCGCCGCAACTGCGTTTCGAAACGCGCCTCCACGGCCCTGGATTCCACTTGCTCGCGATAGCTGGCCAGCATCGATTCGGGATCGTCGACCCCATAGCAGCTCGTGAACGGCCGGCCTGGCAGGCCATCCAGCGGCTTGGCGAACATGCGGGCCAGCGCCGGGTTGGCCCGCAGGACGATGCCATCGCGATCCGTCAGACGCATGCCGTCCATCGATCCTTCCCACATCCGGCTGAGCTGCTCTTCCGACGCCGCCAGTTCCGTACGTGCGGCCTCCAATTGCTGGATCTGGCGCTCCAGTTTCCGCACCAGACGCTGGTTGTAAAGGCTCGGATTCCTGCCGTCGTCGTCGAGGTTCACCACCGGGATCGAAATGCTTCCGCTCTCGCCCTGGCGCACCACCTCCTCCACGGCTGCCAGGAACTCTTCCGGCTCGACAGGCTTCACAAGGAACCGGGATGCGCCCAGCGCCAGTCCCAGTTCCTCATCCTGCCTGGCTGTGTAGGTGGCGGTGTGGAAGACAAACGGAATGTGCTTCAGCCGGGCGTCGCTCTTGACGGTCCGGCAAAGCTGGAACCCGTCCATCGCGGGCATCGGCACGTCGGACACAATCAGATCGAAGCTCTGGGCGGCCAGTTGTTCCAGGGCTTCCAGGCCGTTGCACGCGCTGACAACCTCGTGTCCGCGGGTGCGCGCCATGGTCTCAACCAGGTACAGGTTCCCGGCGTTCTCGTCGACACTCAGGATTCTCATGACGTCTCCCCGGCGCGCGCAAGAATGGTTAGCACGGTTTCGAAACTCCGCGGAGCAGGCGGGTGAACCCGATGATGGAGTTCCGTGGCGTGCGCAGCTCGTGGCTCATGCTGGCCAGGAACTGCGACTTCAGCCGGTCCAGCTCCGTCAGGCGCTCGTTCGCCGCGGACAGTTTGGCCGTGCCGCACGGTCTCCCGGTCGTCCGGGTGGATGAATTCGGTCAGCGGGCCGCGAGCCGCCGCATTCCAGTGTCCCGCGGAGCCTTCCCCATCGGATGTCCACCACACTATCACGGGGAGACCGTCGAACGCAGTGCCAGTGCATTCGCCGGATGAATTCCCAGCGTCGTTCATATGCAGGTATAAGTATAAGCCCGCATTTCAATTTTGGGAAGTTCCCTATAACTTCCGATAGCTTCTGGACAGCCGCCGACACCTATTGGTCCGCGGCAACCGGAACAAGCAGTATGCACGCAGCCGTGGGGCAGCTCATCCTGGCAGCCAAGACTCGCACGCAGCGCGAACCAGCCGCCTGAAAGCAAATCTCTCGCGTGCCGCGGGTCCATACGGGAGAGGAACTTGGCGTTGATGAGGCGTCGTGGCAGAGAAGAAAAGCCTGCCGCGTAAGCACCTGAAATCAAAGGGTCGCGGAAGGAGT
>Ga0182021_10002666_pt1 | contig 20876 bp, 19 predicted proteins | sample 612E3MmetaG_FD_120493 | JGI IMG/M metagenome (GOLD analysis project Ga0182021, IMG submission 120493) | Permafrost microbial communities from Stordalen Mire, Sweden - 612E3M metaG (Illumina Assembly) | ecosystem: Environmental > Terrestrial > Soil > Wetlands > Permafrost | place: Sweden... | reverse complement strand
GGTTGCCAACCCTCAACCCGCAAACGACCGCCGCGCTCGACCTCGCCGACCTCAAACCCGGGCAAACCATCATTGACCTCGGCTCCGGCGACGGCCGTCTGCTCAAAGCCGCGGCCAAACGCGGCCTCAACGCCATCGGCTACGAAATAAACCCCTATATGTACCTAATATCGCTCGCGGCAACCTTCCGCTACCGCCGCCGGGTCAAAATCCATTTAGCCGATTTTTGGACCGCCAAGCTACCCGAAGCCGACGTCATCTATGTATTTTTATTGCCAAAACTGATGTCAAAGCTAGACGCCAAGCTAACCGCCGAGTTGACCCGCCCAACCACTGTTATCTCGTTGGCCTTCGAAATCCCGACCCGCCGACCAAACGCCAACATCGGATCCGTTCGTAGCTATTGCTTTGATCCGATTACTCGCTTAACATAAAAGCAATGGATACTCAATTTCAGCCGAGTAACTACGGCTTGCCCGCAAACAATCTGGCCGCGCGTAATCGCACGCTATTTATCGCCCTGTTTATCTTGGGTTTTATCATCCTGGTGCTTGGCATAACCACCACTGTCGGCTTCGTTATAGCCGGTAGCGCCACGGCTTCGGCCGACAAAAAAGCCCAAACCGCGGCCGCCACGGCTCGTACCGCCCAAAAGAAGGCCGACGATCTAGCGGCTCGCCAAGCTCAGGAGTCCCCGTACCGTACCTTTCAGGCCGCCGAAGAATTCGGCGCCTTTAGCCTGCAAATACCGAAAAGCTGGAGTGCCTACGTTCAGTACAACCTAAGTGGCCGCACCCAATTGGATCTCAGTTTGGAACCGGATATTATCAGCATTACCGGCAATGTCACCGCGCCTCTGGCGGCTCATCTCGAACTGGATCAGTCGACTTTCGACGATTACATGAGCCAATACAAAAACGATTCCAGCGTCAACCAATCCGACATCACCGTTTCCGGTATCAAAAGCAAAAATCTGACCGGCTCGTTCCGCGACGATACCGTCGTGCGTGTCGTGGTCGTACCAGTTCGCGACAAAGTCATGGTCTTCACCAATCAGGACAAAACCTACGATTCCGAGTTTACGAAAATTCTGGAACAGGCTAAGATCAATCCATAGGGGGAATATTTAAGTGAGCATGTCCGAATACGACCTAATATCCATAGTGTCGCATGAGCTCAGGTCGCCGTTAACCGCCATTCGCGGTTATTTGTCCATGCTAGAAACCATGGACGCCGACAACCTGACCCAAAAGCAACGCTTGTTCATTAGCCGTATCGACCAGTCCAGCCAACGGATGGCCGATCTCATCGAGAAATTACTGGATCTCGGGTCTATTGAGTCGGGCAACCTTAACCTGTCTATCGCGCCGACCGCGCTGGAAAACATTGTTCAAGCGGTCGCTCTGGAACTAGGGGACAAAGCCAAAAAGGCGGATTTGGATATTATCATTGCCGATAAAAAACGGTTGCCCGTAGTTTTGGCCGATCCCGGTCGCCTCCAACAGATTGTCACTAACTTACTCGATAACGCCATCAAATATTCTCCGCAGGGCGGACCCATCAACATTACCTTCAAACAAAACGCCGAAGAAGTAGTCGTCATGATTGCCGACGAAGGCGTCGGCATCCCCGCCGACCAGTTCAATAAATTGTTTACCAAATTCGGCCGTCTCTACCACCCGAGCACCATCGACCGACCCGGTAGCGGACTCGGCCTGTACATCGTTAAGCGCCTCGTCGAATGTCACGGCGGCCGCATTTGGCTGACCAGCAAAGAGGGAAAGGGTAGTAAATTTAGCTTTTCTCTGCCTATCGCCAAGCAATTACCGCTGTTAGATTAAGTATTTTGTGTTAATATAGCCACATGGCAAAAATTCTGATAGTTGAAGACGACAAAATCCTGGCTGAAATGTACCAGGAAAAATTTAATCACGAGGGTCACCAGGCCGACGTGGCGTTGAGTGGCGAGCAAGCTCTAAGCGAGCTAGACAAATTTAAACCGGAACTAATATTGCTCGACATCCTCATGCCCAAGCTTAACGGCTTCCACATCCTCAAAGAGATCAAGAAAATCCCCGAGTACAGCAATGTGCCGATCGTCTTGCTCACCAACCTCGACCAATCCGAGGTCGACATGAGCGAGGACATGGCGCGCGCTATCGGCGTGGCCGACTACCTCGTCAAGGGCCAACACACCCCCGACGAGGTCGTGGCTCGCGCTATCCGCCACCTCAAGAAGTAGTCGGAGCCGCTTTGGCAACTTATCAGACAACCGGCATCGTTATCGGCCGAACCAATTTTGGGGAGGCCGATCGTGTTATTCGCGTGCTGACGGCCGAACGCGGCAAGATCGGCCTAATGGCTCGCGGCGTGCGCAAAATCAAGAGCCGCTCGGCCGGCCACCTGGAGCCCTACGGCGAGACGGCGCTGTCGCTGGCCGAGGGCAGGGGGTCGCTCGACGTCGTCACCGGCGCGCGGCTGATCTGGTATCCGCACCGCCTGCGCGCGGACTACGACGCGCTCGAGCTAACTCAGCGGCTGGTGACCGTGGTCGACCGCGTCGCGGCCGAGCGCCAGCCCGCGCCGGAGCTGTACCACCACCTGCGCGAGACGCTGGGCGCCGTCGACCAAGACGGCGCGACGGCCCTGGTCGAGCTCTGGTTCAAGCTGCGCCTGTTGCAAATAACCGGCTTCCGGCCGGCGCTTGACGGCTGCCTGGTTTGCGGCCGCCGCGGCGCCGACGCCGAATACTTTTTTGACGCCGTCCGCGGCGGCCTGGTGTGCGCCGACTGTGGCGTGCGTCTTAACGCCATGTCACTAACCGCCGTTAAGCTCTGGCGGCTGATGTTCGACTACCACTACACGACCGTTCACAAGATATCCGACGCGGAGGCTATTTCCGCCGAAACCGTCAGGTATATCGATGAATTTATCGCCCAACATTTGGGACTGTCAGTCTCTTCCAATACAAGATGAGCCTGAAAATCAAAGCGCGCGCCCTTTTCGCATAACTTTCTGCGCGCTACCCCACTAAAAATTTATACAAATTGTTTGTACAAATAACTTGTATAAAATCACAGAGCACACACCCAGCGCGGCATGCCCAACCGAGCCGGATGTCCAACAAAATGGTCGTCCCATCTCAAATCTTAACCGAGGTAATTCCTTTGATGCTATAATAATTTTCATGAAAAAGTCTTTGCCCATCTCCGAACTCGCCTGGACCCTCGCCGACTACGAAATAGCCGGCGAAGAAGCCCCCGAGCGCATCATTGACAACCCCGAGCTAACCGAGGGAGAAATGATGTCCGTCGAGGAAATAGAAGAGTTCATCAAAGACTCGGTCGCCACCCTGCGCGTATTGGCCGAACAACATTCCGCCCGCCACGAGCGGATTGCCGACCAATTCCGCGCCGACCTGGCGTATTTGCTGAAAGTCGGATCCATTATGCAAGAAGAATTCGACGGCCTCGTCGACGAAACTAATTTGCGTTTCTAAACCCCAAATATCTGTTAAAATAACCCCATGTCTAAACCCACCGAAACACCGACCAAAAACCCGAAAGTATCACTTGACACCTTGTCGGCCTTCACTAAGCGCCGCGGGTTTATCTTCCAAGGCTCCGAGATCTACGGAGGATTGGCCGGTACTTGGGACTACGGTCCCTACGGTGTATTGCTGAAAAACAACATCAAGGCCATGTGGTGGAAGCACTTCGTGACCGAGCAAGAAGACATGTACGGTCTCGATACCGCTATCCTGATGAACGCCAAAGTCTGGGAGGCTTCCGGCCACACCGGCGCCGGCTTCGCCGACCCGCTAGTCGAAGATCTGATCACTCACAAGCGCTACCGCGCCGACCACCTGCTCGAAGACAATGGCGTCGACAATGCCGACGAGCTGACCATCGAGCAAATGGACGCCAAAATCAAAGAGCTGAAGCTTAAAAGCCCCGAAGGCAACGCCCTAAGCGACGCCCGCGTCTTTAACATGATGTTTTCCACCCAAGCCGGCGCCATTAACGACACCTCGGCGCTGGTCTACCTGCGTCCCGAGACCGCCCAGGGTATGTTCGTCAACTTCAAGAATGTCATTGACTCATTGCACCCCAAACTGCCGTTCGGCCTGGCGCAAATCGGCAAGAACTTCCGCAACGAAATTACGCCCAAAGACTTTATCTTCCGTGTCCGCGAGTTGGAAATCATGGAGCTTGAATATTTTATTTATCCGAAGAATTGGGAAGCCGCCTTCAAAAAATTGCACGAAGCCACCTTGGCTTGGTTCGAACGCCTCGGATTGAACCAAAAAGATATCCACGAGTTGGAAGTTCCGGAGGCCGGCCGCGCTCACTACTCCAAGCGCACTATCGATTTTGAGTACAATTATCCCTTCGGCATCAAGGAAATCAGCGGCCTAGCTTACCGCACCGACTTCGACCTCACCAAGCACATGACCGTCACCGGCACCGACATGACCTACGCCGACGCCGAGACCGGCGAGAAGTTCGTGCCGCACGTCATTGAGCCGTCATTCGGCCTGGACCGCCACTTCCTGGCCGTCATCGCCGCTGCTTACGAGGAGCAGGAAGTGAAGCCGGGCGATACCCGCGTGGTGCTGCATTTCAAGCCGGAGCTGGCGCCGGTTAAAATAGCCGTGTCGCCGCTGCTGCGCAACAAACCCGAGCTGGTCGCCAAGGCCCGCGAGGTTTTCGGCCTGCTCAAGAAAGAGTTCGGCGCCGTCGTTTGGGACGACAACGGCAACATCGGCAAGCGCTACCGCCGCCAAGACGAAATCGGCACGCCGCTATGCGTGGTCGTCGACTTCGATACCCTCGAGGACGCCGCCGTCACCATCCGCCACCGCGATACTATGGAACAGACGCGGGTGAAGATCGACGCGCTGATCGACGCCGTCCAAGAGCAACTGGAGAGCTTTTAACTACAACCCCGGCATCACTTTGTCTTGCCGACAGGCCTCCTCTTAAATAAGTTTTACGGCAATAGTAAAAATCCCGAGGGAAGAATTATTACTATTGCCGTAATTTCTCAATAGCATATAGCCCATCCCTTGTCGATGTACAAAATAGTTCGAATGTAAAATATAATCATAGTTATGATCAACCAAACCCCCAACCAAAGCCTGAACCCAACCCCCGCCCACGGCCCCAAAATCGTCGTCATCGGCGGCGGCACCGGCACGTTTACCATCCTTAGCGCCCTCAAGTACTACGCCCGCGGCATCACTGCGGTGGTCAACATGTCCGACGACGGGGGATCGACCGGCATTTTGCGCGACGAACTCGGCGCTCTGCCGCCGGGCGACATCCGCCAGTGTTTGGTGGCGCTATCCGAGTCCGACCAGATCATGCGCGACCTCTTCAACTACCGGTTCGAAGAGGGGACTTTCGGCGGCCACTCTTTCGGCAACCTGTTTTTGACGGCGCTGGAGAAAACTACCGGCAGTTTCGCCTCGGCCGTCAAAACCGCCGGTGAAGTCCTAAAAATCACCGGCCACGTCGTACCGGTGACCCTTAACGACGTCAAACTCGTGCTCACCAAGTCCGACGGTAGCGTCGTCCGCGGCGAGTGGCAAATCGGCAACCGCAAGTTTGACGAACGCCGACCCGAGCTCAGCCTCGAGCCGGCCGCCGATGGCTCCACGGAGCCCATCAACCTCAACCCCGAGGCGGCCACGGCCATCGCCGCGGCCGACATCGTGGTTATCGCGCCGGGCAACCTCTACGGTTCGCTGGCGCCGGCGCTCATTGTGCCGGGTATGCCCCAAGCCCTCCAACGCGCCAAGGCCACCATCATTTACGCCGCCAACCTAGTCACCAAGCCCGGCCAGACCGACGGCTTTGAAGTTCAAGACTACGCCGACGAAATCGAACGATTCATCGGCCGCGGCGTCCTCGACTACGTCATCTACAACACCCACAAGCCCTCCAAAGACCTGCTCGACAAATACGCCCAGGAAGGGGAGTACGCCGTCGAGTACGACCTGAGAGAGTTCGACGAGGCCACCTCTCAGCCCATCGGCGCCGACGTTATTTCCGACACCATTCACAAACCCGGTGTCGCCGACCAAAAATTTATCCCGCGGACGCTCATTCGTCACGACTCCGACAAGCTAGCACGCCTCATTATGCGGATTTACTTTAGCTAATGGACGAACCGCGACCGCTTATCATCTCCGACTTCGATCACACTTTGTTTCAAACAGAGCAATTCAAACAAGATTTCTTGCGCTCACTCGGCCTCAAAGAGCTAAAAGTCGGAGAGTTTTTAGCGCCGGAGCAACTGGCGGCCTTTGATCGTACGAGCTTGAGCGTCGACGGTTATCTCTTCCCGGACGCGGCCGAATTTCTGCGCCGTACCACCGAAAACGAGCTTAAGCTCATTACTACCGGCGATCCCGCCTGGCAATCTTTCAAACTCGGTTTCGTGCCCTTGCTGGCGGATCGGCACCAAACCATCTTGCCCGGCAACAAAGGCGAATACATTCGCGAACACATTTTGCCGGGGCTGACGGGAGAGTTGCACTTCGTGGATGATCTCGAAGAAAATCTTCTGCCCTTAGTCGATTCCGTCGGCGTGAACCTTTGGCAGATTCTGCGGCCCGGCTCCGAACATCCGAAGCATATCGCTTCGACCCACCCGCGCATCCGAGTTATTGACACACTTGACAAAATTCAGGTAGAAAACACCAAAATTTAGCGACGAATGTTGTAAATTGTCTTTACATTGCCAGACTAATGTTATAATATTATCAGTATCACCAGGGGGGTGGAGATATCTTTACATCAGCGTATCTCATGTTGTTGGCCTCGAATATCATATTGCCTAACGATAGTATTTAGGATGAGCAAAACCAATAAACCATTTGACTACAAAATAGCCGCGCAACACGTCTTAGGCGAGCTCAAGCGGGACCGTGACCGACAAATAATCGCTCGCCGTTTTAGCTTCGGGCTTAAAAAGCGCCAAACGCTGGAAAAAATCGGTAAGGATTTCAATATCACCAGAGAGCGCGTGCGCCAGATCGAGAAAGCCGCTCTGACCAAAATGCGCGAGTCGCAGTCTCCCCAGATAGAATCCGCCGAAGTCGTTTTGCGCGACCTCGTGATCGCTCGCGGCGGCGTCGCTCTATTGGCCGACATCGCGGCTGAGATCGGCGCGCCCGAACAAGACATTTCCTACCTCATGTTCCTCGCTCTGCTGGCTCCGGGCCTAGATCTCATCGAGGAAGACGACCGCCTGCGCATGTCCGTCGGTTTGTCGCCCATTTACAGCCGCAACCAAATCGTCCAGCTAATCCAAGAAACCATCAAGACCATCAAGGAGATCGGCAAGCCCGCCCCTCTGGTCAAGATCAATGCCAAGATGCCTTCGGAGCTCAGTGATTCTACGCTGGAGCAGCTCATGGCCATCTCCAAGGAAATCTCCGAGCTTAACGGCAAATGGGGCCTGGCCTCCGACCCGGCCGTTAACCCGCGCAGCATCCGCGACCGTACTTACTTGGTCTTACACCACCACGGCCGCCCATTGCACTTCTCCGACATCGCTCACCACGTCCGCAATCTCGGCAAGACCCGCCGCGATGTCACTATCCAAGCCGTTCACAACGAGCTTATCAAAGACGGCCGCTTCATTCTGATCGGCCGCGGCATTTACGCTCTGGCCGAGTGGGGCTACAGCGCCGGCACCGTCGCCGACATCATCACCGAGGTCCTCAAAGAAGAGCAGCCGCTGCACAAGGACGAGATCGTCCGCCGAGTGCTACTCAAGCGCCAGGTCAAAACGACCACCATCATCCTCAACTTGCAAGAGAAGCCACAGTTCGTTCGCACCGCCAAAGCAACCTACAGGCTCAAAGAGGACTAGCGAATGGGACCGCTGGAGGTGATCGGTCTCATCTTTCAAATAATCGGTGTAGTCCTGTTCAACTACTACGGCTGGGTGATTATTGTGGCCGTTCTCGGGTATATGATCTACCAAAACAGCCGCCGCACCCACTGGCTAAGCGAAGCAGTTGAAACTATTTTGTTGCTCATCGAAGTCCCCAAGGACAACGAGAAAAAAGAGCTGTCGGCCGAGCAGATGTTCGCGTCGTTGCACGGCATTTTGCGCCCCCCGGCCGAGCTGAAACGAGAGGGGATTATCCAAGAGCACATCTCATTTGAGATGTCGTCTCGCAATAGCGCCATCCAGTTCTACATCTGGTGCCCCAAGCACCTCAAGGACTTCGTGGAAAGTCAGGTTTACGCCCAATATCCGACCGTCCACATCAAAGAGGGGGCGGATGACTATGCCGCCAGCCTGCCCGGAGATCGAGCCATTTACGGCACCGAGTTACACATGGTTCGCAACGATATGCTACCCGTCAAAACCTTCGCTTCCTTTGAGGTCGACCCCTTAGCCGGCATTACCGGCGTCTTGGCCAAACTACAGGAGCCGGGCGAAGAAATGTGGATCCAAATTCTAGCCCGCCCGTTACCCGACTCTTGGCACGAAAAAGGCAAGGCGTTCATCAATGAGGTGAAAGGCGGCAGTACTAGCGGCGGCATTCACAAAGACCTCATGGCCGGCCTGCTGCACATTCCCGCCTACGTCGTTTCCAATTTCATCGGCGCGCTGTTCACGGCGCCGGCTTCCAAGGTAGCCGACAAAAAAGACACCGCCATGTCCAGTAGTCAACAAACCATGATCAAAGCTACCGAGGAAAAGATCACCAAGCTGGGTTACGGCGTCAAAGTCCGCATTCTTTACCTGGGACCGAGTGAACTTCTGGGCCGTCAGCGACTGCAAGCCATAGTCGGTGGCTTCAAACAGTTCAACACCACCAACCTCAACGGCTTCACCGCCACCAAATACTTCAACACCGAGGAGTTTATGACCGACTATCGGTCCCGCCTGTTCTACGACAAAGGTTTCGTGTTAAACATTGAAGAATTAGCCTCGCTGTACCACTTGCCTCACAAGAGCGTGACCACCCCGAACATGGTCTGGACTACCTCAAAGACCTCGGAGCCGCCGTCAAATCTGCCGGTTGAAGGCATAGTGAACCCGGAAGATGTCAGCCTGTTCGGTCTGACCAACTTCCGCGGCCACCACAAAAAGTTCGGCATGAAGCGCAGCGATCGCAACCGTCACACCTACATTGTCGGCCAAACCGGTACCGGCAAGTCTTTCCTGCTGTTGCTTTTGACCCTGTCCGACGTCTACCACGACCAAGGTTTCTGCATCATTGACCCGCACGGTGACTACGCTCTCGACATCATGAAATACATTCCGGAACACCGCCTCAAAGATGTCATCTACTTCAGTCCGGCCGACCGTGAGTTTCCCATGGCCTTCAACCCCATGGAAATCAATGAATACACGCCCAAGGATCACATCAGCTCCGAACTCGTCGGCGTTCTCAAGCGCATGTTCGGTAACTCCTGGGGGCCACGGTTGGAATACATTCTGCGTTACGCCATTCTGGCCTTGCTGGATTACCCGGGCGCCACCATGCTCGACATCACGCGGATGCTAACCGATAAAGGCTTCCGCAAAAACGTGGTTGGTAACATTAAAGACTCGGTCGTTAGAAACTTCTGGACCAACGAGTTCGCGTCCTGGACCGATAAGTTCGCCGACGAGGCCGTAGCGCCTATCTTGAACAAGGTTGGCGCCTTCGTGGCCAACCCGCTCATTCGCAACATTGTCGGCCAACAAAAGAGCGCCTTTGACGTCCGCCGCATGATGGACGAGGGCAAAATCCTCATTGTCAACCTGTCCAAAGGCCGGGTAGGGGAGGACAACGCGGCCGTTCTCGGCATGTTGATGGTCACTAAAGTCCAGCTGGCCGCCATGAGCCGCGCCGATATTCCTAACATTGATGATCGCCGACCGTTCTACCTCTACGTCGACGAGTTCCAAAACTTCGCCACCGACTCCTTCGCGGTTATTTTGTCCGAAGCGCGTAAATATAACCTTATTCTAACCGTCGCCAACCAGTACACCACCCAGATGGAAGAAACGGTCCGCGACGCCGTCTTCGGTAACGTCGGTTCTATGATTACCTTCCGCGTCGGTCCGGGCGACTCGGCCATCCTCAGCAAATACTACGAACCGGTCTTTGAGGCGGCCGACATCACTCGGCTCAACAACCAGCACATCTTCTGCTCGCTGATCGTCGACGGCGAGAAGTCAAATCCGTTCTCGGCCACGACTTTACGCATGCCGGCTCCCGAACGCGACTTGACCGATGTCATCATTCAGCAATCACGCGACCTTTACGCCTCAAAGCTGGAAGACGTCGAACGCGACATTGAGGAGCGCACCAACGGCAACGGTAACGGCACCGCCGGACCCAACGGCGCGCCCGCCGGCCGCGGTGACAACCAACTCGCGGCGGCGTCAGCTCCCGGAGCGGGATTCGCCCTCTCTCCCCAAAACGTACAAAAACCGAACAGACCAAAAAGCGAGTTTTTGAGCGCTCTGCGTAATCCGAACTTACCGCCGGCCGGCTCGCAGTCCGGGTCCGGCAGCGGGGGACAGCGGGCAGGGGATCGCGGCGGCAACCGCGGTGGCGGTTTCGGCGGAGACCACCGCGGTGGCGGTTACGGCGGCGGGGACCGCGATCGCCGGCCGAGTGGCGGGACCGGTAGCGGCCAGGGCGGTCAAGGCGGCCAGCGACCCGATGGCGGCCAGCGACCCGCCCCCGGCGGATCGAGTTCGGGCGGCCATAGTGGCGACGGTCATAACGAAGCTGTGCGTGAAGCTATCGTCAAAGCGCAATCAAACTTGCGCGACCAGCACTAACTCACGCGACCAAATTAAATTTTGCCTAAGAAAAACAGGGGACGGCGACTCCCCTGTTGTTTTTTATGTTTTCCACAGGCCGATATTAAGCTCGGATATTAAGCTCGAACAGTAGCCTGTTTATAACTATGTAACTAAACTATATACTACTTCAAATTTTGGCTCTGTAGAGCCGCCGCTTTTCCCCTCAAAGCCAACTAAGTATATAACTTCATTATACAGTGGCGAGAAGAGGGTGCCGAACGACGGTTCGCGCACGACGAAATTCGTCCGGAAGGGCAGGGCTATCGGGCATATTACGCTTTTTGGCTCTACAGAGCCACTATACAAAATAGAAGGGTGGTATGGCTAACCATCTTTGCAACAATATCATCAGTGTCGCACAATGTATATTTGGCGACCCAAACGTGCCAACCAACCTAAAAACCCTCTAAAGTGGCGTTTTAGACCAATAATCCGCTAAAATTCCGGTTTGCCGTTTTGGTCTCTACCCCACCCTATTTTTCGGATTTTTTTACGTCTTAACGCGGCCGACATTATTTTCAAAAAACAACTACTCAAAATACCGAAAAAACAAAAACCGAACAGTGGGTAGGGGGTTGTAAATCTATTTGGACTATTTGTAGTAGGCTCTTTGCGCTATGCGCAGATCTATATATTCCGTCGGCTTCTGACGATGCTTCTGCAAATACGCCAACAGGGTTTTAAGATCGCCTAGCTGCTCGGCGGCGCTACGTTCCGAGTCAAAGGTTATAGTGTATCCCCCACTCACCTTGACATACAGGTCGTTGGTGGTCTCTTTAACGTCGTAACTGATAACCTTCAGGCCGCTAACGCCGGCCAAGCCGCTCGCCAAATCGCCGACAAAAGTCGAGAACCTATCGGTCACTATCTGTTCCCCCGCCTTAACCGGCAGATTGCTACCGTCGTTTACCGCCGGTAAGCTAGACGCCGCGGTTATCTGCCCCATTACTTTGCCGGCCGCGTCCACCTCATACCGCTGACCGCCGGTAAACCAAACCAGAACCGGGATCTTCATCTCGACATCCGCGCGAATACCATGCGGCCAAGTACGTATTATATCGACTGTCGATACTCTCGGATCTTTCGCCAATAATTCCGACTTTAGTTCATCCGAGTTTAAAGTCAGCAAACTTTGTTGTTGCCACTGTCCGCCGACCAGCTCTCGTAACTCCGATTCTACTCTTTGACTATCGGCGGAGCCGAGGACGCTGCGACCGGCCGGTGCTTCGACCTTGATGTCACTGAGGACAAAACTAGCCGACAGAGTCCACCAGACCGCGGCCGCAAAAGCCACCAGAATAAATAACCTCTTCGACAAAAACCTCGAGCCGGAGGCGGCCGTAGCCGATTGGCGCGCCTTGAAGCCGCCCGCCGCGCTACCGCCACGTCTAGCGGCCGTGACGCCCCTGTATACTCTAGAGGCCGCGACGGGCCGCCTAACTTGGCGCTGGAGGCTCATAGTTACTCGTCCCGACCGCTGTCTGGTTTGTCTTTACCGCCGGCTTTGTGCCGCCGAGAAGCGCCGACCTCGAGAATCAGCCGCGCCAACTCCTCGTTGGCGTCGGCCTTAGCGAAGGTCCGAATGGCCGTCGACAAAGCGCGTTGCTCCTCTTCCGATTCCAAAATGCGGTCTACCTCCCCCGCCAACAACTCGGGCGTCAGACTCGGCTCGTCAATAACCCGCGCCGCGCCGACCCTGGCCAGTTGCTTGGCGTTCTCCGTCTGATGGCCGGCCATAAGGTAGTTCGGTATTAATACGGTCGGCTTGCCGAGAGCGGCCAGCTCGGCGATGGTATTGGCGCCGGCGCGAGCCACCACCACGTCGGCCACCGCCAGAGCTTTGGCCATATCCCCCATCAAGAAACTATAAATGTGGTAACGATCCGCGTGCTCGAGTTTCATTCGGCCGAGCTCGAACTTAACCCGCTCGAAGTCGGCCTCGCCGGTCAGATGAATTATCTGGCAATGATCTAGCAGAAGATGTGCCGAATCGAGCATAACGTCGTTGACGGTCACCGCGCCCAGCGAGCCGCCGGTCACGAGCACCACCGGCAGTTTTTGCTCCAGCTTAAACTTCACCAGACCGTCGAGTCGGTGCGCGCGCAACAGCTCCTCACGAACCGGATTGCCAACGTAGACCATCTTGGCCGGCGGAAAATCGTGATAGCTTTTCACCGGGAAACCAGTCGCTACTTTAAGCGCCCATTTGCCTAGAATGCGGTTGGTCAAACCCGGTGAAACGTCGGACTCATGGATAATATAAGGTATACCCAACAGCTTGGCCGCCAGCCCCACCGGCAAACCGACAAAACCGCCTTTGACGAAAACCACATCCGGCTTCCAAGTTCGCAATATCTGCAAGCTGCCGCCCACGCCGGAAACCAGGCGGCCGAGGTCGCGCGCGTTCAAATGCAAAGTGGCCGGGTTTAGCAACTTGCTAAAGACGTTCGCGCCGTGCAATCGCCGGAACTTACCCGCCTTAATGGCCGCGAAGTCCAAGCCGGCGGCCGCGGACACGCGCGCCTCCATGCTATTAGCTTGGCCGATGTAGAGTATCTCGGCCACAGGATCGAGCGCTTTAAGCGACTCAGCGACGGCCAAAATTGGCGAGATGTGGCCGGCCGACCCTCCCCCGCTGACGACGATTCTCATCGCTTCCCTCCCTTACAGTGTACTTAGATATGTTAACCAAAATCCCGGCCGCCAGCAAGGACAGCACCAAGTTCGTGCCTCCCGCCGAGATGAACGGCAGCGGAATGCCCGTTAGCGGCAGCAGCGACACCATGGCGGCAATGTTAATGAAAGCCTGGATCACAAACCAAAAACCGATGCCGCTGGCCAGGTAACAACTAAACGCGTCCGGCGCGTGCGAAGCGATACGCATAGCCCGATAACCCAGAACGGCGAACAATAAAATGACCGCCAAGCCCCCGAACAGCCCGAACTCCTCGGCGATAATGGCAAAAATGGAGTCGCTGGCCGCCTCTGGCAGGTAGCCGTAGACCTGAAGACTTTTACCCAAACCGAGCCCCAGCAGGCCACCCGAGCCCACGGCGATCAGCGCCTGGTTCAAATGGTAGCCGGTGTTCATAATGTCGTTAGACGGGTTTAGAAACGTCGTCAGACGGTTCAAACGGTGCGAAGCCGTAACTATAGCCACCCAGCCCAACAGCCCGCTCACGCCCACAATGGCCGCCAAATGCGTCCAACGGATGCCGGCCACAAAATACATGCCGAGGCTGGCCAACGCCACGACCATCATGGTACCCATATCGCGCTGAAGAACCACGATAATAAAACAAATCACTCCGACAATTATCGAAAAAGGCACCACCGCGTTCATGGTGCGAAGATCATCCCGTCGCCGCTCCAGCCAAGCCGCGAGATAAATAATGAGCGAAAACTTCAACGCCTCAGCCGGCTGAAACGATACAAAGCCCAAGTTCACCCACCGCGTCGCGCCGTTGGCGGACTGCGCCAACGCCGGAATCATCAAGCCGATCAAGCTCAATAAAGCCGCCCCTAGCAACCACGGCGCCCACTGCCGCCAGCGCCAAAACGGCAAAGCCGAGGCCGCCACCCAGGCGACCAAGCCGACCACAATGTACTTTAGTTGGTTAACGAAAAAATAGTTGGCGGCCGCGCTACCGGTCAGCTTCTGGCTCAAAATCGGACTGACCGAGTACAACATAATGGAGCCCAGCGCCATCAACAGTGAGATTACTAAAATTAGAGCGTAATCCGGTCGATGCGCCCGAAAAGCCCCCGCGGCGCCGGCGCCGCGCGGCCTCACGAAAGCTTATTCCCGAGCAGGCCTAAAATTAGTCCGACAGCGCCGGCTACCTGGCCCACCACCCATAGCCGCATGGTTACTTTGGTCTCGGGCCAACCGATCGCCTCCAAATGATGGTGCAACGGCGCCGACAAAAAGATCTTTTTGTGACGAATCTTCTTCGATAATATCTGGATAACGCTGGAACCGCCCTCAACCACGAACACGAAGCAGATGATGGGCAACACGAACACGCTATTGGTCAACATCGCCACGAACCCCAAGGCCGTTCCCAACGCGAACGCCCCGGTATCCCCCATCAAAAAACGCATCGGATAAATGCTGAACCAGGTAAACGTCAACAACGCGCCCACCACCGCCGCGCAGAAGCCCGCGATGCCGTAGTTGCCCTGAAAGTAAGCGATAACCGCGAATACGCTAAAGGCGGTCGTTAGCAAACCTCCGGCTAGACCGTCCAAGCCGTCGGTAATATTGACGGCGTTAGCCGTAGACACCACGACGGCAATAAACAGCGGAATATACAACAGACCGATGCTAAAGTCGCCGACAGCCGGCACGTGGATCAGGTGGTAGCCGAGCTTGAAGTAAAACCAATACGATCCGATGGCCGCCACCGCCAAAATGAGGCCGAACTTCAATTTGCCACGCAGACCGGCGGTACCCTTGCCGCTACCGCGAATGTTAATGTAGTCATCCAACAATCCCACGGCGCCGGCCGCCACCAAGGCGAACAGCGGCAACCAAGTCTGGCTGCGCGACAAGTTAAACGCCAGCGTCACTATCACCACGGCGACTATAGTCACCATACCGCCCATGGTCGGCACGTGCCGCTTAAACTTCTCGGCGTGCAAAGCCGCGAAAATTGGCGCTTTCTCACCCGTAGTTGAGGTCTCGCGTTGCTGCTTCCACCACTTGAACTTGTAGGCCAAATTGGTATAAACCGGGGTCAACGCCATCGACAGCAACAGCGTCGCCAGCGCCATCACCGCCACTCGTGAAACCGAAGTTATCTGCTGCTCGTGGATGAAGTTTATTGTCGGGAAAATCATGTTATTTTAGAGATACCTGTTTGGTCTATTTTACCATATTTTTTAGGAATTCCCTTGCGTCAGCCAATGACCCCAAATGAAAACTCCCCTACGCTGGTTGCGTAAGGGAGGTGTTGCGGAGATCCAAATGCCTACTTGCGGACGGAGGGGAAAACGAGGTTGCCGCGCGCGGGCCAGCCGCTGCCGGCGTCGCTCATGTGGAGATTGAGGCCGCCGTCACACAGCCTGACGAGGACCACGCGGCCATTGCTCTGACTGAACAGATACCAGGCGTCCGGGATGCTCTCACCGCCGTCGAGGGCGGCCAGGAAGGCCAAGAACGACATGCTGCGTCGCGAGCTGTTGCGGTTGAACGCCCACAGGGCTTCGTCGCCGGTCCAGTTGTCGCGCAGACCGAGGTCGCGGCAGCGCAGGCTCAGAGCCTCGCCGTCGAAGATGTCGGTGGCGCACGGCGTCTCACCGAGGGAATTGACGGGCTGGTCGAAGCCCGTGCAGGTGTTGATCTTGTACTCGGTCTTGGGGTTCGTGGCGATAACAACGTTGGTGACATTGCGCATCATTGCGGTACCTTCCACTAGACATACCGATGCTCGGTTGAGCAACAGCCTCAGATTCGAGAACAAAAGTCATAAAACCTAAAGTCGCTGCTCAATTTGCAAGTAGTTGGTGTTTCATAGAACACTACTATATTAACACAGTTACTCGTTTTTGTAAAGGCTGGAACTTTTCCAACAGCCTATTTCGTGGTCGGCGGCATATTGTAGTACTTAAACAGCCAGTCGCAAATGTCGCGGAAGGCCGGCACGGTGGTGGTTTCGGCATAGCCGTCTATCTGGGGCTCGTTGATGCGCACCATCAGCACGAACTTCGGGTTGACCACCGTGGCGTAGCCGAGGAACGAGCCGATGTTGGCGCCGTCAATGTAGCCGGTGCCGTCGGGCTTGGCGATCTGCGCCGTACCCGTTTTACCGGCTATCTGATTTTCATAGCCCTTAATGTTCGCCTTCCAACCCGAGCCGTGCATAACCACCACCGTCAGCATTTGCGCCAAGTCCTTGGCCGCCGAGGCCGAAATAACGTGGTCGCGAACCACCTTGGGCATCACCTTTTGCTGAGAGCCGTCGGCCTTGAGCTCGGCGGCCACCAGATGCGGCTGGTACAGCCGGCCACCGTTGGCTATCGCCCCCATGGCCGCCGCCATCTGCACCATGGTAACGCTGACTCCCTGTCCGAAGGTCATGTTGGCGTAGTTGATGTCGTTGCCGGGGGCGGTAGACGGTTTATTGACCTTACCGGCCGCCTCGCCGGACTGCTCAATGCCGGTCTTCTGACCGAAGCCAAATTTATTGACAAAGTAATCGTAAAGCATCTGCTTACCCGGCAAAGTAATATTTTTAACATCGCCGCCCAACAGTCTCAGCACGTACATGACGCCGGTATTCAGCGAGTCGCGCAACACCACCGTCATAGTTTTACCGTTACCGGCCTTGTCCCCGGCCGCGTTACAGACATTGCGACCGTCCACCATCACGCAACCCGGGTCATCATAAGTCGAAGTCGGCGTCACCTTGCCCACATCAAGACCGGCGGCCATCGTGAACGCCTTCATGATCGACCCCGGCTCATACTGGCTGGACGTCGTCTGGTTTGAAAAAACATTATAATCCGTCACCTTGTTGTAATCATTCGGATCATAAGTCGGAAAGTTCGCCATGGCGCGGATGGCCCCGGACGTCGGATCCATCACCAAAACGCTGCCGGACTTAGCGTGTGAAGCTTTTATCTGCGTCGCCAGCTCCGCCTCCGCCATAGCCTCAATGTTGCGGTCAATGGTTAACACGTAGCTCTTGCCGTCTTTGGGCTGGCTAATAATATTATCCGCCGTAGCGATCGGAATGCCGTTGGTGTCCGTCTTGGCCGCCAACTGGCCCGGCGTTCCCTCCAAAGAATCGTTCAGGTACTGTTCGACGCCGTATTGCCCCTGACCGTCGGCGTTCACGAAGCCCAATACCTGAGCGGCCAGCGTCCCCTCCGGATAAGTCCGATAATCCTGCTGGGACAAACCGATACCTTTGAGTTTTAGCGCCCTGAGCTTGTCCGCCAGATCATTCGGCAGTTTTTGCGCCAGCAAAGCGTAGCGCGAGTCGCTTTGGCTCAACTTGTCTTTATAGCTGTTAACGTCCCCGCCAATGAGAGCGGCTATCTTGGCGGCCGTGCCGCCGGGATCCGTCACGAAGTGCGGATTGGCCCACAAAATATTCAATGTCTGATTCAAAACGATGGGCACCGTGCCGTTGTCGCCGTCTTGAACGTACAGCTCGCCGCGGGTCGCCGGTATCTCATACGAGCGGGTATGCTCCCCCACCGCCTTTAGGCTGTAATATTCGTGCCGAAATATCTGTAAATATCCCAGTCTGGCCACAATCAGCGCCATCGGTATAAACACCAAAACAGCCGCGACTCGCAGCCGTTGCCGTCTGGTGATTCCCTCGGTGCTAAAGATAGCCATGTCTGAGCGCTCCCCCTCGAGCGTTAATTGTTGGTGCTTGCGTAAGAAACCGCCGCCACCGGCACCATTCTTGAGGCCGTTTGCGAGTTACGAATCGTCTGGATCGATTGTAACCGCGCCGCCTCCACGCTGAGATCCCGCTTCTGGGTCACGATGTCATCGCGCTTGGTCGACAAATCACTCAGCTGGTAGCCGAGCACGCCGGTCTTGGTTACTTGAGTCAAGTATAGCAAAGCCAGCAGACTGATAATAGCGATAATGATGAGCGTCGCCGAATTCGCCCCCAGCTTAAATTTTGTCGGCTGGCGGTAGAGATTCTGGTTGCGACGCGCCGTATAAATGGCGGTAGACATTTTATTTTCTCCAGAAGTTTTGGTTTTGGGCGCGGCCGGCTAGCCTACCTGAGGACAGATGATGGTCTGAGCCTGAGGCAGGGCTAACGCGGCATTTTTGGCGCCTCTAGGTAAAGATCGCGAGATCTAGTCGCAAAAGACTATTTCTTGACGCGAACTTTGATGGCTTGCGGGCGGGATACACCCTTGACACGTACAGACATTTTATCTGCCTCCTTTTGGTTTTAGTTTTTCAACGGCTCGTAGCTTAGCGCTACGGGCGCGCGGGTTGAGAACAATTTCATCGGCCGTCGCGGTCACGGGCTTGCGGGTCAGCTTGGCAAGCGTGGACTCGTGGCTACAGGTGCAAATCGGCTGTTTAGGCGGACATACGCACCCGTGCGACTGGCGTTCAAAGTACTGTTTGACAATGCGGTCTTCAAGCGAATGGAAGCTGATGACAGCCAGGCGACCTCCGGTCTTTAGCAGGCTCTCCAGCACCGGCAAGGCCTGCTCGAGCTGTTCCAGCTCGGCGTTGACCTCTATGCGGATACCCTGAAAAGCGCGGGTCGCTTTGTCAATGCGGTCGGTATGAGCCGCGGCGGTCCGTACTACCTTAGCGAGCTCTCCCGTCGTCGACAGCGGCCGCGCCTCAATGATCGCCCGAGCCACCGCGCGCCAGCGCGGCTCCTCGCCGAGATCACGCAACACCCGCTCCAGTTCCGACTGGCGGTAGTCGTTAACGACGTCCGCCGCGGTCAGTTCCTGTGACTGGTCCATGCGCATGTCCAAGGGGGCGTCCTGTTGGAAGCTGAACCCTCGGTCCGCGTTGTCAATTTGTGGTGACGAAACTCCGATGTCGAGCAAAATCAGATCAAACCGCTTACCTTCTTCGGCCAAAGTTTCGGCCGCTTCCAAGTAACCGGAGCGCATAATCCGCACGTCATCGCCAAAACGCTCCTTAAGGGCCATAACGGCCGCCTCGTCGCGATCGACCAGTGTTACCGACTCAGCCGCGCCGTCGACGCCGCCTAACCGTTCTAGTACGGCGGCCGCATGGCCACCGAAACCCGCCGTGCCGTCGAGATACGACTGACCCGGTCGCGGGTCTAAAACCCGCAGGACTTCGTCTAGTAAAACTGGTTGGTGATTTTTGTTTTGGTTTTTCATTTCAAGGTCACCTATCCGGCAGCCAACAAATTTGTTTTGATTGGAGTTTTTGTTTTGTTGGAGTGGAGTTTGTGTGAGGTAAGGAACTTTTCGCCGCGCCGCCATTGGCGGAGCGGTCAAATAATTCCTTATAAGTGTGAGGTGGAGTTTTCACAAAGGTTCGAGACCGTAACGTGGTCTATATCCGTTGCGTTGACTACCGAATAGCTAACATTGAGTTGTTTGATTTTCAGTTTTTATTTTGATTTTAAGGTTCACTTTTAAATAAAGACAAATTTAGGATTTTGAGGGAGCCATAACCCTCCAGTACTTACCGGCGCGAACGGCCACGACATCTCGGTCAATTCCGGCGTAGTCGAGCAAATGTTGCTCGAAGGTAGCTCTACCCTGCTTGGCGTCCAAGCCGGAAATAGTCTTACCCATACGGAATTGCACGTTCAGGTCGGCCACGTTCTTGTCCAGGATACTGCCGGTCAACGCGGGCTCTACTTCTTCGTTCCAGATTTTTTCAGGGAACATGTGGAGATAATTTTGTTTGTCATTCTCGAAGCCTCGAGTAATAACCAGGCGGTCTTCGCCAAGCTCGGCTCGCAACTCGGCCGGTATGGTTAACCGGTTTTTGTCGTCTAGCTTTCGCTCGAAAAAGTCCATTCTCTCCTTACGGGGTCTGTGGCTTACCCACTGCTACCCACTAACACTAGTATAATACCCACTCTCACCCACTGTCTAGTAATTATAAGCTCATTTCGTCAAGATTGTCCCAAGCATCAAAAAAACGCCCTATACAGGCGTTTCTTTGATTTTTCGGCTGTGGATATGTGGGTCGGGTCTTATCCGTTGTCCACAGGTTATCAACAACTTTCGGTCTTTGTTTAGTACTTCCTCAAAGCTGAGAGCAGGTCTTTCTTGGACTTGCGGTAGTAGCGAATGGCCAAACCGATGCCGGTTAGACCCGCGCCGCCGCCCAAAGCGGCTTCCGGACCGGTCTCGGGAAGAGTGGTCGTGACGCCTAGGACTTCACCGGGGGGAGTCGAAGTCGGGGTCGGGCTGGGCGTCGGAGTGACGATCGGCGTCGGAGTTACAGTCGGACACGGATTAACGGTCGGGCTGGTGCTCGGCGAAGCCGAAGGAGTGGCGGAAGCGACAGGCTTCGGAGTCACGGTCGGCAGGACCGTCGCACACGGGTTCGG
>Ga0182021_10002664_pt1 | contig 20877 bp, 28 predicted proteins | sample 612E3MmetaG_FD_120493 | JGI IMG/M metagenome (GOLD analysis project Ga0182021, IMG submission 120493) | Permafrost microbial communities from Stordalen Mire, Sweden - 612E3M metaG (Illumina Assembly) | ecosystem: Environmental > Terrestrial > Soil > Wetlands > Permafrost | place: Sweden... | reverse complement strand
TTTTGGAAGCGAGCATCCTTTAATGATTTCTTTAATTCACTGCAAATTGCATAAACATCAACATTGGACATAGCTTTCATACATCATCCTCATTTATATTATATATGGTAACATACAATTTATTAAGGAACTGGAGGAAAAATTTTATGGAAATAGAGGTTAAGTTAACATCTTTACATGTTATTGCTGCCATAATAACGGGTTACATTTCATTTATGATTTCAAGCGGATTTATAAGTGGTGTAGATAAAGTAAACAGCCAGTATTTGGCTATTTTAATAGGATTGGTAATACTTTACCTAACGGGTCAAGTATCTGAAAGAGCTTTTGGTAAAGAGGAAGTGGGCGGTCTCAAAGGGTGGCTTTTTAGTGGTATAGTACCTTTCTTCTTTGTATGGGTAGTGACCTGGACTCTACTTTTAAATTATTATTTGATTTAATTTTTATGCAAAATTAATTATTATTTTTTTTCTAAATTATCGTATTCAGATTCAATATATACAAAAAAAATTGCCTTTTCATATTTTTCTATTTTTACTGGTGAAGAATTATCCTGCACCATAGAAAATCCATATAAAAGCAAATACAAGGGCTAATACAAATACTAATGGTGCAAAAACTTTACTTACAGCTACAATCGAGCTAATGGTTGTAACTAACTCAGTAGCATGAGTAGGGCCTAATGTTTTAATATCATCTATCTCAGCTACTTTAACACCGGCTTTCACAGGCTCCAAATCATCAATAGCATTTTTAGTACACTTTATTATCGCGTTAATTATTTCATCCTGCATTTTAACACCTACAGGATTATGACCACCCGAAAGGGTATTTACATAATGGGTGTCCGTAGTCATCACTTCACCACAATCCAATCCCAAAGATTTAACAGACTTAATTATCTTTTCCCGGAAACCAATTACCATATTATTAGCATCTAAAAGTATATAAGCAGTTTTTTGATTACCTCCTACTTCTACTACCATTACCTTCACACCACTTTGACCCACACCTTGCTCTTTGGACATGTCATCCAATGGGTCAGAGGAGCATCCCAACCTAATAACCTGCTTATCTTCGTTTTTACCTAACTTTTCCACGGCACCGAGTAACTCGAAAACCTCCTTATTACCTGGAAGTATTCTACCACCATCTCCCTTAAAACTATTATGGCAGTCAACCATTAACACATTATCTGAACAGGTTGATCCCTTAGCAGCGTTCATCACAGCTAAACCTACACCGAAATCTATATCATCAAAACCTTTAGGAGAAAAAGTTGCCAGTAACACTAAATTGTTTCCGAAAAACTGGGTCCCAATTTTTGCTCCCTGATATTTAACTCTCTGGAATTCACTGGCATATTCAGAGTAATCCATATCATTAAGGGAATCCTTTATCACGTTTTCTATTTTAACAATCTCCTTGGAGGCTACCGGGTTGAAGTCGTGGGTGGAGGGGCCGTGTGATACCATGGTGAAGGCGTCAAATCTATTTGCTAATGTTGTGGGCATATTACCACCGCCGATATCTCCTACAGGACCTGGATGAACACAGGGAGATAAAAATATAGCTTTTAAACCATTTTCTCCTTTGAAACTTAGGATACCTACTAATGTTGTTATGGATTCTCCCATGTCATCGAAGATACTTTCCATGGCCTGGGAACCTTCACTTAAATGGGATATGAATAAGCTTAAAAGTTCTAATCCACCTACACCCAGATTCTTCCTCATCGGAGATTCTATAACAACTACAAAAGAGAATATGGCTAAAACTAGTATTATTGAAGCGATAATAATTTTAAAGAGAACTGCAATTATATTGAATTCCCCTAAATTAGTTGTAATACTAGTTAGAAATACAATTACCATAACCATGCTTAGTATTAATGCGGGTTGCGTTGATGCTACCACTACCGAAGCTAAGAGACGTATATTAGAAGTGCCCCAGATCACTATTGTTCTGAAGGCGAATACTATGGCACAGCCATAAATAACAGAGTCTATGGTGTAGTTGTAGATTGAGAAATGGGATACTAGACTGCCTAAAACATAGATTATCGCTACTATTATCATAGCTAAAAGCGCTAAAAACATGGATTGCTTCATTTTCATCCGCCGGCCTTCTACCACTCTAAGTAGGGTGGGGGTTATAGCCCCGGCCATTATGGACATCAGACCAAATATCAGGAAACCAGCAGATCCACCATATACTATGTTTGATAAAATGTTTGAATCTGCTTGAGGTTCAATCAAAAAGGCGATAAGACCTGTGATAAAACTTAAAAAAACTATAATGAAAACCGAAATATGTGTCTCAGGTAAAGTTACCATGTATTTGGTGAGATCCGTAAGATTTTCTGCTGCGGACATGATTTATTCCTCAAAGTTAAACATAATTTTCTATTCCTAAATTTTAATATCATTACAATAAATATGGATAATTAGTATTATACTAACAAAAGCCAAGTTCTTTAATGTAAAATTTTAGATATATCCAAATATTCTAATGTAGCCTATAGTTTTTAAAGCTTTATAAGTTTTATAATCACAACTTAAAAAGGAATTGTTTCCAATGGATGTTAAACTCAAAACACCTCTTTCTCGAAGGGATACATCAAATTTAAAGGTAAGAGATGTAGCATACGTCTCGGGTATTATTTATACTGCTAGAGATAGTGCTCATAAAAGAATATTTGAAGAAGGATCCCCCATAGATCTGGTATGGAGCAGTAATATTCCATGCTGGTCCCATAATAAATATTTATAATAAGCCTGATGGTTCAAATGACTACCAAGTGGTGGGTATAGGTCCTACAACCAGTGGTAGAATGAATCCCTACGAACCGAAGCTTATAGATACTGTGTAAAAGCGGTTATAGGTAAAGGAGGAATGGATGGGGAAACACTAGAGGCTTTAAAGAGAAATGGAGCTGTATTTCTCACTGCAGTAGGAGTATGTGCAGCACTCTATGCAAAATCAATAAATTATGTTAAAAATGTGCACTGGTTTAGATCTTGGAATTCCAGAGGCTATATGGGAACTGGAAGTAGAGGATTTCGGACCATTATTTGTAACTATGGATTCATATGGAAGAAATCTCTATGAAAAGATTAAAAGAAAAGTATCCTCTGGAAGGGTTCATTGATACTCATCTGCACACAAGTCCAGATGTGAAACCTAGAATCTTAAATGATGTACAAGCGGCTTTTGAGGCTTCAAAGGAGAAAATGAAATGCATTATTATAAAATCTCATTTGGAGTCTACTGCAGGCCGAGCTAGATTAGCTGAGATGCTAACTGATATGAGAGTTGTTGGAGGAATAACATTGAATCAGAGCGTAGGTGGCTTGAATCCCGCTGCAGTTGAAACTTCAGCTCTGATGGGTGGTAAAATGGTTTGGTTTCCCACTATTTCTCATGGAACTATCGATTTAGATTTAGATAAGATTGACGATATACTTCACATAATAGCTAAAAACGATCTGGTGTTAGCCACTGGTCATTTAAATCCTGTAGAGATTTTTGAATTGTTAGATCTGGCTCATAGTATGGGAATCTGGAAAATACTAGTGAATCATCCCTTCACTCGAGTGGTGGGAGCTAGTATCGACGAGCAGAAAGAGATGGCAAAATACGCTTATTTGGAGCATTGTTACGTGGCATGTATGGAAAATCATGATAGAATGGATCCTGAGGTGATTTCACAGGGAATAAAGGACATTGGACCCGATAAATGTATAATGGCTACAGATTTCGGGCAGTCATATAATCCTAATCCTGTGGTGGGTATGAAAATGTTTGTAGATAAAATGCTGAATTTGGAAATCTCCTTAGATGATATAATTGTCATGTGTAGAAATAATCCATTTAAATTGCTTTTTCAATAAGGTTAGTTTTGTTAATTAAATCTTATTTTTAAATTAAAAAAAAACTTCTACTCATAATAAAAAAAACCTTTTCATACTTAAAATTTGCAAAAAGAACTATAATAAAAATCCAGCTAGCTAATGAAAAAATATGAATGTTTTAATTTTATATTAGACATGTTAAAATTATAGGAATAAAATCATTTTCTTACAATTCATAAGTTTTAAATAGGTGTAATAAATCTTATAAAAAATTAGACGTATTCACTTTAAGATTAGAAATGAATGGTGAAAATTTATGAAAAATGATAAGAAATCTATAATTAATGAAGAACTCCTTTCACGAATGAAACAATTCAAAGATGCCATGATGGATCAAGAAAAAAGAATAAAACTAGAGAATAGTATTCTGGGTTCGGAAGTACTCATCAGATTTGAAATATTTCTTCCATCAAAGAGTCCTGCCAAATTATCAGATGGCATTTTCCTTTATATGAATGATTCAGGTGAAATTGTAGATGCTGAATTTTATATAAGAGATTCAGACGATATTACCATAGTTGGTTTGGAAGCTGATGATTTTAAGGTGGTTAAAGAACTCTTTAAGGATTCATTTTCACTAGAAATAGAATAAAGCACCTCATTTTTTCTAATTTTCCAAAATCTTTTTTTCAAGGAATCAGATTCCACATTAATTAATTTATTGAAAACTTTTTTACCGATTATATTTTTCAAAAGTAAAGTTATAAAATTTTAGATTTAATCTTAAAATTAGTATTTGTAAAAAGAAGAAGAACGATATAAAAATCCTAAATAAGAAATCTCGCTGCGTGTTTGTCAACAGTTATATAGGTCATGATTACATAAAGTACTATTGATATTATAATAATGTAGAAAATTAGGCCATATTAAATCCTGCTCTTAAGAACCCTGATTTACTAAACCCAATAACATTCTCTAAAATTAAATTTTTGAAAAAAAAATTGAAATATAATAATTCAGGGGTTAACATTCATAAACAAAGTAATAATTTTTTAATAACAATTTTTTTAGGCCTTGTTTTTCATCAATACAATGTATAATAAAATATTTTTACAACAATTGCAACGATTATGGAGAAATAAAAAATGCGAAGTTTTGAAAGGTTAAGTTCTCTGAAGGATTATATACCACTTAAAAGAGGCGAATCTGGAGCAAAGAATATTGGACTTTTAGTCGATGGACCCAATATGTTAAGAAAAGAATTCAGCCTTAATCTTGATTTAGTAAGGGATATAATATCAGAATATGGTAATATGAGAGTTGGCAAAGTTCTTTTAAATCAATATGCTTCAGATAAACTTATAGAGGCAATAGTCAATCAAGGATTCACCCCTATTGTAGTAGCTGGTGATACAGACGTTTACATGGCAGTCGAAGCCATGGAATTAATATACAATCCTAATATTGATATCATTGCTCTTATGACCCGAGATGCGGATTTTTTACCAATAATTAATAAAGCAAAGGAAAATGGAAAGGAAACCATAGTTATAGGTGCTGAACCCGGATTCAGTGCTGCATTACAAAATTCAGCAGATAATGCCATCATATTAAAAGCTGAAAATAATAAAAATTCCAAAAAACACGATTAAAAAATGAAATTAAATTCGATAAAATTAATAATAAAGGATTCTACAATCAAATGCTATTAAATTCTAGTCTTCATGAATTAAAAAGAAGAGATGCTGCATTAAATATAATCAATTCAAAGATCAAAGCAAGGGATAGATCCCATCTATACGACCTAACCGGTCTTTCTGGGGGATTCCCCATAAAAAAAGAAGATATTGATCTTCTAGAAACATATGCCGGATCTGCTATTTTTGAAGAAGAATTACAAATTCAGGGAAAGAAACATCTGGGCGGAAAAAAAATTTTAGCTCTTAATAGAACTAGCTCAGGGATTTTAGCTTCTATAATGGCTTTAGTAAAACCAGATGAAGAAGTGGTGCATTACCTGCCTCAATTACCATCTCATCCTTCCATTCCGCGGAGTACTGAATTGATAAAGGCTAAATACCGTGAATTTAATAATTTAAATGAATTTGAAATAGGAAGTAAAACATCTTTAGTTATAATAACCGGTTCAACCATGGATCATGAAGTGTTGAGCGAGGAAGAATTTTTAAGGATAATTAAAATTTCAAGATCAGACCATATACCAGTTTTAGTTGATGATGCATCGGGAGCTAGATTAAGGACAGTAATATACCATCAACCCCGCGCAATGGACATGGGGGCGAATTTGGTTATCACCAGTACTGATAAACTTATGGACGGTCCAAGGGGTGGTTTAATGTCTGGAGATGCAGATTTAATTGACCTGATAAAATCGAAGGCTCATCAATTCGGTTTAGAAGCTCAGTCGCCTTTAATTGCGGGTATGGTAAGGGCTTTGGAAGATTTCAATTCAGAACGAATTCTTAAAGCCCAAAAAAGAAAGAAAGAGATATACCAAATTTTAATAAATGATTTGAAAGAGATTAAACAAACCCCTACAGGATTCATGCTATCCCCTGAAGGTTTGATGAATGAACTGAAATATTTGAATGTTAAACATCCTTTAAGTCCGATGGAAGCTGCAAATATCTTAGCTATGATTCTTTTAAGGGAATATAACATAATTACTATACCGGCTGTGGGGATGCCGGGTGCTTCACCCACCATCCGGATTGATTTAGCATCAAAGGATGCACAACGTTTAGATCAAAATTATATTATTGAAGCCTTTAAGGGAAGTCTCTTAAGACTTAAAACAATTATCGATGATGAAATGGTTTGCAGAAAATTATTATATGACTAAAATTCTTTAATGTTTAGCTACTGTAATTCAATTTTTTCTGGAGATTTATTTTTTGCATGATTGAAATCGATGGATCCTATGGTGAAGGTGGCGGATCTCTTTTACGTATATCGACTGCTCTTTCAGCTGTGACAGGTAAACCTGTTCACGTTTCTAATATTCGAGATAAAAGACCGAAGAAAGGTCTTATGCCTCAACATCTCAATGCATTGAAGGCAGTTGCTCAGCTTACCCATGCTTCGCATGATGGACTCAAAATAGGCTCTACTGAAATTTCATTTTGCCCGGGAGATCTTCACGGCGGTGCATATAATCTGGATATAGGTACTGCAGGTAGTATCACTCTGGTTTTGCAATCCTTCATGATCCCCGCAGCTTTTGCAGATTCTCCTGTTAAAATCGTAATTCGGGGTGGAACTGATGTACGATGGTCTCCTCCTGTAGATTATTTTCATAATGTGACTCTACCTCTCTTGGAATCCATTGGTTATCATTCAAAAATACATATAATTCAGAGAGGACATTATCCAAGGGGAGGGGGATTATTAAAGTTAGAAATAGCTCCAATTAAGAAATTGAAGCCATTTAATCTTCAGGAACTACAATTAGATTATATAAAAGGTATATCCCATGCGGTTAAACTGCCAGAACATGTTGCTGTGAGGCAAGCTAAAAGTGCGGAGAAATTTCTAATGAAAGAAGGTTATGAAGCAGATATTGAAATTCAACATTCAAATCGGGAGTTAGGACCAGGATCAGGCATTGTTTTATGGACTGAAGGAAAGAGCAAAGTTGGCGGGAGTTCTATAGGGGAACCTGGTAAAAGGGCGGAATTGGTTGGGCAGGAAGCTGCGGAAGAACTTTTATATTATATATCAAGAAATGCAGCTCTGGATAAGTATATGGGTGATCAAATCATACCCTATATGGTTTTAGCCGATGATTCCAAAATAAAAACTTCAGAACTTACTAAGCACGCCTTAACTAATATATATGTTGCCGAAGCAATCATTAAAAAAGAATTTAAAGTAAAAGGAAAATTAGGGAATCAAGCTATTATAAGAGTAGATAGGTTCCGATGATAAATTTCAATTATAAATTTAAATAATAATTTTAAACAATTGACTAATTTATTCTTTTAATAATTTAGTTAATAAAATTGGTTATAGTAAAATTCATGAATTTAGTTCTTCTTTTCTCTATTGATATGGATACACTCTCCAGATATAACTTTCTGGATAGTGCCGTCATCAAATTCCAAGATAAGTTTACCATATTTACTTATGCCTACGGCTTCTCCACGTATAACTCCGCCTTTTCTATGTAATTCTACATACTTACCAATTGTTTTGGATAGTCTACGCCATTTATTGAGTATATCAGGGAAGTTTCCCGCTTTAAATTCATTATAATTATTCTCAAAATTTTTGAGGAACTTTTGTATCAATTCAGCCCCTCTTATTTCCCGTTCCAATTCGGCTTGGAGGGAAGTAGTACTTCCACGTAATTCTGGAGGAAAAATATCAATATCTACATTAAGATCGATTCCAATGCCAACTAAAACATATTCCACATTTGCAATGTCTGCTTTTACTTCCGTTAATATTCCACTAACCTTTTTATTGCCTATTAATATGTCATTGGGCCATTTTATTTCAACATCTAAATCACATTCTTGAATTAGCGTTTCTGCAACTGCCACTCCAGTTACAAGTGTTAGTTGGGGCGCCTTGTTGGGCTCCACATCAGGCCTGAGAATCATTGTCATCCATATTCCACCTGATGGTGATAACCATTTTTTTCCTCGACTGGCCTTACCACTGCGCTGTCTTTCAGCTATAACAATCGTACCTTCTGCTGCACCTTCATCAGCAAGTTTTCGTGCAACTAAGTTAGTGGAATCCACTTCTTTAAAGAAATGGATTTTTTTACCCATATAACTGGTTTGGAGATTACTTTTAATTTCGTAAGGTAATAGAATGTCAGTTTCAGTTAAACGATATCCTGATTTTAGAGAATCGATAATGTATCCTTCTTCTATTAATGATTGAATTTCATCTGAAACTTCTGTTTTTGAAATACCAATTTCTAATGCAATATCCTCGGGAGGAATATAATCTCCCTTTCTATTATAAAGAACTTCCAATATCTGGTCTTTAATCATTAAAATCCACCTTAATTTCCTTTATTTTTAGCAATTGATTGATTCATGTAATTTGAAACCGCTGCGGATACAGCAGCAACTTTTTTAGAGGGTAAAAATGTTGATTTAAGGCGTGTTTCCATTTCTTTATCTTCTTCAATAACTTTCAACATGTTATCCATGATTTCATTTTTATACTCATCTACAAAGTGGGTGTGAAGTTTTCCCTCATGGAAATGGGGGCTAGCCATCATGGCTTTATCGAAGGGTATGGTAGTTTTAACTCCTAAAATTATATACTCTGAAAGAGCCCTTCTCATACGGCTTATGGCTTCTTCACGGTCTCTTCCCCAAACGATGAGCTTGGATATCATAGAATCATAATAGGAAGGTATGGTATAGTTATTATATACTCCACTATCTACTCTTACACCCAAACCACCTGGAGAACGATATCCTGTTATTTTACCGGGATTAGGAGTGAAGTTATTCAGTGGATCCTCTGCATTAATTCTACATTCAATAGCATGTCCATATACTCTGATTGTATCTTGAGGGCAGCATAATTCTTCTCCACAAGCAATTTTTATTTGTTGCTTCACAATATCAATGCCTGTTATGGCTTCAGTTATCGGATGTTCCACTTGTACACGAGTGTTCATCTCCAGAAAATAGAAATTTCCATTAGAGTAAAGGAACTCAACCGTACCTGCATTAGTGTATCCTATAGAAGAGGCGGCATGAACTGCCACAGAACCCATCTTTTCCCGGAGTGTCTCGGTCATGACTGGTGAAGGTGCTTCTTCGATTAGTTTCTGATTTCTTCGCTGAATTGAGCATTCTCTTTCAGCAGCATGTACAGTATTACCGTGCTCGTCGGCAAGTATCTGGAATTCGATATGTCTAGGTTCCTGAATGTATTTTTCTAAATATACTGTGGCATCACCGAAGGCAGATTCCGCCAGTGATTCAGTGGATTCAATAGCTCTTAAAAGTTCATCTTCCTCATATATTATCCGCATTCCGATACCACCACCACCTGCGGATGGTTTTAACATTACAGGGTAACCTATTGATTCTGCCATTCCAATTGCTTTAGAAGAATCTTTTATTCCATTTTCTGTACCGGGGACTATGGGAACACCCGCGTTTTTCATTAACTTTCTAGCAGTTATCTTACTGCCCATAGCTTCTATAACTGATGATTTAGGTCCTATAAGTTTAATACCATGCTTTTCACATTCCTTTCCAAGATTAGGGTTTTCCGCTAAAAATCCATAACCTGGATGAATAGCTTCAGCGCCATACTCTTCTGCTACATCAATAATCTTCTCGATATTCAGATAGCTTTTCAATGGAGCTGATTCCCCAATATTATATGCTTCATCAGCATACTTAGCAAAAAGTGAATTTTTATCAGCATCAGAGTAAACGGCTACGCTTTTAACATCTAATTCTCTGCACGCTCTCATTACCCTGATGGCAATTTCACCACGATTAGCAATCAAGATCTTTTTGAACATTGAATATCCCGTACTTTAACTTTAATTAATTTTTTATTAATCTTTAAAAATTGATTAAACCTTTTAAAACATCTTTAATATCTACATTCTAATTATTAATTATTATTTTATAATTTTATATATCTTTTCTTAATTAATATCAATGAATTGAAGATAAATTCTTAACAATTTAAATTACGATAAACTTTTTTATTTAATTATTATTAAGAAGTTTATTAAGAAAATTTAATATTAGTTTAAAATGATCAATAAAAAAATACAATTGGAAATGGATTTACAATTTATTCCACCTCATCCCACTCCTAAAGTGGATTTGGAGCAATACTCAACCCCCGCAGGTATCGCAGCTGATTTACTGTGGAATGCATTTGCGCTGGGTGATATTAGAGGCTTAAAAGTAGTGGATCTAGGAACCGGGACAGGCATATTCGCAATAGGCGCTGCTCTTTTAGGTGCTGTAGAAGTGGTAGGAGTGGATGCTGATCCTCAAGCTGTGGAACTTGCCAGGGCAGAAGCATCCAAAATAGGTTTAGAAGAGTTAACCAGATTTATTTCAGTAGATTTACTAGATTTCCATGAAAAAGCTGATACGGTTATACAGAATCCTCCATTTGGAGCTCAGAAAGCTCATCGAAAAGAAGCTGACCGAGTTTTCATGAGCAAATCACTTGAAATCGCTCCAGTTGTTTACTCATTCCATATGCTAGAGACTGAAGAATTTGTGAAAAAATTCTTTCAATCGAAGGGTGGTTCAATTACTCACAGTTTTTATTATAATTTTCCCATACCCCGTATTTATGATTTTCATAAGAAAGAAAATATTAATGTAGATGTCGTGGTTTTAAGAGTTGAAAAGGTGTAGAGAATGAGATGAATCATTTGGTTTCAAGTATGATATTATAATATAAAAATAGAATTTATTTAATCAGAATAAATTTAATCAAAATAGATTTACATAATAATATATATAAATATATAGTAAACAGACTATTAAAGATGGAATCAAAACATTTATCCATCTTTGTACCCGCTTCAATATTGGCCGAGACAAAAGACTTAAAGTTAAGAACTTATAAAATAGGTTTGATTGGAAGATCGGCTGCACTATTTCGGGTTGAAAGAATCGTTATTTACAGTGATAATTCAGAGAATAAAGAGGTAAAGTTTATTAGTGATGTTCTCACTTATATGAATACACCTCAGTATCTTAGAAAAAAGGTATTTCCTATAATTAAGGAGTTGCAATATGCTGGGATTCTACCCCCGCTACGCACTCCACATCACCCCACTGAAAAAGTCGGTCAAGGTGATTATAGACAGGGTTTAACTTTAAAAAGAACAAAAAAAGGCACAATTGTTGATATTGGTGCAGACAAACTTGCTTTGTGCAAGGAAAAACTCAGTGTAAATAAAGTGCTAAGCTTCCGGGTATTGAAGTTTGGCAAAGAAATAATAATTGAACCTGATAAACCTGAGGTTTATTGGGGTTATAAGACTTTATCTACTTATAAGAATTTGCATGAAAGTATAGAAATGCTTAAGCCAAAACCAGATCTGGTTATTGGAACAAGTAAATATGCTTTGCCCATCACCTCTTTTTTAGATGAAGTGAAATATAGTTTAAAGGGCTCCAAACGGATATCTATTTTGTTTGGTGGTCCATATTCAGGCTTACAAGATCTTATTGATCAAAAGGAATTGGATTTTGAAGTGAACACCATTCCTGCTCAGGGGACTAAGACTGTAAGAACTGAAGAGGCGATTATAGCAACATTATCTATATTTAACATGCTCTTAAATACAGAATAACTTGGATAAAATTTGTGAACTTGTGAATGTAAGGAGGTAAATTTAATGAGTAGACATCACCAACCCAGAAAGGGATCAATTGCATTTAGTCCTAGGAAAAGATCAGCTAAGGAATCTCCCAGAATAAGATCCTGGCCAGAAAACGATGAAACCGGGCTTCTGGGATTTCCTGGCTACAAAGTAGGAATGACACACGTTACCATGATTGATTCGACGAAAAACTCACCTACAGAGGGAATGGAGATTTCATCACCGGTAACTGTACTTGAAACCCCACCAGTAGTAGCGATGGGAATCAGAGCCTACCGTAAAGACACACGTGGACTGCAAACTATGAGTGATATTCTATCCGGTGACTTGGATGAAGACCTAAAAAGAAACATAAACTTTCCTAAGGAAAATGATGTTGAAACTAAATTAAATGAATTAAAAGAAAAAATTGATGAAATAGAAGATATAAGGGTTATAATCCATACTAAACCCCGATTAGCTAGTATTCCTAAAAAGAAACCAGAAATACTGGAATGTGGAATAGGTGGAGTAAACGTAGAACAAAAACTAGACTATGCAATCAGCGTGCTAGGAAAAGAGATTAACACTGTTGATGCATTCTCTGATGGAGAACATATAGATACTATAGCCGTTACTAAGGGTAAGGGATTTCAAGGGCCTGTTAAAAGATTCGGAGTCAGAATACAATATGGTAAGGCTGCAAGAAGCAGTAAAGCAAGAGTTGTAGGTTCTATTGGTCCGTGGACACCATCAAGGACCATGTGGACTGTTGCAATGGCTGGTCAGATGGGTTATCATAAAAGAACAGAATATAATAAGAAAATACTCAAAATAGGCGATGTATCTGAAACAGAGGATATCAACCCTGCAGGTGGCTTTGTAAAATACGGTTTAGTGAAGAATAACTACGTTATAGTTAAGGGTTCTATTCCTGGACCTTCCAAACGTTTGGTAATTCTAAGAAAAGCAGTTAGACCACATGGAAAACATAATGATCCTGTTCAAATATCTTACGTAAGCACAGCTTCTAAGCAGGGAGTCTAAAACTTTGTATAATTATGATTCTTTCAAAAATTGTAACAATAATTATGATGGACTACTTAAAGTGATTTAAAATGGAGAAAGTCAAGATTTATTCATTGGAAGGCGAGGTAATAGGTGAAATTGAACTTCCTGAGATATTCATGGAAGAATTCAGACCAGACCTAATTAAAAGGGCGGTTATATCTTCACAAACAGCTAGAATTCAGCCATGGGGAACAGATCCGATGGCAGGAAAACGTACCACTGCAGAATCTTTCGGTGCCGGTCGAGGAGCCGCTATGGTCCCTCGAGTTAAAGGTTCACGACATCCTGCAGGGTCTAAAGGAGCTTTTGTTCCACATACGGTTGGAGGTAGAAGGGCCCATCCACCACGTGTAGCTAAAATCATCCATGAAAAGATTAATAAGAAGGAAAGGAGATTAGCCATAAGATCAGCAGTGGCTGCTACAGCTAAATCAGAAATCGTTGAACAAAGAGGACATTGTATAGAAAATTTGCTTCAAATACCCTTTGTAGTTGATGATGAACTTTCAAAAGTCAAAAAAACCAGCGAAACTAGGGAAATTTTCAAAAAACTAGGAATAATGGACGATGTAGTTAGAGCTAAATCTGGCCGTACAATAAGGGCTGGAAGAGGTAAAACTAGAGGTAGGAAATATAAATTACCTAAAGGTCCATTATTAGTGGTTGGGGAAGATAAAGGAATTAGTAAAGGTGCAAGGAACCATCCTGGTGTGGACATTGTAGTGGTAGATAATTTAAATGCTGAACTACTTGCTCCGGGAACTCATCCGGGAAGACTCACGATCTATACTAAATCCGCTATAGAGAAATTAGGAAAGTTATTCCAAAGTGAAGTAGGTGTGTGAAGATGGATCCTTACTCAATAATAATTAAACCTCATTTAACAGAAAAAAGTATGAATGCTATTGACAAAAATAATGAATTAACCTTTGTGGTTAGGAGAACATCCCGTAAACCGCAAATAAAAAGTGCATTTGAGGATCTTTACGCAGTTAAGGTGGAGAGTGTTAACACTCAAGTCACTTCAAGAGGAGAAAAATTAGCCTACATTAAACTTGAAGCAGAGCACAGTGCAGAAGATATAGCCGTGAAAATGGGCATATTCTAAATGGGTGATTAAAAAAAAATTAGTTTGAGTATAATTGGGGTTTAAAATTTTATTGGATTAACTATTAATAATATACAATAAAGTAATAAATATTTTTGTTTGGTCAAAAATTGGTAAAGTTTTGGTCAAGTTTTAAGAGACTAATTATGAAGGATCCAATTATAAATTTACCCATAGGAGGAGTATTGAAATGGGAAAACGGTTAATAATTCAAAGGAGAGGAAGAGGAACTCCAACTTATAAGAGTGCATCACATAGATTTAAAGGTAAGATTGCCTATAGATCCTATGATGAATTGGAAAAGGAAGGCAGTATTCAGGGAAAAGTAGTAGATATATTAAATGATCCTGGAAGAAGCGCTCCATTAGCTATGGTAAAGTTTGAAAATAATGAAAAAAGACTTATTTTAGCACCGGAAAGCATTAAAATTAATGATGATATAGCTTGCGGAATTTCAGCACCTATAAGCCCTGGAAATTCATTACCATTGGCTGAAATTCCAGAAGGTACTCCTCTTTATAACCTAGAGAAATATCCAGGAGACGGTGGTAGATTCGTCAGAGCTTCTGGAACTTACGCTTCTTTAATTACACATGATGTTGGTAAAGCAATTGTAGAATTACCCTCCGGTGAATTGAAGGCATTCAACCCCCTCTGCAGAGCTACTGTAGGTGTAGTTGCAGGTGGAGGAAGAAGAGAGAAACCATTCCTTAAAGCAGGGAACAGACACTACGCCATGAAAGCTAAAGGTAAAAAGAGTGTAGGTGTGAGAGGAGTGGCTATGAATGCAGTGGATCACCCTCACGGAGGTGGGAACAGGCAGCATCCTGGAAAGCCAACCACTGTATCCAGACATGCACCACCAGGAAGAAAAGTGGGCTCCATCGCCGCTAAAAGGACAGGAAGAAGGAGATAGAATCAAAGCATAGATAGAATCTCAGATATTCTGTAATAACCCTAGTTGAAAAGAGAATCAAAGGATTTTAAGAGAGAATTAATTATAAAAATAATATTAAAGTGAAAAAAAGGATATAATAGGAGGAGACTAATTGGCTAGAAAAGAATTTAATTACCGCGGGTATACGCTAAAAGAATTACAGCAGATGCCACTGGATAATGTAATCCAGCTATTCCCATCCAGACAGAAAAGATCCCTAAAGAGAGGGTTCCTTCCCAGGCAGAAGAAGGTTTTAGAGAAAATACGAAAGCTCAAAAAAATGGGCGATCAAGGTGGAAGGCCTCAAATAATCAAGACTCATTGTAGAGATATGATAGTCCTCCCAGAAATGGTGGGAATGACATTTGGAATTTACAACGGCAAGGAATTCGTGGAAGTAAACATCCAACCAGAGATGATCGGCTGCTTCTTCGGTGAATTTTCAGTAACCAGACAAAGAGTTCAGCACGGAGATCCCGGTATGGGTGCAACTAGGTCGTCCATGTTCGTGCCTCTTAAATAAGGAGAAATTTAACATGGCTAAAATTAAATATGCTTACAATGAAGAGAATGAAAAAACAGCAAAGTCAACCGGAAGATCCCTTAAAATATCTCCCAAGCACTCTATTGAAATATGCAGTGCTATTAGGGGAATGGAACTTGCTGAGGCTAAAGATTACCTGGATGATGTAATTGAAATGAGAACAGCAGTGCCTTTTAAAAGACATAATAAGAAAGTAGGACACCGAAGGGGTCTTGAAGGATGGCCAACTGGTAGATATCCTGTTAAAGCAGCTACACATATATTAGATGTTCTAATAAATGCCCAGGCCAATGCTGAATATCACGGATTGGACACTGAAAACTTGAGAATACTACACATATCTAGCCATAGAGGAACGGTAATACGGGGATGGACTCCTCGTGCTTTTGGAAGAGCAAGTCCATTCAACACACCAACCACTCACATACAAGTAGTACTAGAGGAGATTCAATGATCGAGAAGGATTTTGTAACAGAAGGGCTTAAAAGAACAAGAATCGACGAATTCCTGCAAAAAGAACTCGAAAGAGCAGGATATGGTGGAATGGAGATTCAAGTCACCCCACTGGGAACGATGGTGGTGGTTTATGCAGAACGTCCGGGTATGGTTATTGGAAGAGGCGGGAAAACCGTCCGTAACATAACTCAGAATCTTAAATTACACTATGACTTGGAAAACCCTCAAGTAGAGGTTAAAGAGGTTGAAGTACCCGAATTGAATCCTAAAATAATGGCTCATAAAATTGCAGCTATGCTACAGAGAGGTATGCACTTCAGACGAGTGGCTTATACTGCACTTAGGAGGATAATGGGTGCTGGAGCACAGGGTGTGGAAGTTACCATCTCTGGTAAGATTAGAGGATCCAGATCAGCGGCTGCCAAGTTTTCTGATGGATATATTAAAAAATGTGGAGAACCCGCTACCCGTTATGTGAGGGTAGGATTTGCTACAGTTCAACTTAAACCAGGTGTTCTAGGGATTTATGTTAGAATTATGCCTCCAGGCATTGTTTTACCTGACAAAATAGATATTCTAAAAGTTGAAATTGAAGAAAGCTCTGTTGATACTATAGTAAAGAATATTGATGAAGAATCTACTAGTTCTGTCGCTGAAAAAGCCGAAGAAGAGGAGCCTGAACCTATAGAAATACTGGATGAAATCACCGAAGAAGCAGAGGATGAATCAGAAGAAATTGAAGAAGAATCTGTGGAATCAGAGAACGATAATCATTCAAAAGAAATGGAAGAAGAATCTGTGGAATCAGAGAACGATACTCATTCAAAAGAAATCCGAAAAGCATCTGAAGATGAAAATAACAAAGAAGAGGCTAAAATAGAAGAAATTAAAGAATCTGATTCTGAAGAACCATCTAATGGATCAAATACTGAATCAAAACTTGAATCAAAAAAAGAAACTTCAGATTAAATGAATCGAAGGTTAATTGTATTAAATCGGATTCACAATTATTAAAAAAAGGATGTAAAAAAAAATGGTAATACTAAGAAGTAAAGAAATTAGGGCAATGGAGATATCGGAAATCCAGAAGAAACTGGATGAGCTCAAGGCGGAACATTCAAAAAATATTTCAAAAAATGCTGCTGCTGGGGTTTATGAGAATTCAGGTAAAATTAAAGAACTCAGAAGAACCATTGCTCGCGTTCTTACCATAATTAATGAAAAAACGAAGGAGAACTAAAATAGATGACAGTCTGTGAGATATGTGGCCTCCCTAAAGAACTCTGTGTATGTGAAGAGATAGCAAGGGAGATTCAAAAAGTTAAAGTCTACACAGTCAGAAGAAGATTCGGGAAACTCATGACCATAGTAGAGGGGATAGATGAGCACGATATCGATATAAAAGAACTGACAAAGGAACTAAAAAATAAATGTGCTTGTGGGGGAACTGCTAAGAATAGCCAAATTGAACTTCAAGGGGATCATAAAAGGAAAGTCAAGGAAGTTCTAGCAAATATGGGCTTTTCCTCGGAAACAATTGAAATCAAAGATAGGGATGAAAGAAGAGGTAGAAAGAGACGTTAAAAATAAATCTTGAATCTCATTTCATTTTGAATTTGACCATTTATTTATATTTAAATCATGATTAATCCACAGAACATATTCCGGCACGAGTTTATAGGGCTACAAGTTGAAGTCGCCGATAGTTCCCATGAGGGATTTAAAGAAATAAAAGGAAAAATTGTCGACGAAACCAAAAATACCATTAAAATAGAGGATGATGAAGGAAATGAAAAAATCATTCCTAAAAAGGTGGTAACTCTACATTTTAATTTACCTGATGGTACTAAAATCGAAATTGATGGTAAAATTATCGTCGCCCGTCCCGAAGATAGGATAAAGAAAAGATTTAGAAAACATTGATTACAAACAATGATTTTTATGGATTCAATAAAAGTAATGAAAATGATTAAAATTTAATTTGAATAGTTAATGTGGTGATATTAAATGATTGGCATTGACGTTACAGAACCAAAAACAAAATGTGATGATCCAAATTGTCCTTTTCATGGAAGTCTACCAGTACGTGGACAGATATTAGAAGGAATAGTAACCAGTAATAGGGCTGAAAGGACTATCACGGTAGAAAGAAGTTTCTATAAATTCATCAGTAAATATGAAAGATATGAAAAAAGAAAATCGAAGATAAATGCACATAAACCCGACTGTATAAATATAAATATCGGTGATGCTGTGAAAATCGCAGAATGCAGATCTCTAAGTAAAACTAAACATTTTGTAGTGGTAGAAGTTAAGGGAGATAAAAAATGAAGGCCATTACATCTAACGTTGCAAAATCACTGCCTATAGGTGCTAGATTACAGTGTGTGGATAACACCGGCGCTAGAGAAGTAGAAATAATATCTGTTAAAGGATATAAGGGTGTTAGACGAAGATTGGCCAGTGCAGGTGTAGGTGACATGATCGTTATCTCTGTTAAAAAGGGTAATGTAGAAATGAGGAGAGAAGTCACCACTGCAGTAGTAGTTAGACAAAAAAAAGAATATAAAAGAGCAGATGGTCTTAGAGTAAAATTTGAAGATAACGCAGCAGTAATAATAAATCCTGAAGGAGCTATTAAAGGTTCTGAAATAAGAGGGCCGGTGGCTAAAGAAGCAGCTGATCGATGGCCCGCGATAGGAAGTGCTGCCAGTATAATAGTTTAGAATGATTAGAAGTTCATTCGGAAAATATTTTATTATAGTTACTAAATTTAAGGTGATTTAATATGTCAAAACAGCCAAGAAAACAGAGAAAATTCCGCTTTAACGCACCTTTACATGTGCGTCATAAATTAATGAGCGCTAATCTCTCTGAAGAACTTAGGGAAAGATATGGAATTAGATCTCTTCCAGTGAAATCCGGTGATACAGTAGAGGTTATGCGGGGAGATTTCAGGGAACATGAAGGAAAAGTGGAAAAAGTAGACCTTAAAAACTATCGTCTTACGATTGAAGGTGTTTCAGTACAGAAACCTGATGGAAATCAAGTTTATCATTCAGTCCATCCTTCAAATATAATGATAGTTGATCTAGATCTGGAAGATGAAGAAAGAAACGAACTTATAGAGAGGAAGGGATAAAATGGCCATAATGGGATCAAGAAAACATCTTAAACGATATAAAGCTCCAGAAAACTGGCCAATTCACCCCAAAGAATATACATGGACGGTTAAAACTAACCCTGGACCTCACCCTTTAGATGAATCAATGCCTCTCTTAATTATAGTGAGGGATGTACTACAATTAGCAGACACGGCTAGAGAAGCTAAAATAATTATAAATAAGGGATCTATTCTAATAGATGGGCGAGTCAGGAAAGATTACAAGTTTCCAGTGGGATTCATGGACGTAATCGAAATACCAAAATCTGGGAAAGTATACCGAGTACTTCCAGATGAAAAAGGACGACTAATACTCCACCCCATATCCAAAGAAAACAAAGAATTCAAACTATGCCGTATAGAAAATAAAACCACAATCAAAGATGGTAAAACGCAATTAAATCTCCATGACGGTCGAAACTGCCTAACAGAGGATGAATATAAACCAGCTGATGTGATAATGCTCAAAATTCCTGAACAAGAAATTCAGGATCACATAAAATTTGAAAACGGTACACTCGGTCTTATAACTGGCGGAAAACATATTGGAGAAATTGGTAGCATTAAGGAAATCACTATTACTAAATCATCCATGCCAAACACTGTGATTATAGAAGGTGAAGGAAAAACATTCCAAACACTCAAAGACTATGTTTTTGTGTTAGGCAAGGAAAAACCTATGATTTCACTTCCAGGAGGCTCTTAAAATGAATCCTATGGAAGAAGTGAAGATAGCTAAAGCTACCATAAATATTGGTGTAGGTGAAGGCGGTGAAAAACTTGCTAAAGCAGAAAAACTCTTAACCAATATCACCAATCAGAAACCAGTTCGTACTTATTCTAAAGTTACTAATCCCGAATTCGGCATTAGAAGAGGCCAACCCATAGCTTGTAAAGTCACTTTAAGAAATGAAAAAGCAGTTAATGCTGTTAAATTGATTTTAGATGGTGTGGGCAACAGACTTAAATCTAGCCAATTCGACTCTCAAGGTAACGTCTCGTTCGGAATAGAAGAACACATAGAAATCCCAGGAATGCGGTATGATCCGGATATAGGAATATTTGGGATGAATATTTCAGTAACCTTTGAAAAACCAGGTTATAGAATAAAAAGAAGGAAAATTCAACGTAAAAAAGTTCCCACAAAACACCAGGTCGCCTCTGAGGAGACCATGGAGTTTATGCAGGAAAAATTCCAAATTAAGATAGAATAGGGTGATAAATTGCCAAGAAAATATGGAAAAGCATCAAGAAAATGTAGAAGATGTGGGGATCATTCAGCCCTAGTAAGAAGATACGGGCTTATGTTATGCAGACAATGCTTCAGAGAACTCGCATCAAAAATAGGATTTAAAAAATATAATTAGAGGTGCTAATTTATGACTCTTATGGATCCT
>Ga0182021_10002663_pt1 | contig 20889 bp, 16 predicted proteins | sample 612E3MmetaG_FD_120493 | JGI IMG/M metagenome (GOLD analysis project Ga0182021, IMG submission 120493) | Permafrost microbial communities from Stordalen Mire, Sweden - 612E3M metaG (Illumina Assembly) | ecosystem: Environmental > Terrestrial > Soil > Wetlands > Permafrost | place: Sweden... | reverse complement strand
GGGAGGCGGGGTGGGCGGAAGCGGGTCGGGGGGCGTCTCAGTCGCCGTGACCGGGGGGGCCGGAGCGGGAGGCTCTTCCGCGACAACGGCCAGCGGCGGAGTTTCGGGCGGCAGCGGCGGCTCGACGGTCAGGCCAACTGGTACGGGCGGGGGCGGCGGGTCGCTGGGCACGGGCGGCGGTGGCGGCTCGACCGCGCGCGCGGATGCCGCGCCGGACGTCGCGGGCGGTGGCGGCGGCACGAGCTACGATGCGGGAACCGGAGGGGTCGCCGGTTGCGACCAGGATCTGAGCGGCACGTGGGATCTCTACACGACCAGCCTGGCTTCGGGTTCAGTCGCCGCGACGCTGGTTCTCGGCGCCTCTGGCTTTACCTTCACCATGACGCGCGGGCAGCTCGCCTATACCGCCGCGGGCACCAAGTCCGCCACCTACAAGACTTCCAGCGGCACGCGCCTCATCACCGTGCAGAATACGCCGGCCGGTGTGAACAGCGGCAGCTTCCCCCTTGCCCTCGGCGGCCATTGGACGCTCGCGTCCAACCATGAAACCTGCACCCTGGACGTGGCCTCGGGCACCGTGAAGGGCAATTGCAACGGACGGCCCGACGAGTACAACGTGGCCGCCGATGACTGGCCCTATATCATTCCCTCGCCGGAAAATGGCCTCCACTACCTCTTCTCGCGGACCAGCACCTTGGCCTCGCAGTTCGGTGATTTCGGCGGCCAGTGGACGGCGAAGTCCGACACCGGCAGCGGTCAAGGCTGCGTTTTCAAGGTTGAAGGGAACACCTTCACTTCGACCTGTGTGGCGAGCAACGACTTCAATGGGAACCTGCATCTGACCATCGGCAGCGACTGCGTGGCCAGCGGCACGACCCCGAGTGGCCTTGAAGTAAGCGGCCGCAGGCGGTAGCCGGCCGATGCGACAGCCCTGCCGGCGATGGCCAGCCGCGATCGGGTGGCTCCTCTTGCCGTTCGCGCTGACTTCGCCCGCGCACGGGCGCGCGCCGTTCGCGCTCAAGCTCGAAGTCAGTACGGAACCGAAGCGCCCCACGGCGTCGCAACCCTCGCCCTCTGGCGCGGTTCTCGTGCTCAACAGCATGGGCGAGGCGCAGCGCCAGCAACTCGCCGATTCGCTGGCCAAGCTGGCCGTGGCCGTGGACAGGCGGAAGAATCCCTTCTTCGTCGCTCTCGACGACAGCGAAGAACGCACGCCGGCGGAGGACCAGCTCAAGCAGACCACGCCAGCCTTCACGGCGGCCGCCACCCTGTGCGCCGGCCACTGGCAATCCGCCGAAGGTGACATGCGGGTTCGCCCAGTCGGCCGCTGTGCGGCCCGGACCCGTTGTGTGTCCTTGACGGAGGCGCCAGGTGGCGACGAGGGGGAGCGTCGTGGCCGTTTTCTCGCCTGGCCGCTGGGCTACGCGATCTTTCTCTCCGTCGCATCGCCCAAGCTGGCGGACGACGTCGCGGCGGCGCTGCGGGCGCCCGGCTCAACCCAGATCGCGCTCGTGCTGACCGGTGCCGAGCTTCACTTTCTGCGCCAGAGCCCGGCTCTCGCACGATTGCTCGCTCAGGCACGTCACGCGGTCAAGAGCGTCCCGGCGAAACGCTCGCCCTTCCTCGTTGTGCTCGCCAAGATCGCGAGTGCGACCACCGTCAAGGATGAATTGCCGTGGTTCAAGCTGCCTCGAGATTCGATTCTCATCGTCCCGCGCCTGGGCGCCCTGGCCACCAGCGACGCCTTCGTGTCCGAGGTGCGAGCGCGGCTGCGGACCACGACTGCCGAAGTCGAGTGGCTGGCAACGCCACGGTAGGTGGAATTCAGCTGCGTCGTCGCGCTACCGCCGCCGCGGAGGGACCCGCCGAGGGCGGCCGATCGACCATCCCACGCAGCCCCTCGATGATGGCCTTGGCCTTGGCCTCGGATGCGATGCGGCGATGGCAAAAGAGGCGCTTGGAGCTCCGAGCCCCCGATGCCAGGAAAGCCTGAGAGGAGTGGGATTCATGTCGGGCTTGGCGATCCCATGTTAGGCTAGCAATCTCTCGCAGCTTGGTTGCGGCGGCCATGGCACCCGCCGTCGTGCACTTCGCCGCCAACGACCTTTCTCCTCGGTCGCATGCCGATGTCAGCCTCGGACCAGCACCCACTTGCCGCACCCGCTCCGGTCGATCCGGCGGAGGAGATCGCGGCCGTGCTGCGCAGCATGATGGATCGGCTCTTCGTCCTGGTGGCCACGCTGGGCGTCGTCACCATTGCGGTCGACACGCTCCGCGTGGCGTTGACCGGCTACAACGCGAGCTACGCCACCGACCTCCTCACCTTCGGGGTGGTGTTCGGCGTGCTAGCGCTGCGCAAGCGGCTGCCCATTCGCGTCGTCTTTGGGGTGGTGGTTGGCGCGATGGCCTTGATGGGCGTCGCGAGCCTGGCCGCCCTCGGGCTGGCGAGCGCGGGCATGATGATCCTGACCGCCACCTGCATCCTGGTCGGGGTGTTTGCCGGGCTGCGCACCGCCGTCATCACCGCCATCGGCGTTTTCCTGATCGTGGCGCTGACCGGGCTGGCCCATGTTGCTTCCGTGATCCCGTCGCAGCCGAACGTCGCGGCCTTCATCACCGCGCCCGCGTCGTGGGCCACCCAGGCGAGCGCCTTCCTCGCCTATGTTCTCACCGTCGTGTTTGCCGCCACCAGCGTCAGGCGGCGGCTCACTCGCTCGCTTGAGGACCTTGGCCAGCGTGGCATCGAGCTGGAGCGGGTCGCGGAACAACTGCGTGAGAGCGAGCAGCGCCACCGCCTGCTGGCCGAGAACATGACCGACGTGGTGTTCGTGCAACGGCTGGACCTGAGCTTGCTCTACGTGAGCCAGTCCGCCGAACCGCTCTTCGGACGGAGCATGGACGAGCTTCGTCGTCTGGGAATGGAAAGCAGCATGACGCCGGAATCGTTGCGGCGGGCCCAGGAGGTCTATGGACGGTACCTCCCGCGCGCACAACGGGGGGAGCCGGTGGCGGCGCCGCTCCTGGAGTTCGAGTACGTGCGAGCCGATGGCTCCACTTTCTGGGGCGAGCTCCGGGTCAAGTTCCTACGTGACGCAAGCGGCGCGCTGGTCGGCAGCCAGGGCGTGCTCCGCGACATCAGCGAGCGTCGGCGCAGCGAGCAAGAGCGACTGGCACTCGAGGAGCGCCTGCGCGAGGCGGACAAGCTGCAGGCCATCGGTCAGCTCGCCGGCGGCGTGGCCCACGACTTCAACAACCAACTCTCGGCCATCATGGGATTCGCGGAGATCATCCAGCATGAGGGTGGATCCAGCGCCGGTGTGCGCGGTTACGCGGGCAACATCTTGCTCGCGGCGCAGAGGTCGGCCGACTTGACCAGCAAGCTGCTCGCCTTCGCGCGACGGACGCAGCATCGGACCATCGCCGTCGACGTTCACGTCATCGTCGGCGAGGTGGTGGCCATGCTGGAGCGAACCGTGGACAAGCACATCCGCATCGAGACCAGGTTGCAGGCGCCGGCGTCGGTCATCCTGGGCGATCCCAGCCCAATGGTCAGCGCGCTCCTGAACCTCGGCTTGAACGCCCGCGATGCGATGCCCCGGGGCGGCAGTCTGGTCTTCGCCACGGCCGTGGTCGGCGATTCGACCAGCGATCGCTGGCTGGAAGTGCGGGTGTCGGATACGGGCATCGGGATGGATCCGGAAACGGTCAGCCATGCGTTCGAGCCGTTCTTTACCCTCAAGGGCCCGGGCAAGGGGACCGGGCTCGGGTTGCCCGCGGTCTACGGAACCGTCCAGAGCCACGGCGGCAGCATCGATATCGAGTCATCGCCGGGCGACGGCACGACATTCCGAATGCGTTTCCCGCTCCACGATGCCCCGCCGCAGGCGACTGGCACCCAGACGGAGGCAGCACGCGAGCAACCGAGGCGCAGCGCCACGGTCATGGTCGTTGACGACGAGGATCTGGTGGGGCGCGCGGCCGGCCTCGCGCTGGAAAGAGCGGGGCACCGGGTCCGCGTGTTCGGAAGCCCGACCGCTGCCCTGAGTCACTACCGCGACTGCTGGCACGAGATCGATCTGGTGGTCATCGACATGATCATGCCGGAGATGACGGGTCAGGAACTGTTCACCGAGCTGCACGCGCTCAATCGTGACGTGTCCGTGGTCATTACCTCCGGACATGTCCCGGCGGCTGCCGTCCAACAACTGCTGGACCTTGGCGCCAGGGAGTTCCTCGCCAAGCCCTTCAGCCCGAGCGAGCTCGTGGCCGCCGTGGAGCGTGCCCTCGGTGCGTCGCCGCGGGCGCCGACTCGCACGTGTCCCCGCGGGTGAGTCAGGGCCCAGCCACGCGCAGTTCGATGGACGCCGCGCCCGTAGATGCAGGGGGGAGCAATCAGCTATCGGCGACAACGCAATCGCCGGAACGTAGAACGACGTTCTCGATTGAATCCTTGCAGAAGTCTACTTGTTCTTCTTTTCGAGCGCTTGCAGGAACTGGGACGCGACCGGTATGGCGACCGTCGGGTCGGCGCCGTACCCATCCAGTTGCACCTCGAAATACGAGGCTTTGAAATGGGCATAGGCGGTCAGTCCGGTGCTCAAGGAATTGCCAATCGCAACCGTTCCGTCGTACGGTGAAATGGAAGTGGCGGCGCCATTGATGTCCTTTTGGTAGGTGAACATCGTATTGGCCTTGGCGTCCGTGCTGAAGTCCATGGCCACGAGCGTGCAGATGCTCCCAGAGGGACCCACCAGGTCCTGGTACATGGCCACGCGCATTCCTCGATCGATATAGACCATATTGCCGCCATCGATCCGTTGGTCCAAGGTTTGGTCGGTAAAGACGCCATACTGGTAGGGATCCGTGGGGTCCGTGCTTTGGGTCCAGCCGGAGAGCTCGTTGTCCGCGAACTTGAGCTTGCTGCCAAACGCGGTCGCGTCGAGCGGACCGCTGCCCGATGAGCTCGAGCACGCGGCAAGCGTCATCACCACGAAGACAAATGCCACCTGGCGACCTTGGGCACGCAATCGACTCGTGAACATGGCTACTCCTTGTTGTCCTTGGTTTCGGATAATTCCGTTGGGTCTTCGGATTGGGTCGGCCGCGCGAGCATATCTCGCCTGAGCAAGAGGCGCCGCATCTGCCCGGCCGCGACCGCGCCGAGCGCAAAGAGCGCGCCCCAGCGCCCGAAGCCGCGGCTGGCTTCGCCCACGTCGCAGCCACAGCCTTTGCCGGCTCCCGTCCCGCCACCGCTCGCGGCCGTTGCCCCGCCCGATCCCGACATCGCGCTGGTCACGCCGCCGCTGCCGCTCGCGCCGCCACTTCCGCCGGCGCCGCCGCTTGAGGTGGTGCCGCCGCTGCCGCTCGCGCCACCGGTGACCGTCGTGCCGCCGCTGCCTGCGCCGCCCGAGCCAACTCTCCCACCGCTACCCGCGCCGCCACTGCCGCTAACTTGCGTGCCGCCACTGCCTGCGCCACCACTGCCCGCGCCACCGCTCCCGCTCCGCCCGCCGCTGCCCGCACCACCCGAGCCCTTGCTTCCGCCAGAGCCCGCGCCACCACTGCCCGAGTTGCCACCGCTGCCCGTGCCGCCGCCGCTGTCCGAGTTGCCGCCGCCGCCCGTGGCACCGCAGTTGGTGGGGGCCCCAGCCGCGGGATCCACTTGCACCCAGACCGGGTCGGCCGTGGTGTAGCCGAACTGGGTCATGTACTGGTTGACCAGGGACGCGGTGTGCGTGGCGCCCATGACCGCCTCGCGGATCTTCTTGATGGTCAGGTAGTCGACCGCGGGACCGAAGGTGCCCATGACGAGGTAGCAGGGCGTGGCCTCCGGCGTTCCCGTGTTCTCGACTTTGTTCGCGATCAGGGAATCGACCACGCAGAGCTGCTGCCGGGCGGGGGTTCCGCCAATGATCGCATCGCTCTTGCTGATGTTGAAGACGTAATTGTAGAACTTGGTGGTGTCGGGATTGGAACAGAATTGGCCGGCATCACTGCCGGGCGGACAGAAATGGTTGGGCGCGAAGGTGCCGAAGTGATTCTTCAGGCTGAGCGTGGCTCCACCGAATGCCGAGTGCCCCTTGTTGGTCGGGATGTTGATGAGGATGTCGACCGTACCGTCGGCGATCTGCTTGGCGCACGGGGCGGTGGTTCCGTCGGGAAGCGGAACATTGATCTGGCCGCCCATGCCGCCCGAGTCGACGACGGCCGGGATCTTGCTGGTGTCGGTCTTGCTGCAATAGCTCGAGTACGACGTGGTGCTGCCGTGGGCGTCGTAGAGAAAGATGTTGGCCGCCGGTACGCCGAACCCGTTGAGCACGCGGCAGAGCTTGTCGACGACGGCAACGCGGGCCATGTTTTTCGACTCGGCCGTGTTGATCTTGATGGCCACGACAGTGGATGACCAGGGCCGGCTCGAGCGAAAGATGGTCTTCCAGGCTTCGTCCGGGGTGCACTTGCCGGCGAGGGCCATGGCCATGGCGTCCAGGTTCGCGGCCACGCGAGCGGCATCGACGGCGGTGTTTTCCGCGGCGAACGTCATCGCCGAGGGCGCGGTCGGGACCATTGCCGTGTCGACCAGTCCCACCACCCGCATGTTGCTGATGTCCGGGTTGATCGCCATGGTGCCCGAGGCCGGCCAGGCCGCGAAGGCCCGGTTCGTCCTGGCCAACACCAGACCCGTCGCGCCCACGGCCGTGAGCTTGAAGAAATCTCGTCGCTGCTTCTGCATGGCCAACTCTTTCTGCTAGAGAGCGCGTAGAAGAATTCCCACCCCGGGCCTTCATCATCGCCTGACGCAGAGATCACTAGGTTAACCGCGTTATCCGAGCATACGCACTGCTGTTATCCTCGATGGCCTGATCAGTTAGTCAAGAGGAAACACCCGATATGCGCGGCACCAGGACGCGAACCCGGCCACCGAATATGAAGCTCAATCATTATAAGGGCTCGCGGAATGAGCAAACTGGCCAACTTACTTCGCGCGTGCGCCGATCCCGCGGCTGACCGGTCGCGCTGTGGCTACCCGGCCGTCGCGGCCAACGCCTTTTGTGCCCGCTCCATGAGCTGGCGGTAGCGGTGCTGCCAGCGGCGCTCTAGGTAGTCGAAGGCCAAGGTGTCGCGCGGTCGGCCGGGCAGGGTTCCGGTGCCCGGGGCGGACTGCGACGGGCGCAGGGGGAACTGCGCGAGATCCCACACCGCCTCGTCGTTGGACCCATTGAGCATCACGCCCCGGTAGATGGGCACGACCCGGCGGATCTCATCCAGCACTTCGCCGACCGAGTCGTACTTCATGCGGAATCGCTGGCCCAAGCGCGCGCCCAGCTGGCAAAAGATCTGCCAGTTGGGCAGGCCATTGCGGGGTGGGATGGAGGCGCGAACCGGCTGCAGTCGGCGCTCGTGGTTGGTCAGGGTCCCGTCGGTTTCCACCGGACTCGACAAGGGCAGAACCACGTGCGCGGCCTCGGCCGTGGGAGTCATGAACAGATCCCCGACCATGAGAAACTCGAGCGCCTCCAGGCCGCCGCGCAGAGCCGCCGGCAGAGCCGGATTGCCGAGGGGATCTTCGCCTAGGACCAGGGCCACCTTGATCTGCTTGGCGGCAAGGGCCGCGGCGATGTCCGGTCGGGGCCGCGGCAGATCGCGCAGCACGGCGCCCCACTCCTTTTCCAGCATTTGGATCGCCGCGGGATCGTCGATGGGTTGATAGCCCGGGAACCATTCGGGGACCGCCCCCATGTCGAGGAGGCCCTGTGCGTTCGATTTCTCGCGCAGCGCGAGCAAGGGCATCCCCAAGCTCCGCGCGAAGCTCGCGTAGGAGGTTTCATCCTGCGGGGCGCGCTCACCGCGCCAGTCCTTGTTGAACACCAGCACCCGCGCCACGCTCTCGGCGAGGATGCGGGCCGCGGCCTCGATCTCCGCCGCGTCGACGCTCGCAACCCCGGAGGCCACACGTTGCTTAGCGGCGGAATCCACGCTGGCATTCGGGGCCAGCTCTTTGAGCTGGCTTCCGATCGCGAGCAGCACATCGGGCTCGCTTCCCGGCGGGCAGCGCACAAACGCCTCGGCCACTTGGGTGGTCCGATTCTCCTGCTGACCCACGACGACCAGTCGGGCGCCCCCGCGCACGGCGCGCTTGAGCAATAGATCCACGGCGAAGTGCTCTTCGTCGAGCTCCGAGCCAACCACCAGCACCGCTTGCGCGCCCAGGAGGTCGCGGTAGGTTCCGGTGGAAACCACCTCGGGGTGCTGGATCTCGGGGTTGAGCAGATGGGTGAACGAGGTGACCTGGTGGGTGCGCAGGCCGACGCGCGCCAGTTTCTGGGCCAGGAAGATCTCCTCGTTGGTCAGACGCGGCGACAGGAACACCGCGATCTCCTCGGGGCGGACCCGGCCGGCCAGCTCGCGCAGGCGCATGCCCGTGTACTGGATGGCATCGTCCAGGGTGGTCTTGCCGAGCTCGCGCCCCGAGCGCACCCGGGCCTCGAGCAGGCGGTCGGGGGCTTGCACGTAGTCGAAGGCGAACAAACCCTTGCGGCAGTGGTTGCCCAGGGTCGTGCGCCCCCGCTCCACGCGCGCGGGGGTGACGAAGGTGTCGCCATGCGCCCGCAACTCGAGCTCGCAGCCCACGCCACAGTAATGGCAGGTCGAGGTCACGGCCGTGGTTGCCCAGGGACCCGGCTTGGAGAGCGGCAAGACCGGCAGGATGGCCCCCGTCGGACAGGTCCCGATGCACAGGCCGCAGCTCGTGCACTCCGTCTCGAGCAACGAGCCGCCGAGCGCCGGTCGCACCGTCGTGGCGAAACCGCGGTTGACGAAGCCGTAGGCGGCCACGCCCACCACGTCGCTGCACATGCGCACGCAGCGGCCGCACACGATGCAGCGGTTGGGGTCAAGCTCGATGAGCGGATGGCTGCGGTCGACCGGGTACTGCTTCACCTCGCCCAAGAGCGGCTTGATATCGACCTGGTATTCGCTCGCCAGCCGGCGCAGATCGCAATCGAACAGCGCCCCGCAGCCACATTCCAGACAGCGCGCGCTTTCCTTCGACACGTCGTCGGGCCCGTAGCCCAGCTCGACCTCGGCGAAACTGGCCTTGCGGTCGGCCGCCGACAAGAGCGGCATGTGGCGATGGGGAATGCGCTCCTGCGACTTGAGCTCCTCGGCCGTGACCTTCTTGAACACTCCCTTCTGACTGATGAAGGGCGTGGGTTCGGCTTCGGCCTTGCCAGTGGCCAGGTAGCGGTCGATGGCGTAGGCCGCCTTGCGGCCGGCCGCGACCGCCTCGACCACGGTGGCGGCCCCGGTCACCACGTCGCCGCCGGCAAAGACCCCTTCCACCGAAGTCTCGAAGGTGCCGCTGTCCACCTGCACCGTTTCCCACCGGGTCAGCTTGAGCGTCTCGCCGACGGGCAGGAAGTTCGCGACCTTGGCGCCGACCAGTTGGCCCATGGTGGTGCTCTGGCCAATGGCGGCCAGGACGAAGTCGCATGGGATCCGATACTCCGAACCCGCCACCGGCTTCGGGCTGCGGCGGCCGCTACTGTCGGGCGCGCCCAGCTCCATGCGCTGACATTCAAGCGCGACCAGATGATCGTCGCGACTGATGACCTGGGTGGGCGCCACGAGGAATTCGATCTTCACGCCTTCCCGCTCGGCCTCCTCGATCTCCAGCGCATTGGCCGGCATCTCCTTGCGCGTGCGCCGGTATAGGATAGTGACTTCTTGCGCACCGGTGCGCAGGGCGGTGCGCGCGCAGTCGATGGCGGTGTTGCCCCCGCCAATGACCAGGACCTTGCCGGAAAGCTCCGGCGGGCGGCGGAGACCGACGTTCTTGAGCAGCTCGATGCCGGGAATCACGCCGGCCACGTTCTCGTTCTTGACCCGCATGGTCGAGCTCTCCCACGCGCCAAGGGCGAGGAACACGACATCGAATCCCTGGTTCTTCAGGCTGCTCACCGTGAAGTCCTTGCCCAGGTGAATATGGGTCGACAGCTTCACGCCCAGATCCAGGATCTGCCCAATCTCCTGATCGAGCACCTCTTTCGGGAGCCGATACTCGGGGATGCCGTAACGGAGCATGCCCCCGGCCTCGGGCTGGGCTTCGAAGAGTTGCACGGCGTGCCCGCGCGCGGCGAGGTAGTAGGCGCAGGCCAGGCCGCCGGGCCCGGCGCCCACGATGGCGATGCGCTTGCCTGTCGCCGCGGCCACCTCGGGCCGGAAGGGATGCGCCATGCCCAAGTCCAGGTCCGCGATGTAGCGTTTGATGTAGTCGATGCCGACGGGCTCGTCGAGCAGGTTGCGGCGACAGCCGTTGACCTCGCAGGGCCGCGTGCACACCCGGCCGCAGATAGCCGGCAAGGGATTGCGATTCTTGATGAGCTTGATGGCCTCGGTGAACTGGCCCAGCGCCGCGAGCGCGAGGTACCCCTGGATGTCGACGCCGGCCGGACAAGCGTCCTGGCACGGCCCCACGCAGTCGGCGTAGTGACCGGAGAGCAGCAATTCGAGGGCCGCCTTGCGCGACTGCCGCACCTCCGGGGTGTTGGTTTCGACTACCATGCCGTCGGTCACCTTGGTGGAGCAGGCGGGCAGCAGGGTCCGAGCCCCCTTCACCTTGACCACGCAGAGGAAGCAGGAAGTGAACGGTTCGAGCTGTTCATCGTGACAGAGGGTCGGAATGCCATCGATGCCGACCTCGCGAGCGACTTCCAGGATGGTCCGGCTGTCGACCGTGATGATGCGCTTGCCGTTGAGCTCGACCTTGACCAATGCCATGTCTAGTACCTCCTCAATCGACCGAGATGGCGCCTTCGACGTTACAGACCTTGTAACATTGGCCACAACGTGTGCATTTGGATTGGTCGAGCGTGTGTTTGTGTTTGCGCTCCCCGGTGATGGCCCCGGCGGAACATGCCTTGATGCACAGCAGGCAGCCGACGCAGGCATCGGTGATTTGGTAAGTGAGCAGGGGGCCGCACTTGTGCGCCGGGCACTTAAGGTTGTTGACGTGCGCCTCGTACTCCGAGCGGAAATACTTGAGCGTGGTGAGCACCGGGTTGGGCGCCGTCTGTCCGAGCGCGCATTGCGATCCGTTCTTCACCCGCTCGGCCAGCTCTTCCAGCCGCTCGATGTCGCCCTCACGCGACTTGCCCTCGCAGGCGCGCGTGAGGATCTCGAGCATGCGCTTGGTACCCATGCGGCAGAAGGTGCACTTGCCGCACGACTCGCGCTGGGTGAAGTCGAGGAAGAAGCGTGCCACGTCCACCATGCAGGTGGTTTCATCCATCACGACCAGACCGCCGGAGCCCATGATGGCCCCGGTCTTGGTGATCGACTCGTAGTCGATGACCGTGTCCTGCAGCTCGGACGGGATGCAGCCGCCCGAGGGGCCGCCCATCTGCACCGCCTTGAACTTGCGATCCTCTTTGATGCCCCCGCAGACGCCGAACACGATCTGGCGAATCGAGATGCCCATCGGCACCTCCACCAGGCCGCCACGCTTGATCTTGCCGGCCATGGCGAAGACCTTGGTCCCCTTGCTGCCCTTGGTGCCCAGGGCCGCGAAGGCGGCGGCGCCATGCGTGACGATCCAGGGAAGGTTGGCCAGCGTCTCCACGTTGTTGATGCAGGTGGGGCGGCCCCATAGCCCACGCACCGCGGGGAAGGGCGGCCGCACGCGCGGCATTCCGCGCTTGCCTTCGATGGAGGCGATGAGCGCGGTTTCCTCGCCGCACACGAAGGCGCCGGCGCCTTCCTTGAGCCGGATGGAGAAGGAGAATCCGCCCTTGCCGATGTCCTCGCCCAGCCAGCCCGCGGTTTCGGCCTGGGCGATGGCGAGGGTGAGCCGCTCGATGGCCTTGGGGTACTCGGCCCGGCAGTAGATGTAGCCGGTGTCCGCGCCGATGGCGAAGGCCGCGATGGCCATCCCTTCCAAGACCGAGTGCGGGTCGCTCTCGAGCACCGAACGATCCATGAAGGCTCCGGGATCGCCCTCGTCGGCATTGCAGATCACGTACTTGTGATCGCCCTTGGCCATGCGGGTGAAGCGCCACTTCATGCCGGTGGAGAAGCCGGCGCCACCGCGGCCGCGCAGCCCCGACTGGATGATGGCGGCAATCAGGGCGTCGGGATCGTTCTGCGCGAGTACCTGCTGGAGCGCCTGGTAGCCGCCCACCGCCAGGTAGTCCTCGATCGACTCGGGATCGATGAAGCCGCAGTTGCGCAACACGATGCGGTTCTGCTGGGTAGTGTAGGCGAGCTCGCTGCCGCTGCCGTCGTCGGACCACAGCAACCACTCCGCGATGGGACGGCCCGCCTCGACGTGCTCGGAGAACAGCCGGTCCAGCTTGTCCGCCGTCATGTTGCCGTACTGGTAGCGGCGGCCTGCCTTGGTCCTGATCTCGACGATGGGCTCGCGATAGCACATGCCGATGCAGCCGGTCTTGGCCAAGGTGAAGCTCGCGCCGTTTGCGGCCTTGCGCTCGGCCAACGCCTGGTAGGTGCGTTCGGCCCCGGCCGCGATCCCACAGGTCCCCAGCCCCACCAGGATCTTCACGCCTTCGCTCCCTTCGCGTCGGCGGCCGCGTCGGCCTGTCGTTGCTTGAGCACCTTCTTGACCTGCTTTTCGCTCAGGTTTCCGTGGGTGTCGTGGTTGATCATGATGACCGGGGCCAGGCTGCAGCAGCCGATACACGAAACCGTCTCCAACGTGAACAAGCGGTCCTTGGTGGTTTCGCCATTGGCGATGTGCAGGGTCTCCTCGACGGCCGCGCTGATGTCGTTGGCGCCGGCCACGTGGCAGGCCGTGCCGTGACAGACGCGGATGAGGTTCTTGCCCACCGGGGTCATTCTGCACTGGGCGTAGAAGGTGGCAACCCCGTAGATGCTCGACAACGGGATGCCGGTCTCCCGGTGGATCTCGAGGAGGCGCGCGCGGGTGAGGCATCCCTCGGTTTCCTGGGCCTTCTGCAGGAGCGGGATCAGCCGCCCCTCCTGGCCGACGAAATGCTGGTTCCGGAAATCGAACGTGCGATGGGTTTCCAAGGATCGAATTCTCCTCTGCTGAGAACGGAACTTACACGAAACGAACGCTACTTAACCACCCTCTTGGGAGGCATTGGCCACGGGCCAGGCAAGGGCGACCAGTCCCTCGCTGGTGCACGCCCCGGAAATCGTCTGGCCGCGACAACCCCGCCGCGAGCAAATCCGGTACGTTCCCCCGCCACACAAAGCGAGTCGCGCCAGCGGCGCGTGACACAGCACGCAGCGCTCGTTGATTTCCAGGCTGGCCCCGCACTCGGGACACCGGATCTGCATGATCGTCCCCTCGGCCCCGTCGGCGGCGGCCTTGGCACCACTGCCGCCCACGACGGAACTGAGGGTAAGACGCACGGGCGGTTCGAACCCCGGCGTGACCACCGCGATCTCCAGGTACTCGCCCTGGGTCAGCATCAGCTTGCAGTACGGACAGCACGCCCGGACGGCCAGCCGTCTCACCGCGGCTGGGGGCGTGGGCGACGGGTGCTCTCGCGACAGTTGCTCGATCTGGAAGAAGGGACACTCGGTAAGATGCGCCTCGCCATCGACCACGTCCCCGGCCAAGCTGTCGCAGTCGGGCGCCCCGCAGGCGCCGCAGTCTCGTTTGGGGAGCTGCGACCAGAGCTCGCGTTTCTGCCGCTGGCGAGCCGCGCTCTGGCGGAGATCGCCATTGGGCGGCGACACCGCCCGCGGGGAAATCGCCGTGTCCAGCTCGAAGAGGCGCGCCTGCATCAGCCCGCGCACGCGTTCCTCCTTCACCGGGGCGGGATCCCGCAGTTGGCGGACGACGGCGTGCAGGTAGCGCTGGGCCGAGTAGCGGCTGGCAATGGTCAACTGGCCGCTGAAGCAGCCGTCACTGCAAATGTAGGCGTTGACGAAATCGGCCCCGGAGCAACGGCCGGCCTCGACTTGATCGAGGACGTAGATGACGTCCTGCAGTCCCTTGACCGAGATCGAATTGACGTTGCGCATTCCCGGGATCTCGCCGCTGGCCATCACCCAGCGCAGACCCCGGATGCTCACCTGCTCTTCCGCTTCGGCGCCTGGGCTGTTGCGGATGGCGCGCAGGAGCGGCCCGTACAGCTCCGAAATGGAAAACGCGCCGTCGAGCGAGGAGATCCGCCTTCCCAGCGGCCGCTCGATGGAGTCCACCAGCGCCGTACACGGGCTGATGTAGAACATCCCGATGTCCGAGGGTTGCACCCCGTGCTCGGCGGCGAGCCGCCCGCGGTGCAGCTTGGCAGCCACCTCGCGCGGCGTATCGATGGGAATCAGGTGGGGGATGAGATCCGGGTATTGCAGCTGGATGAGACGGACCACCGCGGGACAGGTCATGGAGATCTTGGGCCACGGCCCCTGGCAGTCGGTGAGATAGGCGTCGATGGCTGCGGCCACCATCTCGCAGACCCACGAGATGTCGCAGGCCAAGTCGAAGCCCAGCGAGCGGAAGGCGCGCAGAATCTGGCCGGGGAGAACGTCTTCCCCGAACTGCCCGTAGAGCACGAGAGAGGGAATCGCGACCCGTACCTTGAATCGCTCGAGATCGGCCGAGGTCGAGGTGCGCGCGCGCAAGGCGGCGTGCCTGCACGCGACAATGCAGGCGCCGCAGTTCACGCAGAGCTGCTCCTTGGTCTGGACGACCTTGTCCCGCACCCGTAGCGCCCGCGTCGGACATACCCGCGTGCAGGCTGAACACCCGATGCACTGGCTGTGATCCGCGATGATGGAGTGCCCGCGCTCTGCCACTGGTGCCTCCTAGCCCAGCTTGGGCCGTGGGGTGGTGTAGACCGCGTAGCGGAGCGTGGTGCCGACCCCCACGTCGGACTTCACCTCCAGCTCGTCGGTGTTGCGTTGGATGTTGGGCAGCCCGAGCCCGGCGCCGAAACCCCGGGCGCGCATCGCCTCGGTGGCGGTGGAGTGCCCTTCCTGCATCGCCCAGGCGATGTCCGCGATGCCGGGCCCGCGATCCGCCACCTCGACGCGGATGAGTTCGGGGTAGACCAGGACGTCCAGCGTGGCCTCGCGGGCGTACATGACCACGTTCATCTCCGCCTCGAAGTTGGCGATCGACAGCCGGCGGATCAGAGCGCTGGGCAGCCCGAGCTGCTTGAGGAGCGCCTTGACGTGGGTGGCCACCTCGCCGCCGTGCTCGAAGTCATCCCCTTTGATCCGGAGCGTTTCGCGGTAGAGGCTTTCCCCATCCATGGCTCACTCCTTGCGCACGGCACCTCGTAGCCCCTGCGCCGACAGTACACTGCAAACCTCGAACATGCTGAGTCCGGTGAGGAGCAAGGGCAGCTTGCGTTGCCGCGCGAACGTCAGCGTCTCATCCTCTGGACGCTTGCCGGCCACCACGACGATGGCGGCCAGGTCGGCCACCTCGGCGGTGTGCACCATCTGCGGGCTAACCAGCCCGGTGACCAGCAGCGCCCCGTGCGGCGCCGAGGCCAGCACGTCGCTCATCAGATCCGCGGCGAAGCAGTGCTCGACCTCCAGCCCGAGCCGATCCGCACCCGAAAGGATCTCACAGGTGAGCACGGAGACAATGTGCCGCAACTGCACGAGCGAAGCTCCGCGCGAGCGCGGCTAGCGCAGCCCTACTTCGTAGAGCTTGGTGGCGACCTGCCAGCGGTTGAGAGGCGTGGAAAAGACGGTGATCTTGGCCTTCTCTGCCATCTTCAGAACATCGTCGGCGGGGCGCTTGCCCTGGGCGAGAACGATGGCGCAGATGTCGACCAGATTGGCGGCCGCCACGGCATTGGCGTGCACCTGCACCGTGACCAACAGGTTGCCGGGCTTGGCGTTGGCGATGACGTCGCTGATCATGTCGGAGATGTAGACCCCCTCGATGTCCTGGTCGAACACGGGTGTGAGCTTCTCCAGCCCCAGCTTGTCGGCGATCTCTTGCAGTCTCATGTGGTTCTCTCCTGCGTGCCTAGGCGACGGAATCGTTCCCCTCGGTCATGTTGGTCAAACTGAAGTCGAGCATGATCTGACCGCTGGACACCTGCTTTCCGATCGCGAAGAGGTCGGGAAGAATGAGGAGCTTCTTCCCCGGCGTCCGCAGGCGATCGTTGAAGGCGCGGTTGAGCCATTCGAGCTTGGTGGCGGACACCTCGCAGGGCGTGCCATCCGGGGCGTCGTAGGTGATGGCGATGTAGATCGAGACACCAACCGTGTGGGCGATTTCGCCAATGCGGCGCAGCGGCGAGCCGGGATCCAGGCAGGCGTAGTAGAGAAGCCCGAGCAACTCGGTGTAGCGAGCCACCTCACCGGTGACGGTGTCGCGCACCGCGAACTGAAGCGACTGCGCGGCCTCCTTGAAGTACCACTCCTCGGTCCCTTCCCGATAGGCCTGCTTGGGGGGCGTCGCCTCGGCGCAAAAATAACAGCGCGACCGGCCGGAGGGGCTCGCGCGTTCCACGATCACGAAGCCCGGCAAGGTGTCGACGAGCTCGTAGCGCGGACTGGTTCCTTGACTCATGCTGACTGCTTTCTTACCGGGCGGTCTATATATCACAGAGGCATCTGGGAGCCGCAAGCGCGTAGGAGTGACGAATCAACTTCATCTGCCCGCGCCTGGTCGGGTGCCTCGTCCTGGAAGGAGCGTTGTGTCGAAGGACCCCTTCGGCGGGGAAAACGAGCGTGATTCTGAACGCTTGCGTGGGCTCGGGACGGACATGTCCCGCCCGGAAGCTCCAGGGGCTTTCAAGGCCTAACCGCGGCGTTCGCTCAGTTGTCACTTGCGATCGGGCAGGGGCAGCGGGGTCTGCGCCTCGCCGGTCATGGGTACGAAGACGACCGGGATCACCTTGCGCTCATCCCAGCCCTGCGCGGTCCGGGTGATGACCCGCAGCTCCTGAGCGCGGGTGCCCACCGGCAAGACCAGTCGGCCTCCGATCTTCAGTTGCTGCCTGAGCGGCTCAGGCACCGCCGCGGGCGCCGCGGTCACCACGATGGCGTCGAAGGGCGCGGCCTCGGGCCACCCGCGGTAGCCGTCGCCGGTGCGCGTGTGCACCGAGGCGTAGCCGAGCCGGGCCAGCGTGGCGGCCGCCCGGCGTGCGAGCGGCTCGATGATCTCGATGGAGTAGACCTCGGCGCCCAACTCGCTCAATACCGCGGCTTGGTAGCCCGAGCCGGTACCGACCTCCAGCACGCGCGCGCCCGGTCGTGGCGCGGCCAGCTCGGACATCAGCGCCACGATGTATGGCTGGCTGATGGTCTGGCGCCATCCGATCGGCAAGGGGCCGTCCACGTACGCCATCCCGGCGACGTCGGAGGGGACAAACTCGTGCCGCGGCACCTTGCCCATGGCCGCCAGGACCGAGCGATCCAGCACGCCGCGCGCCGCGATCTGGGTGGTAACCATCTCGGCGCGCGCCATGGCCAGACCATCGACCCCCGGGGCGAGGTCAGGCTCGTCCGACTCGCATCCGCGGAGTTTTCCCATGCCCAGGTCCGCTCCCATCACGACCATTATCGCCAGCATGCGCCGCACAGCCCAAGCCTACCAGGTGTAAAGCGGGCTCGCGGGGCTAGACTCGGTCGACACCCCAGTTGTGGCGCTGAACGACAAGATCGACATCCGGCCCGAACCTTGGATGGGGATCGCGAGTGAGGAAGTCGAAACGAAAGTACCCTCGGACGGGGATGGGGGATGGGGCGATTTGACCGGTGTGCTCGGCTTTTAGGATGCTTGCACCGACAACTACTTCCCCGCGTCGGAAGTGGAGGAATCCGTGACGGGAACGCCGTTCTGATCGCAGGAGTAGAAGGAGTCGTATTGTCCGTCCAGCGACAGCCCTTGGCCCTTGGTGTTGTTCTGCCAGGCACAGGTGGGCATGCAGCAGTCCTGCATGGTGGTGGTGGTGTAGCCGGGCTTGAAGGACGAATCCGCGGCGGCTTGCTCCGGGGTCTTGACCGCGGGATTGACCGCGGGCAGGTTTTGCGATGCCAGCTTGCAACCCGTGACATCGGTCAGGTGGGTCGGGCATTCCACGCGCTTGGCGTAGATCTTCCAGTTCATGTGGTAGTAGCTGTTGGGATCGTTCGACTGGGTGCATGAACGGATCGACTCGGTGGTCATGGTGGTCGAGCCGGACTTGAACTTCGCGCAGGCCGTGGCCACGTCGGTCTGACAAGTCGTCGCGGACAAACTCGCGGTCGTCACCAGGCTCTTGCTGCTGCAGCTCGTGATCTGGGTGGCGGCGTTGACCCCGCCCGAGCCCGGCTCGCCCTCCGAGGGGAATCCCGTGTAGAGGTACTTGCCGGAAGGGCTGGTCTTCGACGAGTTCGGGTCGCAGGCATTGAAGGCGCCGAAGCCTCCCGCGCCCATGAAGATGTCGAAGTTCTTGCCACCGCCCGCCGCGGTATTGAAGGACTGCACCACCAAGGGCGGTGGAATCGGGATGGCCGAGGCGCCGTTGCCGTTCTCCTGCGCGACGTTCTCGGGCAGGCTGAAGACAAGCTGATAGCACTGGCAGCAACTGATGGTCACGTTGCCGTCGATGCCGCCGGTGTCCGCGTCGTGGCCCACCACCGCGTAGTTGAGCCCAGCGTTGCCGTCGTCGGTCGCGGCCTGCGCCATCTCGTCGGAAAAGAGCATGAAGCGCGGGCAGAGGAAGAGGACCTGCGCGCCCTGCTTGGTGGTTTCGCAAGCGTTCTGGCCGGGCGTGCAATTGCCGCCACCGGGGGAGGTGGCCACGCCGGATTGACAACCCGGGATGTTGAACTGGTTGACGTTCTGGTTGGGGGGCGGCAGAGCATAGACGATGGGAGGCGGACCGGTATCGACCGGAACATCCGGGGCCATGTCGGCCGCCGTGGTCCCTCCGCTACCCGACGCGCCGCCGGAGGTGTTGCCGCCGGCGCCGCCGGTTGCACGGCTACCACCCGCGCCACCGCTGCTGCCCGCGTTGCCACCAGTGCCTCGGGCGCCCCCAGAGGCTCCCCCCGAACCGGGGCTGCCGCCACTGCCGGAGCTACCGCCAGCGCTCGTGGCGCCGCCCGAGCCCGAGGAGCCTCCTGTGTTCTGCGCGCCACCCCCGCCCGACGCGCCACCCTCGCCCGACGCGCCACCGTTGGCCGTCGTGCTGGCCGGATTCGTGGTTCCCCCGGTTCCCGTCGCAGTCGAAGTGCTGGTCGAGGTGTTGGCGTCGGGAGTTGATATGCGTGCCTGCGCACAGCCGCCGGGACCGAGGGACAGTGCCAACGCGCCCGCCAGCAGGGTCAGTTGCGCGCCCACTGTCGAGGACGTGCCACGGGATGACCGCCAACACCGAGGGCTGGCGGTGATCGCCAAACGGGAGCGCGGGATGTCAATACCTCGAACCGCAGGCATGAACAAAGGATAGCGGCAAGATCCTGGGTTGGAAAGGCGGGACGCGCCTCCGAGCCTTTGCGGGTGGTGCCGGCTAGACTTCGCCCAACGACGATGGCGATGCTCGATCCAGCCCAACCTCTGCGAGTCACGGTGCTCGCGGGTGTCAGCCGGGTGCCAGCGCCCGCATGGGATGCCCTGGTCGACGCCGATGATCCCTTTCTCGAACATGCTTTTCTGGCGGCGCTCGAGAGCTCCGGCAGCGTCGGGCCCGGGACGGGGTGGGAGCCGCACATCCTCGTCGCGCACCGAGGCGAACGACTGGTGGGCGCGGTGCCGCTCTACCTCAGGTACGACAGCATGGGGGAGTTCATCTGGGACTTCGCCTGGGCGCACGCGGCGCGCGCGGCCGGGATTCCCTATTTCCCGAAACTGGTCGCCGCCATTCCGTTCACCCCGGCGGCGAGTCATCGCTTGCTGGTCCACCCCGCCGAGGCTCGCGTCGCGGTGGTGCCGGCCTTGGCCGCAGGCTTGCGTCAGGTCGCGGACGAGGTCGGCGCATCATCGGTGCACGTCCTCTTCTGCCGGCCCGAGGAGGTGGACGAGCTGATGCCCACCGGTTTCCTGCCCCGGGCCAGCTTCCAGTTTCACTGGACCAACCGCCAGCCGGAACCCTACCGCGATTTCGACGACTTCCTCGCCGGCTACCGTTCGCGTCATCGCAAGCAGGTGCGCCACGAGCGCAAGGTCGCGAACGGGCATGGCTTGCGCCTCGTCGTGGCGCCCGGCACCGAGCTGGATGACCGGGCCTGGGACGCCCTCGATCGTTGCTATCGCGCCACGATCTTCGCCTACGGCAACATCGACTCTCTCACCCCTGATTTTTTCGTGCGCATCCGGCGCACCCACGCCCACCGCCTGCTCGCCGCGCTGGCCTACCGCGACGGCGAGCCCCTCGCCGCCGCCGTGAACTTCGCGCGCGGCGGCCGGTTGTGCGGGCGCTATTGGGGCAGTGACGTGCCGCTGCCGATGCTGCACTTCGAGCTCTGTTACTACCGCCTCATCGAATACGCCATCGCGCACGGCTGCAAGCGCTTCGAGGGTGGCGCGGGCGGGGAGCAGAAGCTCAAGCGGGGATTTCTCCCGCGACGCACGTACAGCGCCCACTGGATCCGTCACCCTGGCTTCGGGCAGGCCATCGCCGACTACCTCGGCCGCGAAGCCCAGGCCGTCGACGAAGCGATGCGGAAGTGCCGGGACGCTTCGCCCTTTGCTCGATGGGAGCGAGCGGCGAACGTGCCGCGAGGGCCGCGCTAACCGGGAATGGTCAGGCGGAAGCGCGCGCCTTTTTCCGCCGGCACCAGCTCGATGGTGCCGCCTTGGGAATGGAGGAGGGCGCGGGCGATGGTCCAACCCATGTTGGTTCCGCCGCGATCGCGATCAATGGCGCGCGAAGATCAAGCCTGCATTGCGGGTGATTTTTCGCTAGCGTGTCCCGCCATGGCCCAGGTCACTTTCGCCTCCTGGATGGC
>Ga0182021_10002661_pt1 | contig 20896 bp, 14 predicted proteins | sample 612E3MmetaG_FD_120493 | JGI IMG/M metagenome (GOLD analysis project Ga0182021, IMG submission 120493) | Permafrost microbial communities from Stordalen Mire, Sweden - 612E3M metaG (Illumina Assembly) | ecosystem: Environmental > Terrestrial > Soil > Wetlands > Permafrost | place: Sweden... | reverse complement strand
TTGAGGCCTGTACATGACCGTGAAGGAAGGAATATCGGTCAGGTAGATCTTGACCAATGAAGTATAGTCTGCCTTCAACTTGGCGGGGTCGGTTTCGCCGGGGATCGCATTGATCAATGCATCCGCAGCCGGATTCTTGTAGCCGCCCCAGTTACCATTCCAGTTGTTCTTGGTCTGGGCGTACACGGAGTTCATCAAATGGTTGACACGTCCCCAAGGCTGGGTCGGGCCAGCGCCATCGCTCCACATCATGAAGATGTCATAGCCAGCGGGGAGAGGCCAGTTGGTGACGGCAGCCTCAAACGTGTTCGCATCGGGATAGTTGGTCGTGATGTCAATCCCGATCGCTTTTCCAGCGGCAGCAACCATTTCAATTGAAGCCTGCCAATCGGACCAGCCGGTGGGGCACAAGGCGACATAGTGAAGGGTTTTACCGTTGTACTGGCGCAGGCCATCGGCCCCGGCTTTAATACCGGCAGAATCCAGCAGTGCTTCGGCGCCGGCAATATCCTTGCCGGTAAACTGTAGCGCCTTAATGGCAGGATCCGTACTATCATACAGAGCCTGCTCGCCTGCAGATGGGTTCATGAGAGAGCGTGGAACCTGGGTGAAGGTGGCCGACTGGAGGGTCATGGCGTTGGCGTTGATCGTGTCATAGTCAACCGCCATGGCGATGGCCTTTCGGACCGCAACCTGGTCCAAACCATAGGACGCCAGATTGAAGAAGACGGTCGGGAGGCTGGCGCCAATGCCATACGGAGGATCAGGAAGGTAGGTGGAGATGGGCAGGTTATCCTTGAGCCACAGGTCCTGAACATTGGAGTTGAACTCCTGGCTGACATCCACATCACCAGCCTGCAAAGCGGTCGTACCGGCAGCATTATCCTTGTAGATCACATGCGCCAGGTACTTTGGAATGGGCAGTTTGCCAAACATGGCAGCGTCCTGGCCCCAGTAATTGTCATCACGAATGAAGACAACTTTCGTATCATCTGCAAAGAATTTGTGATAGGGACCGGAGTAAACCACGTCCTCCGCGGTATCCGCCATCAACTTGGTGGCATCTCCGCCGGTGCGAGCTTCCAGTTTTTGGGTCCAGGCCTTTTGGATGACATAGTCGGTGCTCAGGTAAGCCGCAACGACCAGAGGGTTAACTGCTTTGCCGTTCGCATCCACTTTAGCCTTTATCACCACCGTTTGAGGATCACTAGCGGTAATGGTGTCGATGTAAAGCGAGTCGGCAGCCCCGACATTGTCATTGTACTTGACATGGGTGGCCCAGGTGTACGCGACATCGTCTGCGGTGACCGGGGTCCCGTCGCTCCAATGTGCGGTCTTCTTGATCTTGAAGGTGATCGAGGTCATAGTAGCATCCCATGACCAGGGACCGTCCGCCAGCAGAGGATACTGCTTGCCATCCATCATGTCATACAGGTAAGGGGTTTCGAACATGGTGACGCGGGCATTATCCTGCTCAGCGATAGCCATCGCATTGTTGCAGTTGGAAGAGTACGGATTCCAACACACAACCGAACCCCATTGCTGACCGGCGAAGTACATCGTTTCATTGCGGGGAAGCGGTGCACCGGGGGCCAGGGTAGGCTCGACGGTCGGGGGGACTACGGTCGGTTGGACGGCAACTGCCGTTGGCTGGACGGGGACTGACGTCGCAGGCGCAACGGTCGCCGCGGGACCGCAAGAACTCAAGACCATGGTCACAGACATAAGGATCGTGACCAGTATTACAAGTTTCTTACTCATTCTTCCTCCTAAAAAGTGTTTTCGTCGGCAGGATTACCGACTCAGTGCTAAGCTTGATTGGATATCGGGATTAACGAATCAATGGTACTCTTCTTCCTGTCATCACCTCCTTCGGGTGTGGATTTCAATGTGCCACAAGTTGAACGGATCACCAATTCAGTCGCGATCAATATATGCCGGGTTTCCGCCCCCGGATGAGCGATGATGTCGATCAAGGTCTCCACGGCCAAGGCACCCATGGAACGGACAGGCTGCCTGACGGTCGTCAGCGGTGGATCCATCTTCGAGGCCGCCGGAATGTCATCGAATCCAATGAGCGCAATATCTTCGGGGATGTGCAGATTCGCTTCGCGGATCGCCCGGATGGCACCCACCGCCATCATGTCGCTGGCCACGAAGACCGCATCTGGTTTCAGCGTAAGCAACTGCAGCATGGCTGTATAGCCACCTAATTCCGTGAAATCGCCCTCCGCCACCAGGTCGGTCCGGTAAGCTTGTTGGCGGTCCTGGTAAGCAAGCCTGTAGCCTTGAAGTCGATCATAGCCAGCTATCTGATTCAGCGGTCCAGTGATGGTTGCGACCGCCTTCCTGCCCAGGCGTAGGAGGTGCAGGGTTGCTTCTCGACTTGCCTGGGTATTATCCACATCGAGGTAATTTATATCCAGCGTCGGATGACGGCCCACCTGGATGAATGGCATCCGACTTTCGTGCAGCGAGTTGCTGATCGGATCGTCCATCAGCGTCGAGGAAACGACCACACCGTCCACCAATCCATTATGCAGGATCTGGCTGATCGTGCGCCGCTCATATTCAGGTTCGGCAAGCCAGAGCATTACCGAATAGGCATGCACATTGCATGCAGTTGAAACACCCTGGATGAACTGGGGAAAATAGGGATCGACAAAGAGGGCTGAGACCCCGGCGGGTATGACCAGGCCGATGATACTTGTACGCCCCGCCGCAAGACTGCGCGCAGCCAGGTTGGGCTGGAAATTGATGCTCTGGATAACCTGTAAAACCTTCTGACGGGTTTCCTCTTTAACATTGATATCAGCATTGATCACCCGGGATACCGTCGAACGGGAAACACCACTGAGGCTGGCAATGTCTTCGAGAGTAAGCGGCACTTCGTTTTCCCTTGGGAGCGCTCCCAATACCTTCCGCGTAAAAAATCACTTTATATTCACTATTGTATCACCAATGAGATTAATAACGAAATGAAAACGCTAATTATGGGAGCGCTCCCAAGGCTTATTATAGGGTCAAGCCTAATACGATTCAATATGACATTTGTCACAAAATAAACCACTTTATAAAACTGTCCCCTTTTTTTGGGGAATCGGGTTCTAATACCCTACGGAAAAGCCGAAAAAATATAAACCCACCAATGCAGAGATTCCTTGGAAGGGTTTGCTGAAAGTAATTCTAGCTACACCATATGTGGAGTGGATGACATTTGAAGATTCTCAACCAGGAATGCGTAAATATCTGCCTGTTCGTCTATGAGAATGGCTGTCGGCTTCCCGGCTCCGTGACCGGTTTTTGTTTGGATGCGGATCAGGGTAGGCGCATACCCGGACTGGCAGGCCTGCAGCCGGGCTGCAAATTTGAACGAGTGACCGGGTACCACGCGGTCGTCATGGTCCCCGGTGGTGACCAACGTAGCAGGATATCGTGTACCGGGTTTGATATTGTGATAAGGTGAGTAGGCTAGCAGGGTATTAAAATCATCCGCATTATCTGAGCTCCCATAATCACTGACCCACGCCCAACCGATGGTGAACTTCTGAAAGCGCAGCATGTCCATTACACCTACAATGGGCAGGCAGGCACCAAAAAGGTCCGGGCGCTGGGTCATGCACGCCCCCACTAGCAAACCACCGTTGGAGCGACCTTCGATCGCAAGTCTGGGAGCGGAGCAGACCTTTTGGGCGATCAACCATTCGGCACAGGCGATGAAGTCGTTAAAAACATTTTGTTTATTACGGAGCATCCCGCCTTTATGCCACTCCTCTCCATATTCCCCACCCCCTCGCAGGACTGCCACGGCATAAACTCCTCCCATGTCCAGCCAAGCAACGCGGCTGATGGAAAAGGTTGGTGTCTGTGAGACGTTAAATCCCCCGTACCCGTATAACAGGGTCGGGTTCTCACCATCGAATTTCAAGTCTGCCCGGTGTACCAGGAACATTGGGACCTTTGTCCCATCCTTGCCGGTCACAAAAACCTGCCGAGTGACGAATGGGCTGAAGTCAAAGGCTATGGCAGGTTTGAAAACGGTCTCGCTGGAATTGGTTTCAAAGTCGTAACGAAGGACTGTCACCGGCTGAGCAAAAGAGTGGAAGAGGTAAAACATCTCTTTATCCTCACGGCGCCCTACCAGGGTTGAATCATAGCCGTAGGTGACCGAGCCAAGCATGGGCAGTTGGATCTCACCCAGATATGTTCCTTCCACTGAGAAACGTTTGAGAAGCTCGTGGGCATCCTGCAGGTAGATCGCAACAAACTGGTCATTGATAAGCTTGACAGCCTCAAGCGTGTCGGCCCCTTCCGGGATGAGCGTCTTCCATCGGGGTCGCTCAGGCTGGGTCACATCGATCGCCAGCAGTCTTCCCCTGGGCGCTTTCAGGTCGGTCTGGAAATAAAATACGGGCCCATCATTGCCGACAATCAAGTAGGCTGCTTCCAGGTCCGGCATGAGCTCCACCACCTCAGCGTCCGTTTGCAGGTCCTTATAAAACAGGCGGTTGCGTGTATCGGTTCCTTGGGAGACTGCCAAGACCAGGTAGCGACCGTCAACGCTGACTTCAGGGTAAAAACCCCATTCGGGGTGGTCTGGTCGGGCATAGATCAGCAAATCCGCATTTTGCGCTGTCTTGAGCCGGTGAAAGCAAACCGTCTGGTTGTAATTGGCTTCCTGGTAAGCCTCCCCGTCGGCAGGTGGGGCATACCGGCAGTAAAAAAAACCGCTGTTGTCATGCGCCCAGGTAGCAGCGCTGAACTTGCTCCATTCCAGTTTTTCCGGAAGATCCGCCCCGCTGGAAACGTCGCGGATGTGCCATTCCATCCAATCAGATCCAGAGCGTGAGATGGCATAAGCCAGCCAGTTCCCATCCCGACTGACCGACCAACCGTTCAGCGCTGCCGTCCCGTCTGGGCTCAATTTGTTGGGATCCAGCAGCACATGGCCGGAATCTTTCAGGTCGCTCATCACGTACAGCACATCCTGGTTTTGCAGACCACTATTGCGGAACTGGAAATATCTCTGGCCGTGGTGATGGATCGTTAGGGCCCGGGGATAATCCCATAGTTCGGTCAGGCGCTTGCGCAGGCGGTCACGTGCTGGTATTTGCGCCAGGTGGCTGAAGGTCATCTCGTTCTGGATCTTGATCCACTCAAGGGTATCGGGAGCATCCACGTCCTCCAGCCAGCGGTAAGGATCCTTAACGGGAGTCCCGAAATAGTCATCTACGACGGAACCGGTGGGGGTTTTAGGGTATTTGATCGTGTGCATTTTGTTTTCCAGGGGGTCAGATATTTTCACCATTTTGCGTGATGTTCCTCAGCAAATCCGATTAGGTCCGTGATTGCAATGACCTCCCCATCATCGGCGACGACCGTACCATTATAATGGCCGAACATTTGATGGACCTCGCTGGTAATGATCACCAGGTCCGTTTTTGCTGTGCGGTCCTTGAAGGGCGTGAATACCAGGTCGAGTCGCCCCTCCGTGTCGCTAAACTTCCAGGGTTTCATGTAATCCCCGGAGGCATAATCGAATTTGATCTGTTCCAACTTATGGATGCGGTTTTCCAGGATCAGGGCATTCTCCCCTGCTCTGGTCAGGTCGCCGAATCCACAGCCCATATTAATTCCTACGGTCCTTCCATCTGGTAGGAAACCGGACAGGCTGGCCCAGTTCCAATAGGATCCATACTCCCATACACCGCGACCCCAGTCCAGCGTGCCGCTGCAGGTCTTCGGCTCAAGCTTATCTGTCACCCCTCCGTACTTGACCTCCCCGCTTGCGGCCAAGCAGTTGATCTTGCGATTGGAATAGAAACGCTTTTTACCGATCGGGATGACAATATTCATGGATTCGGTTCCCGGCGGGCATGCCAGCACGATCTCCGCCGAGAGCCCTTTTCCGTTGTCGAAACCAGGCCAATTAATCGAAATGGTCCTCAGACCGGTACTGAGATGAAAATCGAGTCTTGCTTTCCCATTCTCGAAATGGCTATCCCCTTCCAGGCTATTGCGGGGTAGCTCAATACCTTTTCCGAGCGGGATGATCATCCCTTCCTCATGCAGATCTCCGCTCGCGAAATCCATCGTATAGACGAATATATTCCCGGCATATCCCAGGTCGGCGATGGTGGCAGAGAAGAAGTGCTGAGGTGAAAAGACTGCATAATAGTCCCAGCGTTTGATCCTGAAGCGCTGGAAAGGCCGCAAGGCATAGAACCGGGCTGATTCCAGATTGCAATCCAGGATCGGCTGGCGCATCCAGCCCACCTGAGCAATCGAACCGTCTGGATTGAGCAAGGGACCGGGTCGGGTTAATTCGATTTGCATTGGCACTCCATTTCATTATTTTCCAACTCTGGCCGAGTGTTTATTATTTTAATTATATAATGATAAGTGGAAAAGTGTGGTCTCCAATCTTTTAAAATATTCTTTTCCCGGTCAAAATCAAACCTATATTAATTACTGACCGGAAATAGGTGGTACTTGCACCGATTATTTGGTGTCCTAAAACAACCCGCTACAAACTGGTGATAATCCTTTCAACCAACTCCCCGAGTGATGGCTATGGGAAAAAGGGGTAAAATCCGTCCAATGGAAGCATGGAATGATTTTGAATTGTCCGTTGATACCAGTGATATTCTGCGTGGTCAGGGTGCGGATCCCGAAAAGGTCCTGAACCGGAGGCCAGCGCTGATCAACGCGGCTGAGCGTGCCCGTGCACAGGGGCTGTCCCTCATCCACCCGATTGCGTTGGTCCGGGATGTGCAGGTACTAAAACATCTCCATGGCTCCATCCTTCTGGATGATTCGGCTCGGTTGACCGGTCCCCTGGTGACAGCTCATCTGGCGGGGGCTCAACATATTTCAGCCGTGCTCGTTAGCATAGGTGCGGAACTGGAAGAGGCCTCGAGCCGTCTTTACAATACGGACCCGCTCCTTGCTCTGGCACTTGATGGTCTGGGGAATGCTGCAGTTGAGCACATCAGCCAGCAGGTCTGCCGCCGGATCGGGGAACAGGCACAACGAACTGGTCTTTCCCTCTCCACACCCCTCAGCCCTGGTGAACCGGATTGGCCGGTGGAAGTTGGGCAGCCACAGATCTTTACCCTGGTCGATGGCACCAGTATAGGGATCCGGGTTACCCCCTCAGGGATGATGATCCCTAAAAAATCCATATCTTTCGTTGTTGGCATTGGGAAGGAAATGTCCCGTATTGAACCGTGCGCCGTCTGCAGCCTTAGGGAGAGTTGTCATTATCATGACTGACGCTTTTCAAATCGATTTTGAACCGATCGGCCGACGAGGCATAGCCCGTCCGGGTCAGACCCTGCTGGCTGCAGCTCAAGCTGCTGGAGTTGGATTGGCCTCAGTGTGCGGCGGAGCAGGGACTTGTGAGGAGTGTCGCCTCCGCTTGGTAAGTGGCAGGTTGACACCCCCCACCCTGGTTGAGCAAGCTGTATTAACCGAGGCAGACCTGGCTACCGGCATCCGTTTGGCATGCCAAGCTGAACCCCTCGGGGAGGTGAAAGTAGATATCCCACCTGAGTCTCTGACCACCGCCCAGCGCCTGCAAGTGGAGGGCCAGGAGACGGAATTTGTTCTCCACCCCGCAATCACCACACCCGCTGCATATGGTCTTGCAGTGGATATTGGCACGACCAAGCTTGCGGCTTATCTTGTTCGCCTCGAAACGGGCGAGACGGTTGCCAGGGCCGGTGCGATGAACCCACAGGTGGCTTTCGGGGAGGATGTCATCAGCCGCATTGCCTATGCTGGCCGGGAAAAAAAGGGAGCCAAAACACTTCAAACCATTTTGGTGGATGCTGTTAACAGCCTGCTGGTCGGATTGTGCCTGGAAGCGAATGTACCCGCCTGGAATGTGCTCGATGCCGTAGTGGTTGGAAATACGGTCATGCACCACCTGTTCGCCGGTCTACCGGTGGAACAACTCGGACACGCACCTTTTAAACCGGCAACCACTTTGCCATTGAACCTACCCGCCTCGGAGTTGGGCCTGCATCTTGGCCCAGGTGCGAAGATATATCTGCCGCCGGTCATAGCCGGGTATGTCGGCTCAGATCATATCTCCATGTTTCTTGCCACTGGTGCCTGTAGATCAAACGGAAATATGGTCGCCCTGGATATCGGTACAAACACCGAGATCGGGCTGGTGACGAACGGCAGGGTAACCTGTTGTTCATGCGCCTCTGGTCCCGCTTTTGAGGGTGCCCATATTCACGAGGGGATGCGCGCAGCACCTGGAGCCATTGAACGTATTCGCTGGTCAGATGGAAAATTCCTCTGGCAATGCATCGATGACCTCCCACCGGTCGGCATCTGTGGCTCGGGCATCCTGGATGGGATTGCCGCCCTGCAGGACGGTAAACTCATCAAACCCAACGGTGGTTTACAAGCCGGTGTGGGTTCCAGGATCACGGTTGTTCCTGCGACTCAGACCGGAATGGGTCGCGACCTGATCATAACCCGCAAGGACGTTCACGAGATCCAGCTGGCCAAGTCTGCAATCCGGGCGGGAATTGAGGTTCTTCTCGAGAACGGTCAGCTGACGTATGCCGACCTTGACGGGTTTATCGTCGCCGGAGCTTTTGGTACTTATCTCGACCTACGTTCGGCTATACGTACCGGGATGTTCCCCCCGCTGCCGCTGGAACGTTTCCACCAGGTTGGTAATGCGGCAGGTATGGGAGCAAAACAAATGCTGCTTTCCTTGGACAAACGCCACGAGGCTGAACAACTAGCAGGTCAGATAGGGTATATAGAATTGACCGGACAGACCTCCTTCACGCCCCTGTTCATGAAAAATCTCATGCTTGAGGTTTGAATGGATCTTCGTCAAAAAATCGTAAATTCATTTCGTAAGCGGTTTGGGGCAGATCCGGATTATGTGGTGCGCGCCCCAGGCCGGGTTAACCTTCTCGGGGAACACGTTGATTACAACGACGGGTTTGTCCTTCCGGCTGCGATCGACCGGACCACGATCCTGGCTTGCCGACCTTCAGGATCCTCCCGCTCTTCGATCCTTGCGCTTGACCTGGGATCCGAAACTTCCTTCAACTTAAAAAGCATTCAAAACAAGAAAACGAACAGGGATACCCCCCTTCCCGGTTGGGGTCTCTACCCATCCGGGATGCAGCAGAGCCTGGATGATGAAAAACTAAGTACGCCCGGAATGGATGCTGTCTTCGCCTCGGATGTGCCGCGTGGGGCCGGGTTGAGTTCATCTGCTTCGGTTGAGATGGCATTTGGCGTGGCATGGGAAAAGTTGGGCGGCTGGAAAATGACCCCTATGCACATGGCCAGACTTGGTCAGCTCACCGAGAATCGCTATGTGGGTGTGAACTGCGGCATCATGGACCAGTTCGCCTCAGCCTGCGGGGTAAAAGACCATCTCCTGTTCCTGGACTGCCGCTCCCTGGATTGGCAGGCTATCCCCCTGCCCGGGCAGGTGGCTATTGTCATTGCCAACACGAATGTGCGCCGTGCACTAGCCGGGAGCGCCTATAATGACCGTCGGGCAGCCTGTGAAGAGGCGGTGAGCATTTTACGGGAATATTTGCCTGACGTTCATTCGCTTCGCGATGTGAGCCCGCAGGACTTCAACAGCCTTGCATACCATTTGCCTGAACTGGTGGAAAAACGGGCCCGACACATTGTCGAAGAAATAGATCGTACCCGTCTGGCTGGTAATATTCTCGCTGACAATGATATCGTCCGATTCGGAAAACTGATGAACGAATGTCACGTAAGTTTACGTGACCTTTACCAGGTTTCCTGCCCGGAGCTGGATGCAATGGTCGAGACCGCCTGGTCGCTGCCGGGCTGCTATGGGGCACGCCTCACCGGTGCAGGTTTTGGAGGCTGCACGGTCAACCTGGTGGCACAGGATGCCGTCGTGACCTTCAGCCGGGAACTGGCGCAGGGGTATAAACGAAAGACCGGCCTGAAACCTGAAGTCTATATCTGCCATGCCGCAGATGGAGCCGGACTGATGGAATGACGATCAAGGTTTATTTCTCCCCTCGCAAAAACCGGAGTGCCGTCTCCATAAAAATCGCTGTACCGACGGGCATGGCGCTCTCATCCAAATCGTAATCCGGGCTGTGCAGGTGACGGTAAGGTGGACAGCATCCGTTCCCAGGGCAAACATTGCTCCCGGCGCAAGTTCGCTGAAACTTCCGAAATCTTCTGCCCCCAGTTCATCTATCCAGGGTAATACATTTTCTTTTCCCAGTAGATCAATGGCAACCGCGGTGATCAAGTTTGAAGCCTGCGGAGAGTTGATCATGGGAGGTGCTCCGATCTCGATCTTGAGCTTGTAATCCCCACCCAATGTGCGAGCTATCTCGAAGGCGCGTCGTAACTCGGCATGGATTTGTTCCTGCACCTTCCTCTCGATGTAACGTAATGTACCGGTGATTTTTACCCGTTCCGGTATGACGTTTTCGGTGAATCCGCCGTTGAATGATCCGATGCTGACAACAGCCGGGTAGATGGGATCAAGCCGGCGCGAGACGATACTGTTCAATGCCAGTATCACGTGCGCAGCAATATAGAAAGGGTCAATCGTCTCATGCGGGTGGGCGCCATGTCCACCCTTACCAATGATCTCCCCATACCATGAGTCCACTCCGCCCGAGGCAGGACCGGCTTTGATGCGAATCGCGCCTGCGGGAGTTGTCGCTTCAACATGCGTGGCGATCACCATATCCACGCTCTTCATCGCCCCGTCTGCGATCATGCGCGGGGCCCCGCTCAAGCCATCGGCGTCCGCCACCTCCTCAGAAGGTTGGAAAAGGAAGCGCACTGTGCCGGGGAATTTCTCGCGCAGAAGCAGCGCAGCAGCGCCCAGCGCCATGGCCATATGGCTATCGTGCCCGCATGCATGCATCACACCTGGATTTTGCGAGACGTATGGTACCTGGTTCGTTTCCTGGAGTGGAAGAGCATCCATATCAGCCCGGATGGCAATGACTGGTTTACCCTTCCCAAGGTCCGCGACGATTCCGGTCCGCCCGACTCCACGCCGGATCCGATAACCAAGCTGCTCCATGACCTCCGCTATTTTGGCTGAGGTGCGGACCTCGTTGAAACCAAGTTCGGGGTGCATATGGAAATCGCGACGCCAGTCGATTAATTGTTGTTGGATCCCGAAGGTTTTAGCTAACATTTTTCACCTATTTTAAACCTATCAAAGACCTTAGCTGCCCGATCATTTCACCAGTTCCTTCTGGGCAGCGGAGATCAAGTGATCCTGTCCGCGATGCTGGGCACCCAGGCTGCGCACATAGTCGGATAATCCATCCAGCAGTAACAGCAACCTGTGGCGATGTCCACCCTGAACCTTGACTGCCGAGGCGATTCCCACTCGCCCCCCAGCCTCCTTGGCCAACCTTCCCCGGTTATTGATCGTCAGGAGACATCGGAATACCTGCCATTGGATACCTTGCCGTCTGACGTTTATCCCATATTGGGAAGCGAGTCCAAGCCTGCTTTACGGGCCAATCCTTCAACCATCTTCCGCAATTCGCCTTCCTGTTGCAGGTCACAGGTTGGTCTTTTATAGGCCGTTAACAGTTCGCGGGTTCGCACCTTGGCCCGAGCGAAGGTATCCAGGCATCCAGAGGCCTGCCAGCCGCGCATCGAATCACGGTCGATGACTGCTGACGGGATGTTCTGTTCTTTGGGGAATAACTCACGGGTGATCTTCTGCTTGAGGAAATCACTTTTAAAATTGATACCCTCAAAGAGGGCAGTTGCCAGCGTCTCGGTACGGGCCTCGATCCCTGCCAGCAAACGTTGTGCCATCGCGATCCCCTCAGCATCGACCACCAGCTTCTCCGGACTCTGGCAGGCAAGGAAATCGAGCATGCCTGCTCCCGAGATCATGTTGATGCCGGCAAGTGCACCCACCAATGCCGAGATCCCGCTTTCCATCCCGGCCTGGGCGTCCACGATTTTCGCATCGGAAGCACCCAGGTAAGTATGCGTCGGCAGATTGAGGCTTTTACCGACTTGGGCATATGCAGCGTCGATCATGGCAGTTTCAATGGCACCCATCGGCGCGGTACCGTGCCGCATATCGAATATCGCCGGGGCACCTCCCCAAACGATCGGCGCACCCGGTTTGGCCAGTTGATGGATGGCGATCCCGCTGAGGCTCTCGGCGGCGTGCTGTACGACGGATCCGAGAAGCGTTACAGGGGCAGCTGCACCAGCAAGCGGCATGGAAACGAGTTCAGCTGGAACATGGGCCCTTGCCAGCTCGATCAGGTTGTCCCCACCGAATTCGCTCCAAATCAACGGTGGTGAAGGGCATACATCGAAAACTGCCTGGGGTTTATCGGCCAATGCCTTGCGCCCCCCGGCACATATTGCCAGCATGTCGATCATCATCCCCAGGGTTCGGATGGAGAACGAACCGGTCACGATCGGTTTTTGGGAGAACATCAGCACGATGTACAGCCGGTACAGGTCGCCGATCTGCTCTGGTACTTCGTTACAGACCACAGCCGTCGACTGCGCCGCATATTGCGGTAACATCTCAGCCACCTTGACCAGTCGCACCAGGTCGGGTGTGTATGCGGGTTTATGTTCCAGTGTTTCCGGATCAAGGATCGATACGCCTGAAGAACCGGGGTCGAAGTTCACCGAATCTCCCCCATAGTGCACTGTTGTCCTACCGTTTCGATCATACAGATCGAATTGCTCCGGTGTGGTTTCCAGGGCTGAACGGACGATCCTCTCCGGGATATGAAGAATATCCCCGTCCGCTATCGCTCCGGAAGCCAGGAGCAGTTCCTGTGCATTCAAGGATTGGACTTTGATCCCTGGTTTCTGCATTAGCTGGAATGCCTCGTCCAGGATGCGGGCGATCAGATCATTGGATAATAATTCAAGTTTGGGTTGCACGGCAGGTCACTATCTCTCCAGGGAAGCAATGATCCTGGCCATCTCTGCACTGATCTGGGCATCCAGGGGTTCGGGTTGGTGGGTTTCCAAGACCTTGCGCGCTTTGGCAAGCGCCCAATCACGTCCATTATCTTTTTTGGTTTCCCATTCCGTATATGGCCGCCGGTCCATGAATTGCGGCAGGAATATATCCCGCATATGCTGCAAGGTGTGTTTCTGTGAAAGGAAGTTCCCCCCGGGTCCAACCGCGGCGATCGTATCCAGCGCCAGCGTTTCATCGTCCACCACGATCCCCTTCATCATTTTATGGATGATCGAAAAGATCTCGCAGTCCAACATCATCTCGGAAAATGACCAGATGCGGCTGCCGTGCAGGAAGCCCACGCCCAATAACATATCCGACATGACAATGCTCGCCATAAAAGTGGATAGGCTGTTATCTATCCCCGCCTGCCAGTTTGGCTCTTTCGCGCCAGTGGCAAAGGAACCCATCGAAAGTGGGATTTTATAGAAGTCAGCCAGAACATTGGTGGCTGCCCCATAAAGAAAATCCTCGGGTCCGCCTCCAGTATATGCCCCTGACCGCAGGTCGGATGCTGTCTGCGCCGCGGCATAAAAAACCGGCGCCCCGGGAAAGGCCAGCTGGATAAGTGCAATACCGGCGATGACCTCCGCATTGCCGACCGCCAGGTTGCCAGCCAGAGTAGCTGGGCCCGTGGTCATATTGGCTGCCATGGTCATGAAACCTGTCGGTAGTCCATACTCGGCGGCCACCAGCGCAGCGTCCAGGCTACCGCCATCATGTCCAAGGGGTGAAGCCGAGCACTGCATTAAGGAAAGCACCGGCCTCGTTCGCAGTCTATCTTTGCCCCCCACGATCAAGGCAGCCATCTCTATCGCTGCCCGGGCTTCCCGCTCGTTGTAAATTGATTCGGTTTGAACATGCTTGCTTGAATTTTTCCAGATGGTGTGGATTTCGTGCAAGCCGCGCGTCTCGGCAGGTCTATCCTGTGCTGAAACCGGCACCCAGTGGAATGCGACTTCCTCGGTTGCATCCGCAATGCAGGAGATATCCGCCACATCCTGTAGGCAGGAAGTTCGGCGTTTACCAGTCTGGATGTCGATAACCTCCACCCCGCAGCCATCGGTACCAACGAAAACGTGATTGCCGTCAAGCTGCAGATCCTGTTGTGGATCGCGCGCGGCCAGTGGATAAACCGGCGGGCACGATTCCAGTGCTTTTTCGATCAGATCGCTTTTGGCCCGCACGATCATTTTGCCGGTATCCACCGCAGCGCCATGAGCAGCCCAGATATCCAGCGCTCGTTTGGACGGGAAACGCACTCCAACTTTTTCGATGATCCAAAGTGTGGCATCGTGGATTTTTTTTATTTCCGCTGATGTCAATATCTCCAAGCGCAGCTTTGGGTTGGTAATGGATTTAATCGTTTTTGGCATGGCAGTCACCTGGCTCGTCTATACCAAGCCCAGCAGTTGTTTGGCCAGGGCGACCGCACCGATCGCGTCTTCTGAATAACCGTCTGCTTCGATCTTCTGGACCCAGTCGCGGGTCACCGGCGCGCCTCCTACCATCACTTTTACTTTCCTACGCAGGCCCAGTTTGTCCAGCTCGTCAATAACATCCTTCTGCTTTACCATGGTGGTGGTCAGCAAGGCGCTCAGTCCGACCAGGTTGGCATCCACTTCCTGTACTTTGGCAATGATCTTCGCCGCCGGTACATCCACGCCCAGGTCGAATACCTCGAAACCTGAAGCGGAGAGCATGGTCCCGACCAATGACTTACCGATCTCATGGATGTCACCTTCGACCGTCGCCAGGACAACTTTCCCAAGCATAGTCCGTTTTGATCCCCGTTTCTTCATTTCCGGTTCCAACGCCGTGACCGCAGCTTTCATAGCCTCACCGGCCATCACCAGTTCAGGCAGGAAGGCATCTCCATTGGCAAAACTCTCACCCACTTGGTTAACCCCCACTACATAACCTTTTGTTATGGCATCCAATGGGTCAATGTTTGATTCGACCGCCTGTTTTGCCAGCGCCACCGCCGCTTCGGAATCACCATCCAGGACGCTTTGCGCCATCTTTTTGAATAGTTCTTCGGTCATGGAATTCTCCTTATTAATTGTTTCAAAAACGGATGGATTAATTATACCTATTTCATTCATTAACCTCAATCGAAACAATCTTTTTTCGGGGGTTCCTCAAAGTTCGAGTTTTCATCAATACCTTCGCTTCTCCCCGATTGCAGATAATAAAATCGGTCAAAATATGATACGGATTGTATCCCCCCTAAAAAACTTGTACCTGGCATCCGGTTTTGATAAAATGATTCCGGTCGAATTTATTCTCACTACGGTGTCAGGCGGAGGCAGCGATGGCAAAATTCATTTTGATCCTGAAAGGCAGTCCCAGGGAGAAAGGGAACAGTTCCGTCCTGGCGGACCAGCTGGCAAGGGGAGCTTCCGAATCTGGTGCTCAAGTCGCCAGTGTATACTTGCATGGTATGGATATCCGCCCCTGCGACGCTTGTGACCTGTGTCAGGAAAGTGGTACCTGTGTGATCGAAGATGATATGCAAGCTCTTTATCCTCAATTGGTCGCTGCGGATGCCATAGTCCTGGCCACCCCGGTCTACTGGTTCACTTTCAGCGCCCAGTTGAAAGTATGCATGGATCGCTGGTACGCCTTCCAGGCCAACCGCTGGCAGGAGATCAGTGGAAAAATATTTGGCATCATTTTAGCTTATGGGGATACAGACCTGTACACCTCCGGTGCCATCAATGCCATCCATACCTTTGAGACAATGGCCCGCTTTTTGAAAAGCGAGATTGCCGGTATCGTCCACGGTTCTTTATCGGAGGTCGGTGATTCTGAGAAAAACCCGGCACTTATGGAGGCAGCCTACAAACTTGGTCAACATCTTGCCGAGGTCTGGACAGGATAAATGGATAAAAAATCCCCACATTATCCACAGATCGCCTCTCCCTCCGAGCCTGGGTACCGGAAGATGCGGGTGAATTGCTTACCATATTGTACGAGAAAGATATTCTCCACTACTTCCCCGACCCATCTCCCCCGTCCCGGGTTAAAGTCGGACGTTACTCCGAGCACCATCTGACCCATTGGATTCAGTTTGTTTTGTTACTGTGCAGTTGTTTCCCAGGCATCCGGTCAGCTCCTTGGATGGACTGGGCTCGAATACCTGTCTGAGCTAAATTAGACAGAAGTAGCTTACCTGCTAAGCCGGCCAGTATGGTAGCGCGGTTATGCCTCTGGGGCAGCTGTTGCCTCCATCCATTTTGGTTTCGATCAGGCACAGCCGGAGTCCATTATTGGATTGGTGCATCCGGAGAATACCGGATCCGTCGATGTTCTTAAAATATTCGGGCTGATCTTCATCGACCGGATTACTATCTGGGATATGGACATGATCCGCTATCGGATATCACGGTCGGATTTTAAACGGTGATCCCGTGCTGCTCGGGTTTGACCTCTGTTCAGATTATCTGGCTGGTTTCGTGGATGTGGCCAGAGACCAGGGTACATTGGCGGTCAGGCGCACACCCCACCCGGGTTTTGAATAGATATGCAAGGATCCGCCCAACAGATCGATCCGCTCTCCGATTCCAAGCAAGCCGATGCCATCGGACGGGTTAGCCGGGTCCATCCCATTACCGTTATCCCGCACGGCCAGTATCACGTTCCCTTTTTTATATTGCAACCGGATATCCACCCGGGTAGCCTTCGAATGCTTTAATATATTAACCGCGGCTTCCTGGGCAAATCGGTATAAGCTGATGGCAATTTCATCCGGTAAACCAAGGATATCGTTACCCTGGTAATCGATTTGCAAACCGGTCCTCTGGGAGAAATCCCAGCATAGTTCCCGCAGACTTAAATTGAGTCCACCCACGTCCATCACCGGGGGACGCAGGCTATGGGATAGGGTGCGGATCATGCCCATAGTTTGATCAATGATTTTCACGGAATCGTCGAGTTTCTGGTGGACCTCTTTGAAATTCCCAGGTATTTCGCTTGCCATAGAATCGAGATTGTATTTTAAGGAGATCAAGGCCTGTCCAGCTTCATCGTGCAATTCGCGGGATATTCTCCTCCGTTCATCCTCCTGTGCCCTGACGACCTGGTTCGCGTGATTGCGTAGCTGGGTCTGGCTGGCGACGAGCTCGGCTGTCCTCTCGGCCACCTGCTCTTCTAGTTGTTCGCGAAAACGCAAAAGCGTCTCCTCAGCTTTTTTCTTTTCAGTAATATCCCGGGATACTCCCAGGACTGCCGTCAGTTTTCCTGTGGCGTCCTTGAATGGTACCAGCCAGGTGCTCAGCCAAATGGATCTTCCCGGGAATTCGCTCAATTCTTCAGCGTAAAGCGCATCACCTGTCTGGAAAACATGGTTCAGATTGGCTTTTTGCCTCTCACCGAGGCCGGTACGGAAAATATCTGAGCGCGATTTACCGATCAAATCTCTCGGGCTCAAATGAAAACTATTTGCTGCAAATGTATTCACATACTGGATACAATCCTGGTTGTCGATGATAAAGATCATGTCATGGGCTGCTTCAGCGAGGGTACGATACCGTTCCTCACTGGTGTGCAATGTATTCTCTATCAGCTTCCGATCGCTGATATCGCGCACGAGCGCCCACATCCCGGTGGGATTCCCCGGCACATTATGGATAATCATCGTCCGAAGTTCCACGGGGAAGATACTTCCATCCTTTCGTTTGTATTCTTTTTCATAGACGTCGGAATATCCTCTGCGCAGGATTTGTTTCTCAATAATTTCCGCTTCCATGGCATGCCATTTTGGGGGTGTCAGGTCCTTGTAGGTTAATTTTTCTAACTCCTCCGGCGCATACCCCAGCATTTTCTGATAGATCTCATTAAATTCCATGATGTTACCGTCCATATTCACACTTACAAAAGCATCCATCATGCCAGTGTAAAGGTTCCGATACTTTGTCTCTGAATCCCTCAGGGCCTGTTCCGCCAATTTTCGCTCGGTTATGTCGTACCAGGAACCAACCTGGTCAATCACTTTTCCCTGCGCGTCCCGGATTGTCCTGATCTCGTCATGGATCCAATGGTAGCTATCATCCAGGTGCTTGAACCGGTATTCAATAGCACCCTCGCCCCGCTCAATGGCTATTTTAAGCTCGTTCGACACTCGGATGAGATCAGCGGGATGGACATGTCGATTCCAAAATCCTGGGTCCTTGAGGATTTCCTCCGCGTCATATCCCAGCACTGACCTTACGTTCTCCGTGATGAAGTTCGTGGATCGGTTACCACTGGCCCCCAGGCTGTAGATTACGGATGAACTCAGTACGACCAGCTCCCTTAACCGTTCATTGGTTATTTTCAGTTCAGTTGTCTTATCAAACACATCCTGTTTAAGCGCTTCTCTTTCCTCCGCCATCAAGCGGTCTGCCAGTTTCCGCTCCGAAATATCCCGGACCACGCTGACCCATCTTCTGGTCACCCCCTGTGAATCGTTGAGGGGTGTCACGCTTATCTCTACCGGAAAATGGCTCTCATCCTTCCGTTTCATGCGATATTCAAAACGGGTAATTATCCCCAGTGTTTCCATTGCATGGATTTGTTGGTTTAAGTATTCCTCGTATGCGCATTGATCCATGTGCAGGACTGCTGTAGTTTTTCCTTCCAACTCGTCTCTGTGGTAACCGAACATTTCCAAGGCAGCCGCGTTGCAATCTATGATCTCTCCCGTCTGGATATCGCTGACAAAGACCCCCTCACTCAAACCGGAGAACATTCTCTCTAAAAAGAGCGACGATTCCTTCAACTCAGCCAGTGCCTGTTTCCTTATGGTGATATCGTGACAGTTCACGATCGTTCCCCGGATCCCGGGGGTTGAGTACATGTCCCGGCCTCTCACCTCCAGGTCCCGCCAACTGCCCTCCTTATGGAGCAAACGCAGATCCAGCTTCGGTCCGATCAATTCTGCAGGCACGTCAGAACATAGGGCATCATCCGCAGCCTGTTTATCTTCTGGGTGGATCAGGGTGAACAGATTAACTCCGCTGATCTCCTCCGGTGTATAACCCAAAACCATTTCGACGGACGGGCTTACATATTTTATCGTTCCATCGCGGGTCAGGACCGCGATGATATCGGTCGATCCTTCGATCAGGGCTCGGTAGCGCTCATCACTTTCCCGTTGTTCCACGTATGCTTTTTCGATTCTTTTTGAAAGGTTACTTGCTTTAGTAAGGTTTCTTTCAAGGCCGCTCACTACGGCTATGAAACCAAGGATTAATAGGAAGCACATCATCAGAAATACTGTCCCACCAATGATCCACAGCAAGGGATCGCGTTGAGGCAAACCCAGGCTCAACCTGATCATTCCCCTATCAATCAAAAAGCCCATCACACTGATCGTCACCGAGCTCAATCCGATGGCAGCCAATCCGCCTTTCAGACCAATGAGCAGGATAGACATGGCAACCAGCGCCAGCAGGAACAGACCCGCGTCCACGTTAAAACCGCTCATCCCTAAATTGATTACCCCCAAAAGGTAGAAGAGCAGCAGGTAACCGCCAACCCTCATCCTGTAAGGGATCCGGCGAACAAATGTGATCAATAGGGTTATTAAATAAATCAATCCATAAAGCCCCATGATCGTCAACAAACCTTTATGATAGAGCGGGATCCAAGAGATAGCGAACAGGATTGTTCCAATAACTGTTGCCCCTGTCAGGAACTGGTCCAATATTCGTTGCCGTAATTCCGGGAGGCTCTCGATCTCCTCGACAGCCTGAAAATAGTTCTTAAGTCTGGAAAAACTCATCTGAAATCCTTATAATGTTAACTGCTGCACCCGTCCACTCAGGTGCTCGCTAAATCCTGTTATTTTACGTTTACTTAGTTTAGAGTAAAAGAGGAGGAAAGTCAAAGGTGTTGATATCGAGATAGGTCGTTATCCACCTAAAGGTCTTGAGCTGTTGATTTTCCATGTTGTTTCCTTTATACTTCTGTTGTTTTCAATCAACAAGCAATTATATGGATGGACTGATCCGTCTCTTATTGGATGGGTTTTTACGCTCAGCAATAGGTGGTTTAATACATGCGCCTGGAAAAAGATAAACATCGTAAGGAATTTCTACCAGTGAGCTGGAACAATAAATCAACCCCAAAATATCTCCTGCGACCTGCAAAGATCGGCGATGCTGATGCTGTCATGGAATGTGTCCACGAAGCCTTCAGCTGTTATGTTGAGCGGATGGGCTTGAAGCCCGGTCCAATGCTGATGGATTATGCGCATGAGATCAGCGAAAATCAGGTGTCCGTTGTTGAGATCCAGTGTCAGCTCATCGGCGTACTGGTCATGAAGATAAAAGAAGAGGGGTTTTTACTGGATGTGATCGCTGTGGATCCCCATTTCCAGGGGGTTGGTGTTGGAAAGCTCATGCTCGAGTTTGCTGAATCGGAAGCTCAACAGCAGGGATACACAAGCATATATCTCTATACTCACGAAAAGATGACCGAGAACCTAGCCCTTTATGCGAAGATCGGATATGTCGAATATGACCGTCGCCTGGAAATGGGACTTGCCCGTGTCTATATGAGGAAAATTCTGCCATAAGGTTGCTCTTTGGTACCCCGTTTTTTCCGGATTGTTCACAGCGAGACATAGAATGGTACCCGCACGCCTGCACGGATTATCCTTTGTGCAGGTCGGTTTATCCTTACCTGCGCCTCTAAATTAATACCTCGATGTTGGGTTAATATGAAAACCCGGCAACTACGTTGCCGGGTTTTCATATTCTCAGCGGACCCGACGGGATTCGAACCCGCGATCTCGGCCTTGACAGGGCCGCATGTTTGGCCGCTACACCACGGGTCCAAGAGCGGGCTGAATATACCATATGCATTTTATTGCGTCAAGGACCGGCACCA
>Ga0182021_10002660_pt1 | contig 20897 bp, 14 predicted proteins | sample 612E3MmetaG_FD_120493 | JGI IMG/M metagenome (GOLD analysis project Ga0182021, IMG submission 120493) | Permafrost microbial communities from Stordalen Mire, Sweden - 612E3M metaG (Illumina Assembly) | ecosystem: Environmental > Terrestrial > Soil > Wetlands > Permafrost | place: Sweden... | reverse complement strand
GACATGATCGCGCTCGAAGCCCAACCCGGCATAGATGTCCGACAGGTGCAGAATGAACAGGCTGGCGACGCTCAGTAACCCCACCGACAGAGCCACCTGGGCCGTCACCAGGGCCTTTCCCAAGAGCCGCCCGAACCGGGTATCGCCGCCCTTCCCGGCTCCGCGCAGCGACGCGGCCGGGGCGGTGCTCCAAACGTGCAGCACGGGCGAGATTCCAAACAGCAGCCCCGTCAGCACCGCCAATCCCGCGGTGAACAGCAGCACGTGCGCGTCGGGGACCGGGTGGATCTCCAGACGTTCGCGCCCGCTCGCCACGATCCTCACCAGCGCAGTGGCGCCGAGCCAGGCCACGCCAATACCCAGCAGCGTCCCCGATCCCGAGAGCAGCAACGATTCCGTGAGCGCCTGCCGCACCAGGCGCCAACGGCCCGCGCCGAGCGAGACCCGCAGCGCCAGTTCGCGCTGCCGCGCGGCGCCGCGCGCCGCCAGCATGCCCGCCACGTTGGCGCACGCCAGCAGCAGCAGCAAACCCACCACGCCCATCAGCAGAACCAGCGGCTTGGCGAACTGGTCGCGCGCACGGGACAGGCCGGCGCTCGCGCTCTCCATTTCGAACTGCATGGCGCTCAGAAAACTCCTCTCCCTGCCGGCCGGGCCCTCGCCAACGGCTTGCTTGAATAGGATGGCCATCTCCGCGCGCGCCTGGCCGATACCGACGCCCGGCTTCATGCGCCCGACCAGCATCACGTTGCCGTTCTTCTCGAGGCTGCGCCCCGGGGCCAGCGACGGCAGCATGGCAAGGGGCAGCCAGATGTCCTCCGGGGAATCGAGGATCAATCCCCGAAACCCGCGCGCCGTCACTCCGGCGATGGTCACCGGAAAACCGTCCACCGTGATCCGCTTGCCGACGATGGCGGGGTCGAGGTTGAAACGCTCCTTCCAATACGGCCAGCTCACTACGGCCACCGGGCCGGGTGCGTTCAGCCGGTCGTCCTCGGGCCCCAAGAGACGGCCGAGCGCGGGCCTTACGCCGAGCATCGGAAAGAAATTGCCGGTCACACAGACGCCGCCGACTCGCTCCGCCTCGGGAGAGCGATCGCGCACGTGAAAGAAGGCCCCGAAATCGTAATTGATGCCGGACATCCCCGTGAGGTCCGAGAAGACGTGGTTGTGCGCCAGAAAGTACTGGTATTGCCGCCAGGAGAACGTGTTGAAGTGCGGCTCGTCCTGAAACCGATGCGAAGGTTCCACGAGCTGCTCGGGATGCTCCACCGGCAGCTTGCGCAGCATCAGCGTGTTGACCAGGCTGAAGATGGCCGTATTGGCCCCGATGCCCAGGGCCAGCGACAGAAGGGTAACGGCCGTAAATCCCGGACTCCGCCGCATGCCGCGGAGCGCATAGCATACGTCCTGCCACAGTCTTTCCAAGGAACTCCATCCCCACATTTCGCGCGTGGTCTCCTCGACCAGCGTCCGGTTGCCAAACTCCCGGCGGGCGGCTGCTTCGGCCGCTCGCGGATCCTCCCCTCGCTCGACGCGATCCCGCGTGGCCATGGCCAGATGGGCCCGAATCTCCTCGTCCAACTCCCGGTCGCGGCGTCCGCGGCGGAACCACAGCCACATGCTCATGCCTGGCCCTCGCTTTCACCGGGATGCATGAGGCTGGCGATGGCGGCACTCAACTGGTTCCACCGGCCCTGCTCGGCGGTCAGCTGCCTCTTGCCCGCCGCCGTCAGTTGATAGTACTTGGCCCGCTGGTTGTGCTCCGAAGCTCTCCATTCGGACCGGATCCAACCTTGCTTCTCCAGCCGGTGCAGCGCCGGGTACAGGGACCCGGTCTCCACCTGTAGAACCTCCCCGGAGCCGGAACGGATCGCCTGTCCGATACCGTAGCCGTGCGCCGGGCCCCAGCTCAGAGTCTGGAGGATCAGCATGTCGAGCGTGCCTTGGAGTAGCTCGATCCGATTCTTGTAGCCTTCTCGCGCGACCATAGCTGTAGCCATTCTACATCCATGACCAGTAGATTGTCTACAGCCTGGCTGCGTCCAATTCCAGATGCATCACCGGGAACGCCGCCATGCCTCCACCGGCCCGGTTTCAAACCGCTCCACCAGCCCGGTCGAGGCCAGCCGCCGCGGCATCTCTTCCGCCGCGTAGGGGCACAACCCCTCCAGCGCCCGATATCCGCCGGCTCAGTTTTCGGTTGGCTTTCTGGTGGCACTGTCAACGTGTCGGACGCCGGACGGGGAAAGCCGGCGCAATCGACGAACATCAACGCATCAATTATGTTATGATTTGATGTATGCGGACGACGCTCAGCCTCGATGACGATGTTGCTGCATTGCTCGAACAGATGCGGAAGGCGAGAGATACCACCTTCAAACAGGTCGTGAACGACGCTCTGCGGGAAGGTCTGGCACGATTGAGTTCGCCCGCCGAGGCCCAGCCATTTCGTACCCAGCCGGTCGATCTGGGGAGCTGCTACTATCCCAATCTGGACAATGTCTGGGAAGTTCTGGATGAGGTGGAACCCAGCGGGACCGGCAGATGATTCTGGTGGACGTCAACCTGCTTGTTTATGCCTGGGATCGCAGATCTCCTCAGCACCCAACGGCCGTTCGCTGGCTGGATGGCAAGCTGAGCGCATCCGCCCGGGTGGGGCTTCCCTGGGAGTGCCTGCTCGGCTTCATGCGGGTGGTCACCAATCCCCGCATCTACCAGATGCCTGCGCCGATGAACGTGGCGTGGGGGCAGGTGGAGCATTGGCTGAGCGCCCGCAATGCATGGGTGCCGCTGCCGGGCAATCGCCACCAGGAGATACTGGGACGGCTTTTGACCCGGCTCGGCGGTGGGGCGAAACTGATTCCCGACGCCCATCTGGCAGCCCTTGCGATCGAGCACGGACTGGAACTCTGCTCCACCGACGGCGATTTCGCGCGATTCGACGGTTTGCGATGGTCGAATCCGTTGAGCCTGTAAGCGGGGATGCCGCCGCGAGTCTCGCCCCTATTCCTTCCCCGCCGCCACCTCGGGCGCCTTCGATTCGCGCGCCACCCTCCCGCTCAGGCCTTCCTCCAGCGACACGTGGTTCCGTAATCAGTTACGATGGCGCTAAGTGCCGCCTAACCCAGACCAAATCACTCGAAGGTTCGACGACATCGCATTCGTCTGCAATGTGTGCGGACAGCACAGCGTTTTTCAGCAAGCCCACTACAATAACGCCGAACTGCCATCGTGCTCCGCGTGCCGGTCCAATGTTCGATTTCGCTGGATCGTCCATCGGCTCTCGCTCGAACTGTTCGGCCGCAGCATGCCCCTCCCCGAGTTCCCTTCCAGAGAGTCGATCAAGGGAATCGGACTGACTGATCCGAAGCCGTTAGCCACTGTCTTCGCCGAGCGCTTCACCTACCGCAATACATTTCTAACCACCGAACCGCGGCTCGACATCCGTTCTGACCCATCGCCGCTCGGCGAACTCGATTTCCTGATTGCGAGCGAGGTACTCGAGCACGTCGAGCCCCCCGTCGCGCACGCCTTCGCAAACGCGGCGCGTCTTCTCAAACCTTCTGGCGTGTTGCTGCTGACCGTACCTTGGGTGTGGGACGGCGATGCAAGCACGGCCATCCCGGAACTCAATGACTGGCGGCTTGGCTGCGAAGAGGACCGTTACGTAATTATCAATCGCAGACCTGATGGACAAATCGACCGATTTTGGGATATGGCTTTCGACGGCTCTCCGGGGCCGTCGTTCGGGCGTACTCGCGAGCACTTCCCCGGGCTTCACGATTGGCGCTTGTCGGACGACTGTGGAGAGTTGCGCCTGCTGAACTCACGGCCTGACGGAATCGTGGAGACCTTCTACGATTTGACGTTTCACGAGGGGCCGGGGCTCGCTCTCGAAATGCGCCTGTTCACCAAGAGTGGAATTGAAGACAACCTGCGGGCTGCCGGCTTCCACCAAATCGAATTCGAGATGCGGGACTACAGTGAGTTCGGCATCATCTTCGGGCACCCCTGGAGCCGGCCAGCCGTCGCGCGCAAACAGCCGAGGGCGTGACGGCCCGGCAAACCGAGAGCAAGCGCTGGTGGTCATCGCCGCCCGCGCGGACGGACCGAGGATCGGGCCGATTCGGCTGCGGACGATTGAGACCTCGGCTGAGAGCCTTGCAGCCCTTTGTGAAGGCCTGTATTGAAGCAGGCAGCACATACCCACATCTGTTGCCTCGCTCCTACTCCTTCGCCCCCAACGCCACCTCCGGCGCCTTCGATTTCCGCGCGACCCGTCCGCTCAAGCCTTCCTCCAACGACACCTGGTTTCGCTCCAGCGTCTCGCCCAGCGTCTGGTCGAGCGACACCCTCGCATGCGCATAGGCCGCCAGCGCGTTCACCTCGGAAATCTGCGCCGCCACCAAGGCCCGCTGGTCGTTGATGATGTCGTTGAAGGTGGCGATTCCCGACGAGAACTTCTCCCGGTCCGCCGCCAGCAACTGCTCCTGCAGCGTCCGCGTATCCACCGCGGCCGAGTGCCGCGCGCGCGCCTGCCGCAGTGCGCTCATGCGCGCCGCAATGTCCACCACGATGGCATTGGTGTCGCGCTGTCCGGTAATCTGCGACTGCCGGAACTGTAGTTGGTCGATCCCGTAATCCCCCTGCGCCGTCCGGTTCCCCAACGAAGCCGAAAACGAGACGCTGGCCGAGTAGTTCGGGAAATTGCGCCGCAAGACCTGCCCCAGCGCGGTGCCGTATCCGCCCACGAAATACGGGTTGGGGGCGTCTCCGCTGCTCGGCTGCGGCGTCCCGGCCACGCCCCGGTTGTAGGTTTGCCCGGTCACCTGCAGGCTTGGCAACAACGGATTCTGCGTCCCGGCGAGCGAGATCTCCGAAGTCTGGTCCCGCAGTTTCGATACCGCCACGTCGGGCCGCTTGGCCATCGCCAGGGTCACCAATTGGCGCAGCGGAGGCAGGTCGTCCGTTTCGGGAATCTCTATGCGGTCCAGTGCGATGACCTCCGCCGCTTCCACCGCCGCGTCCGGCGTGCGCACCAGGAGCTCTTTCAACGCGTTCTCGCGCTGCCGCAAGTTGGCCAGGGCCACCACCAGATCCTGCCGGCGCGTGGCCACCTCGGCCGCCGCCCGCGACAACTCCACGCGCGGAATGGCTCCGGCTGCGATTTCCTTCTGCGTGTCCTGGTAGAACTTCTGGGCGTTCTCCTCGGAACGACGGCGTGCCTTCAATTCTTCGCTCGCGCTCACCAGGTCCCAGTAGCTGTTGAGAACGTTGGCCACCAGATCGAGCAACTGCGACCGGAACGATTCCAGCGACGCGCCCGTGTTGATCTTCGCAATCCGTATGCCGCGGTCGTTCAACTTGACACCGAAGCCTCGCAGCAGACTGTGCTGGAATGTCAGATCCATGTGCGGACCCACCGCCGGATTCAGACTGTCGCTGGGCGCATTTTCGTTGAGAGACTGTTCGTAGTTGCGATATTGCACGGTGCCCCCGCTGAGCAGCCCCATCTGCAAGGTCGTGCTCGTGGTGCGCACCTTTTGGACCAGCGCGGTCGTCTGGCTCACCAGCGTGTTGGTTTGCGGCTGCGACAGATGCGCCTGGGTAGTGGTGCTTTGCAGAACCGGATCGAGATTCGGCGCGATGGCGCCCACCTGCTGGATGGCCGCGTTGCCGCCGCCGCCCCCGCCGCCGCTTCCCCCGCCGCCGCCCAATCCGGCGCTCTGCGTGCTGCCGTTCACGCCCACGCCCGCGTTGACGCTGGAGACCTGGGCGCTGGCGCTCGGCACCCCGCGCACCGGTCCGCCGGCCTTCGCCCGTTCCAACGAGGATTGCGCCAACAGCGGACTGTAGCGGTCGATCTCCAGCCCCAGGTTATTCTCAATCCCGAGCGCGATGGCATCCTGCACGGTCAGGTATAGCTTCCCCGCGCGCAGCAGGCTGTTGACCCGGTCCGAATTGTTCAGCCGGACGCCGGGCACGGTCTGCGCCCGGTAAGGACGCAGGAATGCCGGCCCTGCCGGCTGCTCCACGGGGAACGGCAAATCCTGCGCGCCGCACGCCGCCGCCAGGCACGCCGCGGATACCAGGAGGCTCAGGACACACCTCCAGAAGTTCACTGCTCTGCCGGGAAACCGCTCCCTGACGGTCGCGGCTCCGATTTGAGCCGGGCGCATCCGTGTCCGAGCCGCGACCGTCAGGGAGCGGTTTCCTCGGACTGCGCAGCCATACACGCGAAAGGAAGTGCTCAGCAGGCCTTGGCCGCTCATTTCCCCACCCCCTGCGCGCGCGGCGCCGGCAGCGTGGCGGGTATGCTCGATTCCCTCTGCACCTGCCCCGAGAGCGCCTCCTCCATGGCGATGTGGTTGACCTCCAGCGTGCGTCCCATCGCCATATCGAAGGCGATCCGCGCGTGCGTGTAGTTGGCCATGGCCTGCACTTCGCTGTCCTGGCCTTGCGCCAGGTCCTTCTGCGCCTGGATGACCTGCGCCACCGTGGACACACCGTACTTGAACCGGCTCTGCTCGGCCTTCAGACTCTCTTCGGCCAGCGCCCGCGTATCCACCGCGGTCTGATACCGCGCCCGCGCCTGTTCGAGCCCGATCACCGCCGTCTTCACGTCCACGCGCACCTGGTTCAGCATGCGCTGCAACTGTAGTTCGGTTTGCCGCAGTTGCAGTTGGTCGGTCACGTAGTCCGCCTGCGACGCCCGGTTGCGGAACGGAATATTCAGCGAGAAGCCCGCCGAGTAGTCGGGGAAATTGCGCCGCAGAATTTGCGAGAGCATATTGCCGTCGCCGCCGATGAAATACGCGTTGGGCGCCCCGCAGCAATTGTTGTAGAGCGGGTTCGCGGGGCCCGCCAGCCCGTGGTTGGTCAGCTCCGCGAAGGCCTGCAGGTTCGGCAGCAGGCCGTTCTTGTCGCCCTTCAGCAGAAGCTGCGAGCTGTCCAGGTTGATCTTGCTCCGCTCAATCTCCAGGCGATTCTCCACGGCTTCCTGTATGAGGTCCGGCACCGGCCGGATCTCCTCCGTCTTGGGCACCTCGATGCGGTCCAGCGGGACGATGTGCACGTCGTCCAACCACACGTTCTGCATGCTGTTGCGGTTGAGCGCGTTCTTCAGTACGATCTCCTGCTGCGCCAGGTTGGTCTGCGCGATCAGCAGATCCTCTTTGCTGGCCGAAACCTCGGCCGCCGCGCGGGTCACTTCAATCGCCGGCAAAGCCCCGATCGCCACCTGCTTCCTGTTGCCGTCGTAAAGCGTCTGCGCCGTCCCCAGCGCCTGCTCCTTGATGCGCACGGCTTCGTTGAAACTCACCAGGTCCCAATACAGGTTGAGCACCGCGCTCACCGTCGTCACCACCTGTAGCTTCACTTGCAGGTTGCTCACTTTCAGATTGTTCTTCGCCACCCGGATATTGCGGTTGTTAACGCCCACGCTCAACCCTTGCAGCAGGTTCTGATTGACCTGGACGTCGAGATAACCGCTGATGGAGGGGTTGAAGAGCGGCGTGGCGCTGTTGAGCAGGCTGCGCGTGTTGACAAACGTGACGGCCCCGCTTGTCCCGGTGCTGAATTGCTGCGAATACTGAGCCACGAATTGCTGGGAAGTTTGCGTCAGGGCCGTAGTTTGATTCAGCCTGGTGTTAGTCAGTGGCGTGGTGCTGTGCCCGGCGCCGGCCGCCAAGTACAGGTTGGGATCCAGGCTGGGAGGCACGGGGCCGATCTGGCTGACGATTCCGCCGCCGCCGCCCAGGCCGCCGCCGCCGCCCAGACCATTCCCGTTGATGCTGATTCCCGCCGTGCTGACAGAGGTCGGTCCCGCCGCCACCGGTGTATCCACCTGCCGCAGAAACCCTCCGCCCTCGGCGCGCCGGAGCACTTCGCGCGCCAGGAACGGGCTGTAGCGCTGCACCGCGATATCCAGATTGTTCTCCAATGCCAGCGCGATCACATCCTGCACCGAAAGATAGAGATTCCCCCCGCGCACCAGCGATTCCAGCCGCGGCGAGTTGCTCAACCTGGCCGCCACCACCACCCGTTTTTCCAGATGGAAAGGCTTCAGCAGGCGTCCCACGTACTTTGGCGGCGGTGGCGTTTGGATGGAAACCTCGGACGATTGGGCGGAAATGGCCGGGCCCGAGGCAAGCAGGACCACGGCGAAGACGTTTCGGAGATGACTCATGTTTTCCCGGAGATGAACAGGGATTCCGTGCAATTGCCCTTCCACAGAGGTTTTTCACCTTCCACTGGGGGAATCGGGAGCTTGGCCGGGTTGTCGTCCAGCCGGCAGGCGCGCGATGTCCGTTTTCGGAAACCCGCTGTCCGTTTTCAAAACTCCGGCCCGGCGCCGGCCCCTAGCGATGCGCCCCAACCGGGCGGCCCATCCGCGCCCAGGAGCCGAGCAGCGCGATCCACGATCCCACCATCAGCAATATGGCCGTGCCAAACTCGCCTGGGCTGAAGCGGTAGCCGCTGAAAATGTAGCCCTTCAGCAGCAGCAGCGCCACCACCAGGCTCCACACGAAAAACAACGGGCGCCACCGGCCCCAGATGGCCAGAACCACCGCCGCCAGGCCCGCCAGCGAGCCAAAGTGCAGCGTGTAGAGCAGCGTGGAACCCGTCCAGGGAAGCATGCCCAGTTGCAGCGTGGGGGCGCCGGCGGCGATGGCGAGGCTGGAAATGGTGAACAGTATCAGGCACAACAAGCCGTGAAAGACGAAGCTGAGAAAGATCGAGAGCGCCCTGATTACCGCCAAGCGAACCACCTCCTGGTGAGTGAAGCCAGTATTTTAGCATCGCGCCCCAGGCGCGCCTCAGATTCTCTGCACCCGGCGCAGCGTGAAGAGTTCCGGCTTCATGTTCTCCTGCTCGAAGCGCTTCCAATCGTCATTCACGTGGATCAATTTTCCGCTGATGTGATTGCTCCGCTGGCAGGCCAGAAACAGTGCCAGGGCAACCTGCTTCTCGGCCGGGACGCCGCCCGTGATTCGCACCTGTTCGGCGTCCTCGATCTCCTTGCGGCCCGCCTTCTCTTCTCCCGCGCGCAGGATCTCGTCGGTCATAGTGGAGTACGCCGGGCCGGGCGCGATGATATTCACCTGCACGTTGTGATCGCCGACCTCGGCGGCCAGGTTCTCCCCGAACCGCACCACCGCCGTCTTGGATGCCGCGTAGGCGCTGAAATTGGGGCGTGCATACGCCGCCCCGCCGCCGGAGATCAGGATGATCTTGCCCGCCCGCTTCTCGATCATCGGCGGCAGCGCGGCCCGGCACGCATTGGCGGCGCCGATCAGGTTGATTTCCACCGTCTCGTTCCACGCTTTTGGCTTGCTGGCCAGGAACGGTCCGATCGGCCCCTGCACCGCGGCGGCGGCGATCAGGATGTCCAACCCGCCGAAGTTGCTCCGCATACGCTCCACCGCATGCGCCAGTTCGTCCGGCTGGCGCACATCGGCGCGCAGGCGCAATGCCTTGCCGCCCGCTTGTTCGATCTCCAGTTTGGCCAGATCGAGTTCCGGCTGGCTGCGCGCCAACAGTCCCACCAACGCGCCCTGGGCGGCGAATCCCATGGCCAGGCGTTTGCCGATGCCCCGGCCGGCGCCGGTGATCAAGACGCTCTTCCCTTTGACGGTATTCAAGAATCAGTCCCTAGCGCTGCGACTTCATTCGCTGCGCGACGATCCGCTTGGCGGTTTCCAGCAGCGCGGAAGCCTTCGGCATCATCTCCACAGCCGTCTCCACTTCGGGGTCCGTGCGCGCAAACATGGCATCGCTCTCATCCACGTTGAACGCGGTGGTGTACATCTCCTTGGCCAGATAGCGCTTGATCCAGTCGTGATGCCTGGCGAAGGCGGCCTCCGTGAACACCGTGCCATGGCTCTTCAGGTAGCTCTTCAGTTCCGCCAGCAGCGGCTCGTCGGGCATCCAGCCCTTGGCCAGACTGGCCGGATGCGACCCGAAGTAGGACCGGGTAAAGTCGAACAGCCCGTTGCGCAGCAGTTCCACCTGGAAGCGATCCAGCTTGGGCGTCTCGTATTTCTCGTCCGGCGTGATCCCGCCGCCGCCGTACACCGTGCGTCCGCCCTCGGTCATCTTTACATCCACCGGGTTGCGCGCATTCTCGTCGCGGTGGAAGTAGTATTCGTAGAAGCTCTTGCCCGAGTAATCGCGCTGGATCAAACGCCCGCTCGGGGTGTAGAAATGGGCCCAGGTCAAGGCCAGGCCGGTGTTGTCGCTGAGCGGGTAAACGGTCTGCACCAGGCCCTTGCCGAAGGTGGTTTCTCCCAGGATCAGGGCGCGGTCGTGATCCTGCAAGGCGCCCGAAACGATCTCCGCCGCCGACGCCGAAAAGCGATTCACCAGCACCACCATGGGATACTCGCGCCCGTGGTTGCCGTGCTCCGCCACGTAGGCCTTTTCCGGCGCGGAACGCCCGCGATGCGACACGATCAGCGCGTTCTTCGCCAGGAAATGGTCGGCCACCGCGACACCCTGGTTGAGCAGGCCGCCCGGGTTCTCGCGCAGGTCCAGCACCAACCCCTTAATACCGCTCTCGCCCAACCGCTTCAGGTTGTCTTCCATTTCCCGGCCGGTGGTTTCACCGAAAACCAGGATCTTGAGATAGGCGTACCCCGGCTTGATCCAGAAGGCATCCTGCACGCTCTTGCGGCTGATTTCGTCCCGGATCACGGTAAACACCATCAAGTCCGCAGCTCCCTCGCGCGAAATCACGATCTTCACGGGCGTGCCCTGCGGCCCCTTCAGCAGATCCGCGATCTCGGTGGTGTTCAGTCCCTCGGTTGACCTATCGTTCACCGACACGATGATGTCGCCCGGGCGAATCCCCACCTTGTAGGCCGGCGAACCGGGGAAAGGCGCCTTCACCGCCGTCTTGCCGTTGGGCTGCGGTCCCACCTGCATGCCGACGCCGTAGTAGTGCCCCTTCTGCTCTTCGCGCATCAATTGATATTCGCGCGCATCGAAGAAATTGGAGTGCGGGTCCAGGGTGCGCAGCATGCCCGGAATCGCCCCCTTGTAGACCGTCTTGTCGGCGCTGACGTGGTCGGCGAAATTAGCTTCCACCAGCGAAAGCACCTTGCTGAAATTCCGCACGTCGAGGTCGACGTCTTCCTGTTCGGTGGCGGCGGAAGCCACCTCCAGCCTCGGTCCGTAGATGCCGCCCACAATCGAGCAGGCAAACACGATCACCGGCAAGACAAACAGCGAGCGCCTTCTTCGGGCCATGCGGAAATCGTCCTCTTAAGTGAAGTATAACGTACCTGCCGGTTGAGACGCGCCAATCCGCAATTTGGATGCGTCACAGTCGCGAGCAGCCCGGTGGGACAGGCCATCGGGTTTTGTGGCCAGTTGGGATGGGCCTTCGGCCCGCGAAATCCCATGAAAAAAGGTGGGGCAGGCGCTTTCGCCTGCCAACTCTTGATCCGAGCCCGAGCGGTTGGCAGGCGGAAGCGCCTGCCCCACTCACGGCACCACCTGGACACGGTTCAGGGTGGTTTTTCGATCCTGTCGTGCCCCGGAACGCTCACCGAGCGCGCGAGGATGACAGACCACGAAAAGCGATGGTCTGTCCCACCTGCCGCAAAGTGAACAGAATTGCGGCTAGGATCCGATCCGAGCCACCACCCTACGGCTTCAGCGTAATCATGACCACGCCGTGGGAAGTTACTGGAGCCGAAAACTGTTTCTCGAGCTTGCCCAAGTCCTTGTGAGCCCACAGGTCGCGGCCGTTGAGGCCCTCGGCGCCCAGGCCGAGTTGCTCCCAAGTGACGGAGATCGTCTGTTCGGCCGCTCCGCGGTTGAGCAGGAGCACCGCCACGCCGCCGCCTTCGAGCGGTTTCACGAACACGTCCTGGTTGTTCTCGTGGCGGATCCGCTTGCCCTGCTTGCCGAGCGCATCCTGATCTATGGCGATGGCGTCTTTGTTGGTGAGAATATCGTGGATTTCGGGCTTCATGGCGGCGATGTCGTTGCCCGCGATCAACGGGGCGGCCATGATGCACCACAGGCTGAAGTGCGCGCGGTACTCGGTGTCGCTCATCCCGCCGTTGCCCACCTCCAGCATGTCGGGGTCGTTCCAGTGCCCGGGGCCGGCGTAATCCGCCAGATCCACCTGCATGTCGGCGATGGTCACCACTCCCGCGCCGTTCCCGCGCATCTTGCCTTCCCAAATGTCCTTGATATCCGTGGTGGTGCGCCACAGATGGCCCACCGCGGGCGCCCACGTCCAAGGTTTCGAATTTCCCCATTCGCACAGGCTGAATACGATGGGCCGTCCCGCCAGTCGCAGAGCGTCGCGCATCAGGGTGTAGGATTCCTTGGTGGTCTGCCCGTCGGTGCTGCACCAATCGTATTTGAGGTAATCGACGCCCCATCCGGCATAAGTCCGCGCGTCCTGAAACTCATAGCCCCTGCTGCCCGGCCGTCCGCCGCAGGTCTTCCTTCCCGCGTCCGAGTAGAGGCCGAACTTCAGGCCGAGCGAGTGCACGTAATCCGCCAGCGCTTTTATGCCGCCGGGAAAACGCTTCGGATCGGCCTGAATATTGCCTTCCGCGTCGCGCGCGATCTGCCAGCAATCGTCGATCACGACATATTGGTAACCCGCGTCTTTCATGCCATTCTTCACCATGGCGCCGGCGACGCCGCGCACCGCGTCCTCGGTGACGTTGCAGGCGAACTTATTCCAACTGTTCCAGCCCATCGGGGGCGTGCGCGCCAGGCCATTGTCGATGGCCGGCAGCGTTGCCGCGGAAAAAGCCACGTATCCCAGGATTGCCAACACACATCGTTTCATGAGAACTAACTGCCTCCGCTCGGAAAGTCCGGTCCATCGCGAGACGTCCGGCGCCGCCCATCGTAACAGACTGCGCCTCGGGACAAACCGGGGACTGTCTTATCGGGTGCGCGGCCGGGCGGACCCGGCACGGGAATGATAAGATTCTTCCTATGCGAAAGCTCATCCTGTCGATGGTCGCGATCGCCGCCCTGGTGGCCACAATGCCCCTCACGGCGAAGAAGAAAAAGGCGGCGGCTCCCGCCTTCACCTACTACCTGCTGTCGCTCTCCTGGGCGCCGGACTTCTGCGCGCAACCCGGCAAGGGCGGCGATCCAGCCGAGTGCGGAACGGGGAACAAGGTCGGCTTCGTGGTCCACGGACTCTGGCCGCAGGGCGACAGCGGGCGCGGTCCCGAGAACTGCGGATCGGCACCGCCGGTGGCGGACAGCATCGTCCAGCTCATGCTGCCCTACATCCCCACGGCGAGCCTGATCCAGCACGAGTGGAAGACTCACGGAACGTGCAGCGGATTGAGCGCGGAGGATTACTTCGCCACCGTGCGCAAAGCGCGCGACTCGGTGACGATTCCCGGCGAATTCAAAGCCCCCGCGCAGATGCAGACGCTGAGTCCGGCGGCCATCGAGGGGGCGTTCGCGACGGCCAACCCGAGTTTCCCCAAAGAGGCCTTCCGCACATCGTGTACGTCGGGCGCGTTGCAGGAAGCGCGCGTCTGCTTCGGTAAGGATCTCTCGCCGCGCGCTTGTACTTCGAGCGCAGGCGAGTGCGGGGCGGCGACCATGAAGGTGCGGCCGGTGCGGTGAGGAAACGGTTCAGGTTGTACGGTTCTGCCTCTTTTGGTGAAGAAAACACACGGGATAGATCCGCACGACAGTACAGCTTGTACGGTTTGGGCGCGTGCCGGCCTCCGGCCGGCTGGCAAGCTAAAGCATGCCCCACCTTTACTGCAACTTGATGCCGCGGGCCTCGATGGTGCGGGCGGTGGCGCGATCGAGGTTGGCCAGGGCTTCGGCGAAATCGGCATGGGCGCGGACTTCGCGATTGCGCGCGGAGATCAGGTCGGTCTGGCGCTGTAGCACCAGGAAGACGCTGGACGTGCCGGCCTGGAACTGGCGCTGTTCGCTAGAGTTTTGCTCTTCGGCGGATTGGCGGGCCAGGCCGGCCGCGTCCAGGCGGGCGCGGCTGGAATTCACGGCTTGCAAGGCGTTGCGGACATCGGCTTCCACGGCCATGCCGATCTGGTTCTCGACAGCGTGCAGGCGGCGTCCCTCGGCGGCGGCGATGGCGGCCTGGGATTGCGCGGTGCGGTTGCGAATGGGCAGCGACATCTGCACGCCGACCTGGGCCACGGGGAAGTTTCCGTGCCCGATATTGCTGAGCGACTGGCCGTAGCCGCCGTTGAAGATGGCCGGCACCGTACCGAGTCCGGGGAAGAAGGCCGCGAGCGGGCTGTCCCCCTGCGGCACGACGAACCCGGCGAGGCCAGCCAACGAGAGGTTGGCAAAGGCGTCGATGCGTGGCCTCGCGGCCTCGCGGGCGAGGCGCGTATTCAGCGAATTGATGTCGAGGGCCAAGCCGGTTTCGGCCACTTCCGGGCGTGCCGCCAGCGCTTGCTTGACGGCGTCTTCCAGCGCGGGGATGGCGACGTTCAGATCGAGCGGCGTCTCGGGAATCAGGGCCGCGCCCCACATGAAGTCGCTGCGATTGGGCAGCATCAGCGATTTCAGGTTGTTCTCGGCGGCGGTCAGGGTCTGCTGGGCGGCGAACAGGCTCTGCTGAAAATTGGCGGCCTGGGTCTGCGCCGCTACCACATCGATGGGCGCCAGGATGCCCTGCTCGGCCTGTCTTCGGTTGCTATCGTACTGGCGCTCGGCCAGTTTCACGGCCTCGGTCTGCACATTGAAATTGTTCCAGGCGTAATCCAACTCCCAGTATGCCTGGATGGCCAGGGTAACCACTTCGATGACGCGCTGGCGCAGCGCCTGTACGCTGAGTTGCCGGTTCTTGCGCGCCACCTGAATGCGATGGCGGTTCTCATCGAAGCGCAGGCCGCGCCACAGGGGCTGGGTAAGGTTGAGCGAGAGCGAGGTGGGATACTGCGGGTTGAGCGTGTTGAACGCGCTGTCGGTGGATTGGCGCGCGCTGCTGAAACTGAACGCGTAGGTTCCGCCGAACGGATTGTTGCCGCTCAATTGGGGGGTGAAGTTGAGATCGGTGTTGGTCAGCTTGCCGGATTCCGTACCGCCGATGAGCGACGCCATTGGCACGACGGCGCGTGTGCGGTACGCGCGCAGGGCGAGGAGGGGATCGTAATAGCCCTGGGCGCCAGAGATCTGGTAGCCGGCCTCTTCCAGTTGGATGCGCGAGGTGGCGAGATCCGGATCGTTGGCCAGGACGCGCTCGATGACCTCGGGCAGACGCAGCGGGGCCTGGGTCAGGATACCGACGCGGGGGGCGACGGCGACTTGCTTCAGGGGTTGGAGCGTTTGCACGGAGGCAGGCGGGTTGGCAGGCGGAAGCGCCTGCCCCACCTGCTGCGCAGACGCCAACGTGGCGCGGGCACTCTTGCCTGCCGCGCCGGCACTCCTGCCGACGCTTGCCTGAACGGGTGCCGAGACGAGTCTCACGGCAGGCATGAGTGCCTGCGCCACAGCGGGGGTGGAGGACTGCTGAGCAAAGAGGGAACCCACGAGCGCGGCCGAAACCACGGCGGTCTTTCTGAAGCGCCGTCCAATCCAGGAGAAGAAATGCGCCACGCGTCCGGTGGCGAAGCTGTCGCCCAGGTCTTCGAACAGGGAGTAGAACACCGGGACGGCGAGCAAGGTGAGCAGCAGGCAGAGGGATTGCCCGCCGACCACCAGCACGCCGATGGAGCGGTTGGTGGCGGCGCCGGTGCCGTGCGAAATCACCAGCGGCGCCATGCCGGCCACCAGCGCGATGGTGGTCATGAGGATGGGGCGCAGACGGTCGCGGTTGGCCTGGATGATGGCGTCGTAGCGGTTCATGCCTTCGGCACGCAGGCCGTTGGTGTGGTCGATCTGCAGAATGGCGTTCTTCTTGACGATGCCGAACAGCAGCAGCAGGCCGAGACCGGACATGATGTTGACCGTTTGCCCGGCGATCAACAGGGCCACGATGCCGAAGGGCACGGCCAGGGGCAGGGTGATGAGAATGGTGATGGGGTGGATGAAGCTTTCGAACTGCGCGGCCAGCACGATGTACATAAAGATGAAAGTCAGCAAAAAGGCGAGCCCGAAGTAGTAGCCGGTGCGGCCCAATTCCTTGGAGATGCCGGTGAGGCCGACGCGGTAGCCGGGCTCCATGCCCAGCTTCTGCGTTTCCTCGTTCAGTTGGGCGATGATGGCCGCCTGGGATCCGCCGGGCAGCAGGTTGGCGCTCACCGTGACCTGGCGCTGGCGGCCGATGCGGTTGATGGAGGAGGGGCCGGTGCCGGGGACGATGCGCACCACCTCGTCGAGGCCCACGGAGCGGAGTTTCGCTGAGGGCACGGTCATCTTGGCCAGGCCTTCGACGCCGCCGCGGAACTGCTCCTGGGCGCGGACCACGACATCGTACTGGTCTTCGCCGGCGTTGAAGGTGGAGGCGGTCTGCCCGGCCACCAGGGTGTTGAGCGCCATTTCGATATCCATGACGCTGACGCCGAGATCGGCGGCGCGCGGGCGATCGATCTCGAGGCGCACTTCGGGCTTGCCGGAGCGCAGCGTGGAATCCTGATCCACCAGGCCGGGGTTGGCCCTCATCTTGGCGAGCAGCGCCTGGGAATAAGCGGTGAGCTTTTGCAGGTCGGGCCCCTGGATGAAGTACTGTATTTCGGCGTTGCTCTGGTTGCCGCCCACGGTAGAGACCAGCTCCACGCCGGTGTGAATGTCACGTGGATACCTCTTCATAAGGTCGCGGGTGCGCTGCATGAGCTGCGACTGGGAGAACTGGCGCTGGTCGATATCGGTCAGCTTGACGTAGATAAGCGCGTTGTTGACGCTCTTATCGGCGCTGTTGCCGGCGGTCATCAGGGTGTGGGCCACACCGGGCAGGCGGCGGACATCCTGGGCGATCTGCTCGGCGAGGTTGGTGGTGGCGGCGATGGAGGTGCCCTCCGGGGTGCGTATGAGGACGTTGAACTGCGACTGATCGTCCTGCGCCATGAAGTTCTTGCCGACGTACATGAACAGGGGCACGGTGGAGAGGATGACGCCCACGCAGGCCGCGACCACGACGCCGCGGTGCGCCATGGCCCAGGTGAGCATGCGTGTGTACCAGTTGTCCAGGTGTTTGAAGACGAAGGCGTCCTTGGAAGAATGCTGGGCGCGACCAGATGTGGCCGCGGCCGGATCGGGCCGCTTGAGGAAGCGGGAGCAGAGCATCGGCGTGAGGGTGAAAGACACGAGTAGGGAGACGGCGATGGCAAAGGCCGAAGTGAAGCCGAAAGAGCTCATGAAGCGGCCCACGATGCCGCCCATGAAGCCGACCGGCAGGAAGACGGCCAGCAGGCTCAAGGTGGTGGCCATGACGGCGAGACCGATTTCCTTGGTGCCCTTAATGGCCGCCTCGAACGGCGGCATGTTTTTTTCCTCGATGAAGCGGTAGATATTTTCGAGCACGATGATGGCGTCGTCAATCACGATGCCCACCATCAGAGTGAGCGCCAGCATGGTGATGGAGTTGAGGGTGAAGCCCATGGCGGCCATCAGGGCGAAGGTGGAAATGATGGACGTGGGAATGGCAATGGAGGCGATCAAAGTAGTGCGGATATTGGCCAGGAAGAAGAAGATGACGATGGCCGCGAAGAAGCTGCCCTCGACCAGGTGATGCTTGATCTTATCCACGGCGGCCTTGATAAAGACGGATTGGTCGCTGATCACCTGCGCCGTGACATCCGGCGGCAGCGAGGCGGAAAGTTCCTTGAGCCGCTGTTTGACCGCTTCGGCGGTGGCGACGGTGTTGACGCCGCTTTGTTTGGCCACGATCAGGGTGACGGACGGGACACCATCGAGGCGGGCGGCGGAGCGCGGTTCCTCGTAGCTATCCTCCGCCCTGCCGATGTCCGACACCTTGACCACGTAGCCGTTGCGGTTGGCGATGGTGATCTGGTTGAACTGCGCCGGATCGAGTATGCGGCCGGTGGTGCGCACGGTAAGTTCGCGGGCGCCGGCGTTCAAATTGCCGCCCGGGAGTTCCAGATTCTGGGCTCGCAGGGCGTTGAAGACGTCGTTGATGGTGAGCGAGTAGGAGCGCAGGCGGTCGGGATCCACCTCGACATGGATCTCGCGGCGCGCGCCGCCCACGATGGTAATTTCGCCGACGCCGGCGGCGTTTTCCAGCTTCTGTTTGATCTGCTTATCGGCGATCAGGGTGACGTCGCGCAGGGACCGCCGGGCGGAGACGGCGATCTGCAAAATGGGGGCGGCGTCGGGATCGAACTTCTGAATCACCGGCTGCTTGGCGGTTTGCGGCAGATTCGGCACGATCAGGTTGACCTTGTTCTGCACTTCCTGGGCCGCCACGTCGCCGTTCTTGGACAACTCGAACTGAATGATGACCAGCGACTGGCCTTCGGAAGAGGTGGAGCGCACCTCGTCCACCTGGCTGATGGTGTTGACCGTGTCCTCGACCTTCTTGGAGATTTCGGTTTCGATTTCCTCGGGGGAAGCGCCGGGGTTGGCGATGATGACGATGACGGTGGGGATATCGACCTTGGGAAAAAGATCGACGCCGAGCGAGAAGTAGGAAAAAATGCCGACCACGACCAGCGACAAAATCAGCATGGTGGCGAAGACGGGGCGGCGGACACAGAGTTGGGCGAGTGTGTGCATGGGTTACCTCGCCTGGGGCTGTACCTGCGGTTGTGTCTGTACGGCCGCGCCGTCGAAGAGTGTGTCGTGGGAGCCGGCGGCGACGGTCTCATTGCCGGTGAGCCCGTTAACGATGCGGATCAGATCGCCATCGATTTCGCCGGTGAGGACGACGCGGAGGCGGGCGGTGTTGTTATCGATGGTGAAGACCTGGTAGGAGTCGGTGGTTTTGTCGCGGACGACGGCACTGCGCGGCACGAAGACGGCGGTCTCGCCGCCGGGCAGGAGGACGCGCGCGGTGGCGAACATGCCGGGACGGATCTCGCCCTTGGGGTTGGGGAACTGGGCTTCCAGAATGAAGACGCGGGAGTTGGGGTCCACGGAGGGATTGACGGCGGTGATCTTGCCGGTGAACTCGCGGTCCGGGTAAGCGGCGATGCGCGCCAGCACGGTCATGCCGAGTTTGCCGCGCGCGGCCAGTTGTTCCGGGGTCTGCAATTGGAGCTTCATGGTGCCCATGCGGACGATGGTGGCGATCTTATTGGAGAGCGAGACGAACTCGCCGGCGGCCACGGGGCGGGCGGTGATGAAGCCATCGAAGGGAGCGTGGATGGTGGTATCGGCGAGGCCCTTTTCGGCCTGCGCAAGCTGGGCGCGGATGCCTTCGAGCGAGGCTTGCGAGTTTTCCACGGCGCCCCAGCTTTGGCGCGCTCCATTGAGCGTGGCTTCATACTGCTGGCGGGCGGCATTGGCCTGTGCCTCGGCGGTTTCCTGCTGGGTGCGGGCGCGCTCGAAGGCAGAGCGTGAGACGTCGCCGGAAGCCACCAGGTTCTCGTAGCGCTTGGCATCGGCGGCGGCCTGGCGGGCGAGCGCCTGGGCCGATTCGAGAGAGGCGCGGGCGGCGACGGTCTCCGGCATGAGGGCGGGATCGAACTTACCCTGTCCGCTGAAACCGATGCGCGATTGCGACTGCCGCACGCCGGCGGTGGCCTGGTCCAAGGCGGCGCGGGCCTGGTCGAGGCGGAGTTGCGCATCGCGGTGATCGAGTTCGCAGACCACCTGGCCCAGCTTGACGAAATCGCCGACGTTGACCGGCGTCGCCAGGACGCGGCCGGGAACCACGGGAGCGATGTCGCTGGTTTCATCGGCGACGAAGGTGCCGGTCTCCTGGAAGGCGGCGGGGACGGTGCGGGTGACTGCCTGGGCAGTGGTGACCGGCACCTTATCCGGGCCTACGGTACCGGCGGCGGCGACCGGTTTGCTGGTGGCGCAGCCGGCCAGAAAGAGGGAGGTAAGAACGAGGGTGAGGATGACGAGTCGGTTCATTTAGGCTATGCCCCTTTGGGTGTGCTGGTTTTCTGGATTCCATGCATGACGATATCAACGAAGCCATCGACCATCTGGCTGTCGGGTGTGTTGGTTTGGAAGCCGAACATCTGGGTCATGGTGGCGTATTGCGCGGCCATGCCGTAGGCGGCGGCGATGATGGCGCCGGGGTCGCTGCCGCGCAGAGCGCCCTCTTTCTGCCTACGCGCGACGTACTGCCACAGCAGGTCGAGAATCGGCAGCGAAAACTCGCGGTTGTATTCGAGCGCGGCCTCGTGGCCCTCGAGCGCGGCGAACATGAGCACGCGGTGAACGCGCAGGTCGGTGCGAAAGGCTTGGATGACCCTTTCGATGAGGGCGCGGATCAGGCCTTCGTCGTCGTTGCGATCCATGCAGCTTTTCCACTGCGCGATGCACTCGGCGAGCTGGCCACTCTCGTGATGATGATCGAGGACCGCGTTGTAGAGGTCCTGTTTGGTGGGGAAGTGGCGGAAGATGATGGCTTCGGTGACGCCGGCGGCGGCGGCGATTTCCTTGGTGGTGGTGCCGGAGAATCCCTTGCGGGAGAAGATATCGAGGGCGGTCTCGACGAGCTGAAGGCGGCGGTCGCTGGCGTGGAGGCGTGGTGTGGAGGTGCGTGGCTCGGTCACGTTTTCCATTGTAAGTCAGTACTTACTTACTGTCAAGGGCTAAGGTAATTTTGGGGTGCGACCAGGGGTGGTGGGAGGGGAGTACGGCTTCGTTACGGATGGGGTTAAGTGGCTTCATTTTGTTTTGGTTGGGCGGGAAAATGGCTTCGTTTGGTAACTGGTTCATTGGGATCCCCTGAATGGGCGCCGGTCGCGAGGGCCGCCCGGTTACAGGGTAGCAGGGCAGGCGGCGGAGACGGCCTGGGTGGGCGAGCTAAGAGGGTGTGGGATAAGGGGATGGGGGATGGAATG
>Ga0182021_10002657_pt1 | contig 20907 bp, 17 predicted proteins | sample 612E3MmetaG_FD_120493 | JGI IMG/M metagenome (GOLD analysis project Ga0182021, IMG submission 120493) | Permafrost microbial communities from Stordalen Mire, Sweden - 612E3M metaG (Illumina Assembly) | ecosystem: Environmental > Terrestrial > Soil > Wetlands > Permafrost | place: Sweden... | reverse complement strand
TTAAAAAAGAAGTAGTTAAGGCAGTTATAATTCAACTATGGAAAAATAAAATACAGCAAAGCAATATTTCACTAAAGCATAAATTCAGAAGGGTGTTTTTGTCAGCATTTCCTCAGAATGTGGGATTTCAATTTGCCAAAAGAATTAAATTTTACCTCAATTTGCTTTAATTTCCAAAATATGGAAAGAATTAAAGTAGTATGGCTTTGTGTTACACCTATTAGTCCTATTAACCATATTTTGAAACTAAAAAAGGTTCCAAAGATACTGGCGCCATGGATAACAGTTTTAATAAACGAACTTAAAAAAAGAGATGAAATTGAATTACATATCATTTCCTCTGGGCCAAGTTGGAAAAAGAGTTATAGATTCGTTTATGAAGGAGTCCATTACAATTTTATCAGAAGGTTCACTCCTTCATTCATGAAGCCATTTAGAGAAGAAATCAGGCTTGATATTTTTTTGAACTCATTGCATTTAAAAAGGGTAGTGAAACGACTCGTTGAGAAAATAAATCCTGATATAATAAATCTTCATGGTACAGAACATGAAATTTGTACGGCATTCCCACAGTTGAACGGCAACAAAATTCTAACTATTCAGGGATTCATTAACCTAGTCTATCAGGAAACCCCAAGTCCGGTAAACTTCTGGTTGTTAAAAACAGAAAATAAACTTTTAGCAACTACTGAAGAATTTATAGTACAAGCTAACTTCATGCTTGGAATAATAAAGAAATACAATCCAGCCGCCAAATTCACTTTTTGTCAATATCCTTCATTCAGACCACATATTCTAGCAAATGATTTTGTTCCTGATACTGATATTATTTATGCTTCTCGTATATGCAAAGACAAGGGTATTGAAGATTTGCTTAATGCCTTAGTGAACGTTAAGAAAGTACTGCCAAAAATTAAAATGAAGATAATCGGGAAGGTGAGTAAGGAATATGAATTTTATATAAAAAATCTTATCAGCACATTAGGAATTAGTGGGAACATTAACTTCATCGGATTTGTTCAGTCTTATGACGAATTGTATCAACATATTGCTAAGTCAAAAATATTTGTTTTGCCCACGCATCATGATGTAATTCCGAGTAGTGTGATTGAAAGCATGTTTATAGGTACTCCTGTAATTTCAAACTGTGTTGGTGGATTACCAGACCTCAATCTTGAAAAGCAAACATGTATTCTGGTTAAAAAGGGTGATGTTAATAGTTTGGCAAAATGTATTGAGGATTTATTAGATGACAATCAAATGCAAAAGCAACTTATTGTTAATGCTAAAGAAATGGTATCCTACAATTTTGACGAGGTAAGAATAGGAGATCGTTTGATCGAAATCTATAGGAATAAAATAGCTCAAAAACTAATTGATAAAAGAGAATGAAAGCAGTTATACTAGCTGGCGGGCTTGGAACCCGGCTTAAGCCTTTTACTGAAATTATACCAAAACCACTTTTGCCTATCGGGGAGAAGTCGGTACTCGAAATACAGATTGATTTACTGAAAAAGCATGGCTTCAATAAGATCTTTCTTGCAACAAATTACAGATCCGATTATATTGAAAGTTTCTTTGGTGATGGATCGAGGTATGGGGTTGAGTTGAAAATAAGTAAAGAAATAAAACCGCTTGGTACAGTAGGACCAGTTCGTCTTCTTATGCATGAACTTACAGAACCTTTTCTAGTGATGAATGGTGACATTCTTACTCAAACCGATTTCAGAAAATTGTATGATTTTGCAGTAATCCAGAATTCAATGCTGACTGTTGGAATAAAGGAAATTGTCACGCCGTTTGATTTTGGGAATATCTTTACAAAAAATGAATTTGTAATCGGGATCGAGGAGAAACCACAATTCAAAAACAAAATACTCGCAGGAATCTATATTTTTAAACCGGAAATATTTTCACTTATCCCTGAAAACGAATACTTTGGAATGGACCAATTGGTTCAGCTTATGCTAAAGGGGAATCTACCAGTTACCAAATACGATTTGAACGAATATTGGCTGGATATAGGTCGCATGGATGATTTTGAGAAAGCGCAGAATGCTTTCGGAGATTTGGTTTTAGATAAAAATGATATTGAGTAGATAACGATCACAAATACAAGTTTCTAGCTCTAAAATGATCAAACATTGGAGTTAGAATTGATTATTCACTATTAGCACAGTATCGGTCAAAAACAGCTTTTACCATTTTCCATGCCTAAGTTATTCAAAAAAGCAACTTTAGCTACAGTTCTTGACTATGTTATCATATATCTTGCTTTTGCATTCGGCACAACTAGTTTTTTTAGCGCAGATAAATACAAACTGACAATTTTTATTTTAATAGCAGCAAGTTTATTTTTCAGGGAAAAGTATTCAGACAAGTTTAACAATAACATGAAACTTTTTCTTGTCTATTTTGTCTTCCTGTATTTTTCCCAATCTTTAATGTTCGAGAAAACGAATAATATGGCTTTTGTGTTTATTCTTGCCAGAAGTATCTTATTGCCTTTCTTTTTATTAAGCATCACAAAGGACAGATTTATTTCAGTCTATATAAATATTATCGTTTTCTTTTCAATAACAAGCCTTCTGTTTTGGGTCTTTTCAAACCTATATCCTAATTTTTATGAATTCACCGGTACTATTCCTCAAGATTATCATACGGATTTGCTCCCTGAGAACAATAAGATGTTTATAATCTATACTTATGAAAGAGTTACGGTTTATGGTATTTTAAGGAATCCGGGACCAACCTGGGAACCCGGAGGGTGGGCTGTCTTTCTTACACTGGCGTTACTCTTGAATATGATGAAGAGTAAGCATTTATTCAGTTTTAAAAATATTCTTATTATAGCCAATATTATTACTACGTTTTCTACAACAGGGTATCTTGGGTTAGCTTTAATATTTATGTACTTTCTAATGTATTCAAAAACCATAAATCCTCTCCTTAAAGTAATATCAATTCCAATCTTTCTTATTCTTTTTTTAAACTTTTATGAATCCAGTGAGTTTATGAACCAAAAAATTCAAACCAGTATAGAAGATGCTAAAAACAGAAATATAACGGAAACCAGGTCAGGCAGGTTTTTTACATTTAGAAAAGCATTAATAACATATGCAAGATATCCAATTTCGGGAAAAGGATTAGTAAGTGCAACTACCGCAGAAGAGGGAGAAGATGAAGGTAGCGGATATGGAATAATTGATATTGGAGCAAGGTTTGGTATACCAGCATTAATCATGTATCTAATAATTCTGTTTAGATCAATAAGGATGCTAAATATTAATTCTGGCAAACAAAACAAAGCATTTACAATCATTTTCTTTATGGTTCTGGTATTACATCTCTTGTCTCAAACTGTATACGCTACTCCCATTCTTTTAATGATTTTTTTCATCTATCCCTCAAAGATGGTTCCATTAATAAATCCCCCAATCAAAAGGTTAGCTGTATGAATTTTTTCATACTCTATGACAATTGTTCTCTTTTAGCAAAAAATTTACCTAGAGAAATTTGATAATAGAACATAAAGAAATCCACTCCTCCTGTTTCAACAAGAAAAAAGTACTATCTAACTTTTTTAGAGGGCAAGGTATCATTCTATGAAGAAATATTTGATCATAACAACCATTAATTCTCCAAACAAAGTTTTAAAAGACATTGCAGAACAGTGTATTGCCAACGATAATTATCTAATTGTTGTTGGTGATAAAAAAACACCTGGTGATTTCGAATTAAATAGTGCTATTTATCTCTCGATAGAAAAGCAGCTAGAATTCTATGAAGATTTTGCAAGGATACTACCCCTTAATCATTACTCACGAAAAAACCTTGGCTACCTTTACGCCATGTCTCAATCGGCTGATTATATACATGAGACTGATGATGACAATATTCCTTTAGCTTCCTTTTGGAAAGAACCTTCTGTTCCTAAGTTGAGTGCAAATTCAAAGAAAAATGTGTGGTATAATGCATACGGACATTTCTTAAATAATGATTTAATTGTCTGGCCACGCGGCTATCCGCTGGAAATGGTAAAGCAAAGTAATTGTCTGTTTCCGGAACCAGCTGTTAAACTTAAAACCCTTGTTTACCAAGGCTTAGTAAATGGCAACCCTGATGTTGACGCTGTTTATCGTTTTACCGGTACATTGCCAATTAATTTTTTAGATAATGACACCATTCAACTAGGGAAAAATGTTTGGTGTCCGTTTAATAGCCAGAATACTATTTTCTTAGCTGAAGCATTTCCGTTGTTGTATTTACCAAGTACGTGTTCTTTCAGGATGACTGATATTTGGAGGTCATTTATTGCACAACGTTGTTTGTGGGAAATGGATGCAGGAATTGCTTTTCATTCGGCAACTGTTTATCAGGAGCGTAATGAACATCTTCTGTTACGAGATTTTGAAGATGAAATTGCCGGATATTTTGGTAATGAAAAGATAAAAGGATTACTGGAAAACTGTAATTTATCAAAAAATGATATTTTTGCAAACCTTCAGGTTTGTTACGAAACTTTAGCCAGACACAAATATTTCGAAATGAAAGAAATAGATATTCTTAATCAGTGGATAATTTCGTGCAAAAAAACAGGTAAGCATTAATTTATATGTACAGTTACTTATGAAGAAATTTACAATCTATACTCCTGTTTATAATTCTGCAAAATATATAAGTAGAGTTTACGAAAGCCTTGTAAAACAGAGTTATACTGATTTTGAGTGGATTATTATTAATGATGGCTCGAAAGATAACTCTTCAGAAAAAATTAGAGAGTTCATAAAAAAGTGTACGTTCGATGTGAATTTTATTGACCTGAAGGAAAACATTGGTTTTAATATGTCAATGAACCTTGCGGTTAAACAAGCAAAGGGCGAGCTATTTCTGATTTGTCATGCTGACGATGAATTTTCATCTGACACACTTGAAACATTTAGCGATGTATGGGAAAACCTAGACATTTCACTTAAAAAAAAAGTACAGGGAATAAAATGCAATTGCAAAAACCAGTATGGCGAATTTGTGGGTGACCTTTTTCCAAAGGACCTCTGGGTTGCTGACATTTTTGATTTAATTTACAAATACAATATTAAGGGAGAGAAATGGGGCTTTATCCGTACTGATGTATTCAGGGAATTCCCTTTTCCTGAAGATCAAAAATTCACTTCAGAAGGAGTTATATGGCATAGGATGTATTTTAAATACCCTGCAGTATTTGTAAACAAAACTTTGCGAACTTATTATGTCAATGATAATCCCGATAGCTTATCAGTAGTTACCAAAAGTGACCCGAAGTATGCTCTTGGAAAAAGAATGTTGCCGCTTGATTTTATCAATTTATACTTTAAAAGAATAAAATACAAACCCAAGTTGGTAATTGTTAATTTTCTAATGTACTGGAAATTTTCGTTCATCGCTAAGATTAATTTGTTACGTGCTCTGAAAGAGATAAATAGTATAAGTATGCGATTGATGTCATTGGTTTTTTTAATACCAGGTTTGTTATTAAGCAAAAGTAAAAACCATTAAACTTAATGATGGAAAAATCAAAAAATGAACTAATTATAATTACAGATTTTGATTTGGATGAACCTTCCGGGGCAGGGTATAATAGAATAATGTGCTATGCAACTGCTTTATCTGAATCAGACATTTCGATAAAACTTATTTCATCAAAATATAGTTACAAAGACGGAATTAGTTCTTATGCCAAAAGCAGTAATCTATCTTTGCTAAAAGGGATAAAAAAAATCAACTACAAAGCCACATTTGAAGATTTTCATATTTATAGGATATATAGATTTTTAAAAGAATCAGAAAAGGTTTTGAATCTAAGTTTAACAGAAGGAACTACAAGAGTTTATTATCTTTATAATTCCACATTTGTTCCAACATTATTATGTCTGATCTACTATAAAATTATCCGAAGACGAAGACTATTAATTGAAAAAAATGAATTAGAAATTGGTATTGAACTTAATAAACCAGTTGATAGTGATAATCCTTTAAAAAAATTTGTTTTATTGTTTTTAAGAATAATATTACTAATTCCATCATTATTAGCTGATCTACTTCCGGTTTTCTATAGTGGATTAATTGTTATTTCAAGTAGTTTATTCAAAATATACAGACCATTCACCAAAAAGATATTAACCATTCCAATATTAGCTGATCAGGAAGCATTCAATAGATTTGGAAATGGAGAAAAAGTTAAAACTGGGGGGCCTTTAAAAATAGGATACTTCGGCAACATAAGCGAAAAGAAAGATGGATTATTTAGTTTAATTGAGTCAATTACTTTAACGAAAACTGAAGAAATAGAATTATTTATATATGGAACAGGGGCCAGTTATGATATACGTAAACTTCAAAAAATCTTAAAGGGAATCCCGCAAATTAAGTACTGTGGTTTAATTAATGCGGATCAGGTTCCAAAAAGGCTGATAGACTTAGACTTGCTTGCTTTTCCGCGACCTCAGAATTTGCAAACGAAATTTGGATTTTCAACAAAACTGGCTGAATTCTTATTTAGTAAAATTCCTGTTTTAACAAGCGATATCGGAGATAATAAGCTCTATTTAAAGGATAATGAGAATGCATTTATTATAAGATCTTCAAAAAAGATTTCTACAGATTTACTATCAAAAAAAATTATTTCAATTTACAATCTTGCCCCAGTAGAACTTAGGAAAGTCGGCTATAATGGATATTTAACAGCCAATTCCTATTTTAATCCACATCTCTATGCATCTACATTGAGGAATTTTTTATTTAATGTGGGTTCAGTATAATATTTGATTATAAATTAATATCCCGGAGTTGTCAGATTTGTAAGAAACATTCCTGTCTAAAGAATTAAAATAATATTCTGTTAATGTGTGGATTTACTGGAGTTTGGTTTGCTACCAATGAAAGAGTTGTTGACTCATTTTTATTAAAAGAAATGAGTAATGTAATAAAACATCGCGGACCTGATGATGAAGGATTTTTAATAGATAAGAATATAGGATTTGGATTTCGTAGATTAAGTATAATTGATCTTAATTACGGACATCAACCGATGTGCGATTCTCTCGGACAAGCCTGGATTGTTTTTAATGGTGAGATTTACAACTACAAGAGTTTAAGAAAAGAGTTGGAATCAAGAGGTCGTATTTTTAAAACAAAGTCTGATACGGAAGTTATATTGAACTCATATCTGGAGTATGGGATTGATTTTGTGTCTAACCTTCGAGGAATGTTCTCCTTTGCTATTTGGGATATAAATAGAAAGAGAATTGTTTTAGGGAGGGATCGTTTTGGTATTAAACCGCTCTATTACCTGCTCGATTCTGAACATCTGGTCTTTGGATCGGAAATGAAGTCTATTTTAAAAGGGAATTTCTCTAAAAAAGTGCTTGATTGGCAGGCTGTTGATAGTTTTTTTTCCTATGGGTACATTCTTAGTCCGTTAACTATTTATAATGATATCCGAAAATTATCCCCCGGACATATTCTGGTCATTGAGTCAGTAAATAATCATTTTTCCGGTACATTAAAAAGGTATTGGAAACCTGAATTTTGCGAGGACACCTCACTTACATTTGAGGATTACAAAGAGCTGATCAAAGAAAAACTAAACGAGACTGTTAATGCTCATCTTGTCAGCGATGTTCCTGTTGGTGCTTTTTTAAGTGGCGGTATTGATTCAAATGCTGTTGTTTCTGAAATGATTAAAATCTATCCCGAGAAGGTAAAAACTTTTAGCATTGGGTTCAATGATCCGAGATATAATGAAGCAAAGCTTGCAAAAAAATGTGCAGAATTTTATGGAACTGACCATACGGAGCTTTATTTGAAACCGGAATCAGCAGAAATTATTGATAAGATAGTAGATATTTATGATGAGCCGTTTGCAGATAGTTCAGCTATTCCAACATATTTTGTATCTAAATTAGCAGCGGGGAAAGTAAAAGTAGTTTTATCAGGAGATGGGGGTGACGAATTTTTTGCCGGGTATAACAGTTACCTCAGGATGTTAGCAATTCATAAATTTCGAAAAATAATACAGATTAGTCGTCCAATATCTAAAGTAATATCTGATTCAATGCCCTTTTCAATGAAAGGGAAACGTTTTTTGTACTCCCTTTCAAAAAATCCAGAGCAGATTTATGCACATACTATGCAAGTGAATGATGTGGAGAAGAATTTTCTTTTTCATCCCGATGTAATTTGTAAAATTAAAAATAATCCTTCGTCAAGCATTAAGATTGAGCATTTAAGCAGTAATACTAGTGATTATATTTCACGACTACTTAGCTTGGATATATCGACTTATATGGTAGATGATCTACTTACAAAAGTGGATCGTGCCAGTATGGCAAATTCTCTGGAAGTCAGGGTACCAATTATAGACCATGAATTTTTTGAACTGGCGGCGAAAATTCCTAGCTCAATGAAGATAAAGAATAGGACAGGTAAGTTTATCTTTCGTGAGTCGATGAAAGAACAAATACCTGCTGATGTATATAATAAATCAAAAAGTGGGTTTACAATTCCTATAAACGACTGGTTTGCCAACAATCTGACCGATTATTATATTGAAACATTAAGAAAAGCAAAACGGAATGGTATTTTTAATCCGGATTATTTAAAACCATTTTTTAAAAATCAAAATTTAGGAAGTCAGATTACAAGAGTTTGGCCAATTCTTGTTTTTACCAAATGGATGGAACGTATACATAACATTTGATCTATAATATTTTAAACAGATACTTTTATTAAAACTAAAGTTGTACATATTATATCCTCTTTAAATCGGGGTGGGCGTGAGCGACAATTAGCAACTATTTATAAATATTCTGATTTAAACCGGGTTTCTACTAAAATAATTTGTATTAATCAGACCACATACTCTTTTGTCCAGGAGTATAGGATGGAGAAGGATGTTATTTTTTTATCATCAAAGAACCCATTTAAAAGGTATTTTGAGATTAGGAGAGCCATAAAAGAAAATAATACGGAAATAATTTGGAGTTGGGGTGGCATTGAGGCATTTTATGGTTTTGTCCTTTCCTTAGTTTCGAGAGTCAGGCATATCAATGGGAGTGTCAGGCATGGTGTTTTTCGTTTTAACAGGCATCAGCTATTCAGATTAGTAATATTACATTTATCTGCAAACGTTGTTGCTAATTCTTATGCAGGGTTAAAAGCTAACAAACTGGTCCGGGGTCATGTTTTATATAACGGGATTGATGGTGACTTTTATGTAAAACCTGAGAAAAACCCATCAATAATTCGTAAAGATTTAGGGGTTGATGACAAGAATATTCTATTAACAAGCGTAGCAAATCTGGTTCCTTACAAAGATTATGACACGGTATTAAAAGCCTTTAGTATTATAAAAACAAAAGGGATTCCATTTCATTATATTGCTATTGGAGAAGGCACTGAAAGGGAAAGAATCATGCAATTATCTAAAAGACTTAATCTTTCAGTGGAAGTATCATTCCCCGGAAGTCGGAATGATATAAAGGATATCCTATACATATCAGATATTTTTATTCATTCATCTCGTGGAGAGGGTTGTAGTAATGCCATTCTTGAAGCGATGTCAGCCGGTTTGCCAATAATTGCGTCCAATACAGGAGGTACTGGCGAATTTGTTGATGATAATATCGGGAGATTGTTTGAGTATCAAAATGTTGGACAATTATCTGAAAGAATCATAGAGATAATTACCAATAATTCGTTAAGAGAAACTTTGGGAGAAAACTCCAAAAGAAAAGCGATCAAGGATTTTTCGATTGATAGAATGATGTCAGATTATTACCAGATTTTAGAAGATGTAAAGAGATGAAAAAGCTATATAAATTTATTCTCAAAATTCTTCCAAAACAATGGCATAGTTTGATATCTGTTTTGCTTATTGAATTGAAAATTAAACCCACAGTAAATAAAAGAGTAAAATCGCCGTTAAGTAAAGGAGTTGTTATTTTTTCTGCGGATTTTGAAATGGCGTGGGCCTTCAGATTTTCAAAAACTAATAGGGAAATGGCAGAACAAAAAGGGCTAAAAGAGAGAGAAAATATTCCAAAACTTTTAGCCCTTTTCGATAAATACAGGATTTCCGTAACCTGGGCTGTAGTAGGCCATTTATTTCTGAAAGACTGCAAACGAGATCAAAATGGAATAGCACATAATGATATGCCAAAGCCTGAATATTTTGAGAATCACACTTGGCAATTTAATTCAGGTGATTGGTACGAACATGATCCTTGTACAAATGTTGAAACAGATCATGCATGGTATGCTCCGGACCTGATTGAACAGATTATTTGCTCTAAAATAGATCATGAAATTGGATGTCATACATTCTCCCATTTAGATTTTTCTTATAAAAACTGCCCAAAAGTAGTTGCTGATGCAGAATTGTGCGCCTGCGTAACATTAGCTGAAAAAGAAGGGATCCAAATGAGAAGTTTCGTTTTCCCGGGGGGAACATTTGGTAATTATGAAAGCCTTAAGGAAAATAGATTCTTATGTTATCGTAAACCAATGAGTTATCATATAGATCTTCCTTATAAAGATTCTTATGGATTGATAGCAATACCTAGTTCTTTAGGACTTGATAAAGATCCTTATGGATGGTCAAAAGATTTTCATTTGAAAATGATCAGAAAATTTCTTGAGAAAACAATTCAAAATAAATTGGTTTGCCATTTCTGGTTTCACCCCTCCATGGATAAGTGGTATTTAGAAAATATCATGCCAGAGGTTGTCAGAATGGTCGGGGATTTCAGGGATAAAGGTAACCTAAGAGTTTTAACAATGGGAGCTTTGGCTGAAGAATTCGCATCAAAAATTATATGATAAATTTTTTAATTTCTATTAACAAAGAGATCGTACAGTTCTCTCTCTCCGGCTCATTCATTTATAGACCGACTATTAAGTTATCTTGCAACAATGAGGAAACTGAGTTTGTTGCATGGGGGGATCCGATTTATGATGAATCATTTAAAGATAGGCTATTGAAACACCCTATTGTCAGTTTTATTATTAACAACCTTTATGGCCATTACTATTACCTTCTTTTGAACAAAACCGATAATACTATTTATACTGGCAACTCTCTATTTAGCATTTTACCAGTTTACTTTACTGAAACAAATAGTAATATAAAGATATCCAATAATCCATTCTCCCTGCGAAATACTGAAGAATCAAAAAAATACAACAAGCGCTTCCTTCTTGAAAATATCTTATTTAACTATCCTCTTTTTAATCAGTCCTGTATTGAGGGTATAAACTTGCTACCCGCTAATAATTGTATTAAGATCAAAAACGGCAAAGTATCTTATTATAAGCATACCAACATTGTAGATTTTTTTTCACAATCACCCTATCCATGGCAAAAATCTGTAGAGACTATTTCCGACCTTTTCATCGAATGCTCTGACAAATATTTTCAGGATGAAGGCTATGCAACCTCTTTGACAGGAGGTTTTGACGGAAGAACACTGGTTGCCTGCGGTCTTAATAAAAAGAAAAAATTCCTGACTTATTGTTTTGGTACTGAAGAAAGTGAAGATGTTAAAATAGCGAAAAGTCTATCAAATAAAGCAGGGCTTGAATTTGTAAAGATTAATCTGGATGAACATTATATAAATCGTGACAGCCTAAATACAGGGATTGACTTTATAAATGGATCTTCAGGCAATGCCTCTTTTGCACGGGCTCATTATCTGTATGCAACAAAGCTATTGTCAGAAAAAACAAACTATTTAGTCACTGGTAATTTCGGAAGTGAGGTGTTCAGGACAACCCATAATGCTGGAGCCGTAATTGGTCAAAACTTATACGGATTATTTAATGCTAAGAATTATGATTCTGCGATTGGAGTTCTTGAAAACTCAACAATATGGGATTGGATCAATAGAATGGAATTTAAGAATGAATGGGAAAGTTTGAAAGAGGAGTTAAAAACCATGCCCTGCTTTGATTCTAATTACAAATGGCTATCTAAAAACCAGCAATTTTATATAACTGTTTTTGAGGAAGTTTTCAGAAAATATTTTGGTGCTGAAATAGTTAACCAGTTTCGTTACCTTCCAAATCGGACTCCATTTCTGGATATTGATTTTTTAAGGGGTATCCTAGGAACAAGTTTATCTGGCGTGCATTCGGATTTTTTTACAAATAATCCATTTAAAAGATTTAAGGGGCAGATTCTTTATGCACATATCATTAATAAAACATATCCGGATTTTGGGAACATAGTGACGGATAAAGGATACAGACCGGAAGATTTATTAAGTATAATCGGGAAATTTCGAATTGCTCAAAATTTTTTAAATAAAAAGTTGAAACTTAGAATAAAGCAAGAATTAGATCCTTATGCTGTAAATTCAGCATTTGAAGTTAACAAAGCTTTTTGGGAAAAGCTGGATATTAATCATACCCTTTTTAGTCCTTATAAAATTAATGATTCAATTCTGGGAATGCATAATAAGAAAAATTCAAAGTTTATTGTACTAAGTCAGGCTTATTATTATAATCTAAAATTCTCCACTACTACATAAAGATGAAATAATAAGTAAACTTTATGACTTAATAGGATCACATTATATTGGTTGTACTAATACTAAATGAAAAAAATTAAAGCCATAATCCTTGGCAACGAACTGAAAGATGACCATCTTCTTTGGCAGAAGGCATGTGATGATTTTAATGATCAAATAATTTATAGAAATGTAGATCTGACAAAGAATTCATGGCTTGAAGAAATACAGTCTCAGTCCTTTGACATACTCCTTGCCAAACCCAGTGGTCTTACTGCACAGTTTAAACAATTATATGATGAGAGAGTCTATATTTTAAATAAGATCCTTGGTTATAGAATATATCCCTCAACTGATGAAATATTTCTTTATGAAAACAAACGATTCCTGTCATTCTGGTTAAAAGCAAATAATATACCCCATCCAATAACTGATGTTTTCTATAACCAAAAAGATGCATTAGATTATTTAAGCACTCAATGTTTTCCAATTGTTGGCAAAGTAAATATCGGGGCTTCGGGAAGTGGAGTATCAATATTGAAGGACAGGGAGATTGCTATAAGTTATATATACGAGACATTTTCAGGTAAAGGTGCCGCAAGACGTTCCGGACCAAATTTGAAAGCAGGGGGGCTATTCAAACGAGGTTTACATTATTTTGTCTATCCGAGAGATATAATGAAAAAATTCAATATATATAAAACCATTAAATCAAATCCACAAACTGACTTCGTTATTTTTCAGGAATATATTCCGCATGATTTTGAATGGAGAGTCGTTCGTATCGGCGATTCATTCTTTGCGCATAAAAAGTTTAAAAATGGAGACAAAGCCAGTGGTTCATTACTTAAAGGATATGAAAACCCTACATTTGAACTCCTTGATTTTGTGAAAGGATTAACAGACATCCATAAATTTCAAAGTCAGGCAGTTGATTTATTTGAATCCAAAAGAGGATATCTTGTAAATGAAATGCAGTGTTTATTTGGACAAAGCGATCCTTATCAGATGCTTATTAATGGGAAAGAAGGACGATATCAACATACAGGTGGTAGTTGGTTATTCGAAGAAGGCAGATTTAACAAGAACCAATGTTATAATTTGAGGGTTGAGCATGTTATACAAGAATTTTCAAATATATGAAGGTAGTATTCATCTGTAGCGGGAACTCAAAAAATGGTATTGGCGCTATAGTGAAAAAACAGGGTGAATCGCTACAGCGAGCCGGCATTAATGTTGAGTTTTTTAAAATAAAAGGGAGGTGGTTTCAAGGCTATTTTCGTAATATTTTTATATTTAAAACTTTTTTAAAGAAAAATCCCACTGATATTATCCATGCCCATTATGCTCTTTCCGCTTATGTAGCAACATTCGCTGGAGCAAAACCATTGGTAGTTTCATTAATGGGAAGTGATGTACATTCCGGATTCTATTATAAATACCTGAACAAGTTTTTCAACCACTTTTTTTGGGCTGCCTGTATAGTTAAGTCCCAAAGAATGAAAAATGCTTCTAAAATTAAAGACGCCATTCTAATACCAAATGGTATCGACCTAAGTACATATTATCTTCTGGCTAAAGATGATGCCAGAGAAAAACTTGGATTAGATAAGCGGAAGAAGTATGTATTATTTGCATCTGATCCGTCAAGGGACGAAAAAAATTTTTCGCTTTTAAATAATGCTGTTGAACATCTTAACAATACAGTTGAGCTACTGATAGTCAATGATAAATCTCAGGAAGAATTGAACTTATATTATAACGCAGTTGATGTCAATTTACTTACGTCACATCATGAAGGATCACCAAATGTTATCAAAGAAGCCATGGCTTGCAATTGTCCTGTTGTATCAACTGATGTGGGCGACGTAAAATGGTTATTTGGCACTGAACCAGGCCATTTTATATCTGCGTTTGATCCTATCGATGTTGCTAGAAAGATAGAACAAGCCATTAAATTCCGTGAAAAGTATGGTCAGACTAATGGAAGAAAGAGGATTATTGAAATTGGTCTTGATTCAGAGACTGTTGCCGGCAAAATAATTGAGATATATAAACAGGTATTGAAGATAGTAGATTGAAGAAACTATATATTTAAATTTTTTAAGACAATAAAGAACGTCATTTAATAGAAGTTTATAATATTTATTCAAGAATGTGTGGAATCTGCGGCATAATCCGTTTCGATAATAAAACAGTTCAGGCAGAGCCAATTCATGAAATGATGCGTATAATGAAGCATCGCGGGCCAGACGATGAAGGGGTCTTCCTGGAAAACAATCTTGGATTTGGGTTCGTGCGACTAAGTATTATTGATCTCTCTCCTGCAGGGCATCAGCCAATGTTTTCAAACGATAAACGTTATATAATGGTTTTTAATGGAGAGATATTTAATTACATTGAATTAAGAGAAGAGCTTCAAGGAAAGGGTGTCATATTTAACACACAAACAGATTCTGAGGTATTACTTAATGCCTTTATTGTTTGGGGAGAAGAATGTTTGAACCATTTCAACGGTATGTGGGCTTTTGTAATATACGACAGGAAGGAAAAGAAAGTCTTTGCCGCAAGGGACAGGCATGGTATAAAACCATTCTACTTTTTACAAACAACTGAATTTATAGCTTTTGCTTCTGAAATTCCCCCACTACTATCATTACTTGATAAAAAACCTAAGCCTGACTATCAGTCGATTTTTGACTATCTGGTATTCAACAGGACCGATCAGAGTGAACGTACTTTTTTCGAAGAAATTAAAAAACTTCAACATGGCCAATCCATCTCTTTTTCTCTTCAATCTTCAGGCTTCAATCTTCAATCTTCAATAAAAAAATGGTACAATTTGAGAGAAGCCGTTAATTATGCAAAAGGATTTACCGATCCGGTAGAATACAAGAGCTTATTTTCTTCTGCAATAAACATGAGACTTCGAAGTGATGTCCCTGTTGGAGTTTGTTTAAGTGGAGGACTGGATTCTTCAAGCTTAGTTTCGACACTTCTAAAAGATTTTAATAAAAAAGATTTAAATACTTTTTCGGCAGTTTATGGTAAGGGACAAGTAGGTGATGAAACCGAGTTTATAAATGAGTTTAAATCAGACTTGAAAAATATGTACTTTATCACTCCTTCAGGAGATACATTACGGTCAGATTTGAAATGTTTTATTAAAGCTCATGCAGAGCCGATGCCATCAACTTCACCTTATGCCCAATATAAAGTTATGGAACTTGCAAAAGGGAAGGTCGTTGTGACACTCGATGGACAAGGTGCAGATGAGGAATTAGCCGGATACCATTATTTTTTTGGATTTTACTTTAAAGATCTTTTGAAACAATGGCGTATAGGTAAACTGTGCTTGGAACTGTTTCATTATATAATTAATCATCATAGTTTATTTGGATTCGAAACATTTCTTTATTTCCTGCTCCCCGGTAGTTTAAAAACATACTTACGAATTGGTGAGAAAGGGTATGTTAACAAGGATTTTGTTGAGAAATATAAAAGAGGTAATTTAATTGCAGATACTTTGTATAATTCTGAAAGCCTTAAAGATGCTTTAATTGATCATTTCGAATATAAGCTTGAGCATCTTCTAAAATGGGAGGATAGGAATTCCATGTGGTTTTCTATAGAGGCTAGAGTACCATATCTGGATTACCGTCTGGTTGAAAAAACGATTGCCACTTCAATGGATTTAATCATTAAAAACGGAATAACAAAACATCTGTTACGTTCAGCTATGAAGGGTACCCTTCCCGAAAAGATTCGAAACAGAAAGGACAAAATAGGCTTTGAGACCCCAGAAGATAAATGGTTCAAAGAATCAGCCTGGAATAAAATGGTATCGGATATTTTGAAGAGCACTTCTTTTGCTGAAAGGGGATTAATTATACCTGAGGAGGCTGTTAAAATACAAAATGCATTTCTTTCGGGTAAGAATAAAGTATCAAAAGAGATATGGAAATGGGTGAATTTGGAAATGTGGTTCAGGGAATTTATTGATTAATTAATCTCTAATTGAAACTTCTTAAAAATGATGAAATTTCGTTGAAGAGATGGGATGAGCTACTAGTTTTAAGCCCTTATTCTTCAGCATTTCAAACTTCTGCATTTTATAGCCTTTTTAATTCAGTTGCAGGATTGGATTCAGAAGTGTATGGAATAGAAGTTTCAAATGAAATTGTAGCATTATGTGTTGTGACTTTTCAGAAAGAGATAGGGATAAAGAGTTTTTTTTCCAGGAGAGCAATAATTTATGGGGGACCTGTTTTATTATATGATGATAACTCGGTCTTGACTTATTTAATTTCTTCGATTAGTAAAAAATATAATAAAAAAGCAATATACTTAGAGATTAGAAGCCTTCATAATTATAGTCAGTTCAATGAAGTTTTCGAAAAAAATGGCTGGAAAAATTTGCCTTATCAAAATTTCAAAATAGACTGTTCAAATCAAAACAGATTATATCAGAAATTGAGCGATAACAGAAAAAGGCAGATTAAAAAGGCTTTTAAATCTGGAGTCACTATTAAAGAGGCTAAAGAGCTCTCTGAAATAAATGAATTTTATTCGATACTTAAACCCCTGTATATAAAAAAGATAAAGAAGCCATTGCTCCCGAAAAACTTTTTTGAAGGTTTTTTCAAAGCTAAATTGGGAGTATTTCTACTTGTCATTTATAAAGAGAAGGTCATAGGTGGTATAATGTGTCCAGTTCTTGAAAAAAGATGTCTATATGAGTTTTATGTATGTGGTTTAGATGAGGAATATAAAGCTCAGTCTCCTAGTGTAATTTCTACCTGGGCAGCAATCTTATATGCCAATGAAAACAAAATCCCGGTTTTTGATTTTATGGGTGCAGGGAGAAAAGATAAAGACTATGGAGTACGGGATTTTAAAGCAAGATTCGGAGGAGATCTAATTGAAAATGAACGCTATTTAAAGATTAATAATTTCATTCTTTATAATATTGGATTATTGGCGTTGAACTTACTTAAACTTTTAAAAAAGAATTGAAGGTACTTATCGATATAGGACATCCGGCCCATGTGCATTTATTCAAAAATTTTGCCTGGCTAATGAAACAAAAGGGTCACGAAGTATTCTTTACAGTACGAGACAAGGAACATGAATTATATTTATTATCCGCCTATGGGTTCAAGTATAAGTCCTTTGGTAAGCATCGTAAATCGAAGATTGGTAAGATATTTGGACTCTTTCTTTTCAATATTAAGATGTTGAACTCTGCTTTATCATTTAAACCGGATTTATTTCTAAGCCATGGATCTATTTATGCAGCTCAAATTGCCTGGTTTTTGAGAAAGCCGCATATTTCTCTCGAAGATACAGGAAATATGGAACAAGTTCTTCTATACAGGCCATTTACTAAGGTAATACTTACGCCTGTAACACTTAATAAAAACCTGGGTTCTAAACAAATAAAATTAAATACATATCATGAAATGGCTTATTTAGCCCCTCAATATTTTAAGAAATCATCAAATATTTTAGAATTACTTAATATGCGCTTAGAGGAAAAATATTGCCTTATAAGGTTGGTATCATGGAATGCTACTCATGATTCAGGGAAAGATGGTTTAAGTGAAACTGAGTTAACGAAAATTACAAACTACCTTGCCTCGAAAATGAGAGTTTTTATTTCTTCAGAACGACTCCTAACCAATAATCTGCTAAAATATAAGCTTGATATATCTCCTGATATTATCCATGATGTCTTGTCATTTTCAACCCTTGTTATCAGCGAGGGAGCTACAATGGCATCTGAAGCAGGGTTCCTAGGGATTCCAACAATTTATGTTAATCCGCAGCAGACATGTAATAATTTAGAATTAGAGGCAAATGGGTGTGTATTTAATTTTAGAAATGGTCACGGGATCTTTGAGAAAACTAAGGAAATTTTAAGCGATGAGAGAATTAAGCCTAAAATTGAGTTTAATTCTTCTAATCTTATGAATAAAAAAATAGATCTTACTTTATTTCTTGTTTGGTTCGTAGAAAACTATCCTGGTAGTTTTAAAGTTATGAAGGAAAATCCTGATTATCAAAATAAGTATATAATTGGTCAGGGTTTGATAAGTTAAAGCGTTAGAGCGAGATCTATTTATAATAATTTAATGTAATAATTATGAAAAAGGTATTCATTTGTTTGATCATTCTTTTTTTAGGGCTGACTTTAAATGCAAAAGAAGATTTGAGCTACAAAAACTACTTTAGATCTGACTCTGGATTGGTTTATATAATGGATGAAGTTACAAATAGTTGGGTATTGTCCTCTAGGGAGGAGTATTTTTATGGAGTAAAGGGTAGATTGGACTCAATTATTTGGAAAAGTATTAAATCCGGGACTAATTTAAATAAAACAGAGTATTTGTATAATGAAGAAGGACTTCTTTCAATAGAAACATATTATTCATGGAATGAGAAATGGATTCCCTCTTCCAGGAATCTTATCTCATATGATGATAATCATAATTATTCTGAGATAGTAGTTCAAACATATGGTACCAATAATTGGGTAAATTTAGTGTTGCAAAAATATACCAAATATAATATAACAGGATCCCTTGCTGAATTTCAAATGTTTGAATGGAATTACACTGATTGGGTTTATCATTTGACAGATTATTGGTTTTATAATGAAAGGGGTCAATTAATAAAACGTTTAGCATTCTTAACGGACAGTATTCCATATTATCAGATACTTTATAAATATGATAAAAATGGCTTAAGAACTAAAATGTATGCACAGTTTGCTTCAGGTAATTCTTGGAATAATTCATGGCTTCAGGACTTTCAGTACAATGAATGCGGGATACAAACAGTTGAAATTGATTACTATGGATCAGGGACTGACTGGTTCCCGGAGAACAAAACAGTAACATCAACATCTTTTGATCTTAAAACTTTTCCTGACAAAAAAATACCAGTCTGTCATAATGGTCACACTATTTACATCTCAAAGAATTCACTTAAAGCGCATCTTGGTCATGGTGATTGTATTGGAGAATGTGCGTCTGAAAAAGATTCAGATAAACAGGAATGCACTGACAAAGAAAAACCGAAAAAACCACCATTTACCGTCTACCCTAATCCGGCAAAAGAAAAGATAACAATTAAATTCGATAAGGACGAGTGTACCGAATCTAAAAAAGTAGAGTTAACGGATTTTTATGGCAAAATTTTAAGATCTTATAATATTAAGGATAACAATGATCTGACCATTTATAAGAATAGTCTTCACAGCGGAAAGTATTATATAAGAGTAACGGGGAAAGAGGTTTTTAGCACAGTTGTGATTATTGAATAGCATCTAAATATACCAGATCTCATCACCAATAACAATTTTAATTGTCAAATCAAATTGGATTTTACTTTAAAATTATATATTGAATTACTGAATACGTTGAAGCATAAGGACTATTCATTTCAAAAATTTGAGGAGTTTGTATTAAATCCCTTAAAAAGAGTGGTTATTCTTCGTCATGACGTAGACAGGTTACCTTATAATGCTTTATTGATGGCAGAGATTGAGAAAAGTCTTAGTATAAGGTCAAGTTACCAATTCAGGATTGTTAAAGAATCAAACAATATTGAATGTATTAAAAGGATTGCTGATTTTGGGCATGAAATTGGTTATCATTATGAAAGGCAACAGGCAACGGGCGACAGACGACAGGGGCTAAAAAATGAAACAGAATTATTAGAGATGGCTTTTTCAACTTTCAAGATAAACCTGGAATATTTCAGACAATTTTATCCTGTGAAAGTGATATCTATGCACGGGAGTCCTAAATCTAAATATGATAGCAGAGATTTATGGGAACAATTTAATTACAGAGATTTGGGAATAATCTGCGAGCCATACTTTGATATTGACTATTCTAAAGTACTTTATCTGACCGATACAGGCCGAAGATGGAACGGATACAAATTTAATCTCAGGGATAAAGTTGTTGCCGGTTACGGTTCGACAACCGGGAACCCTCTTAGTGAGAAATTCAATTTCAGATACACTTCTGACATTATTCGAGCTATCCTAAATAATGAATTACCAGATCAGATTATAATAAATGCCCATCCACAGCGGTGGACTAACAAGCCGGTTCCCTGGATGGAAGAACTTATCTGGCAGAATGTTAAGAATGTGGGGAAATATTTTCTTGTTAAGTTGAGGGAATAAGTTATTATCATAAGGCTGTAGCAGAAGGCGTGAGAATTGAATGGGAGAAGGGGAGAATGGGAGAATGGGAGAATGGGAGAAAGGGAGAATGTAGTAAGGGGTGAGTAGTTATTCCAGGGGTAGTCTTATACTTTGTTAATTTCAATTGAATTACGTAAATTG
>Ga0182021_10002656_pt1 | contig 20912 bp, 21 predicted proteins | sample 612E3MmetaG_FD_120493 | JGI IMG/M metagenome (GOLD analysis project Ga0182021, IMG submission 120493) | Permafrost microbial communities from Stordalen Mire, Sweden - 612E3M metaG (Illumina Assembly) | ecosystem: Environmental > Terrestrial > Soil > Wetlands > Permafrost | place: Sweden... | reverse complement strand
TCTGAGGAGTCGCCGGCCCATCGCTAACCTCCTGGCGGACCGCCTCGGTGGCGGCGACGAAGCGGAAGCTTCGGATATCCTGGCGCACGCCGTCCTCGAAGATCTGGACATCGCCCTGCTTCAGGTTCTTCACCGGCTTGCCGTGCTTGTCGCGCACCACGAGGTCGAGCAGTACTTCGCTGGCGTTGGCGCGGATGGTGGGAACCGGATCCTGCGCCAGAGCAAGAGAGGCGAGCAGAAGAAGAGCAGCACACGTCTTCATATGCCACTCATTGTATCCTGTTACCTTATTAGTCAGAAGCTCATGCGCTGGCGAACACTCCTGCTCCCCGTTGCCCTGGCCGCCCTCGCCGCGCCGCCCGCCACCGGCCCCATCGTCTTCGAGGAGATCGCCGGCCCCTCCGGCCTGCGCTTCGTGACCAACAGTTCCCCGACGCCCAACAAGAACCAACCCGAGACGATGGTGGCTGGCGTCGGCCTGCTCGACTACGACAACGACGGCTATCTCGACGTCTACCTGGTCAACGGCGCCGCCATCCCCTCGCTGCGCAAAGAATCGCCCAAGTATTGGAACCGGCTGTTTCACAACAACCGCGACGGCACCTTTACCGATGTCACCGAAAAAGCCGGCGTGCGGGGGGAAGGCTATGGGATGGGCGTCGCCATCGGCGACTACGATAACGACGGCTGGCCCGACATTTTCCTGGCCAGCGTCACCGCCAACCAGCTCTTTCACAACAACCACGACGGCACATTTACCGACGTCACCGCCAAGGCCGGCCTGGCCGGCGCGACGAACGGAGGCAGGAAGATGTGGTCGGTCGCCGCCGGCTGGTTCGATTTCGACAACGACGGCCATCTCGACCTGTTCGTCTCCAACTACTGCAAGTGGGAGGTCGATAAAGATCCTTTCTGCGGCGCCAACGCCAATACCCGCGCCTATTGCCATCCCAAGAACTACCCCGCTCTGCCCAACACGCTCTACCGCAACAACGGCGATGGTACTTTCACCGATGTCTCCGGCCGTATGGAGATCGACAAGTTCTACGGGAAAGGCATGGGAATCGCCTTCGCCGACTACGATCACGATGGTTTCACGGACGTGTTCGTGGCCAACGACAATGCCCCCAACCTGCTCTTCCACAATCTGGGCGGCAAGAAGTTCGAGGAGGTCGCGCTGCAGGCCGGCGTCGCCTATCCCGAGTCCGGCGCCTTCATTTCCGGCATGGGAGCCGATTTCCGCGACGTGAACAACGACGGATGGGAGGACATCTGGCACACCGCCATCGAAGGCGAAACCTTTCCGCTTTTCAAGAACTCAGGCAACGGCGAGTTCGCCGAAGTCACCATGGCGGCCGGCCTGCACGCCACGCGCAACATGTCGGGATGGTCCAACGGAATCGCCGATTTCGACAACGACGGTTGGAAGGACCTCTTCGCGGTGCGCGCCAACGTGCAGGACAATATCGCGCGGATGTCGACCCGCCAGTATGAAGAACCGGCCACCGTCTTCCGCAACCTGGCGGACGGCAAGTTCCTCGACGTGAGCCCTGGCGCCGGTGCGGACTTCCAGAAGCCCGCCGCGCAGCGCGGGGTCGCGTTCGGCGACCTCGATAACGATGGCCGCATCGACGCCGTGGTCAGCGTCCTCAACGGCAGCGCCCGGTACTTCCACAACATCTCCCCGGGCGGCAATCATTGGATCCTGCTGAAACTCGTGGGCACCAGGAGCAACCGCATGGGCCTCGGCGCGCGCATCCGCGTGACCACCAGCGACGGCGCCAGGCAGTATAATCACGCCACTACCAGCACCGGCTACGCATGTTCCAGCGACCCCCGCGTGCACTTCGGCCTGGGAGGCGCGAAGCTGATTTCCGAAATCGAGATCGTATGGCCGAGCGGCCTTCACCAGGTGTTGCGCGACGTGCCCGCCGACCGCATCCTCACCATCACGGAAAAGTGAGTTGCCGCTTAGATGCGGTGCAAATCGAAAAGGGCGGGCCTAAGCCCGCCCCATCGACGTGCAGGGAGAACCCTAGTTTGCCTCGTCCGCCGACGGCCCATAAATCGCCGGCACCGGGATGTCGCACAGGCGCAGGTAGACCGACAGTTGCCCGCGGTGATGCACGATGTGGTTGAAGATCATGCTGCGCAGCACGGCCACCTTCGGCATGGTGAATATCGTCTTGCCGCCGGCCAGCAGGGACCACGGCGCCATCAGGGCGTCGTCCTTGGCCACCGCCAGGGCGGCGCGGAACCTGGCCGATGCGCTGTCGAACATGGCGAGCAATTCGGCGTTGTCTTTGGCCACCGGAGGCACATACGGCGCGCCGCCCTCCGGAGCGTAATCGAAGCTGTCGCTCTCGATCGTCGTCACGCCCCAATCGAGCGTGGTGGCGATGTGCACCGCCAGAGCACCCATGTCGAACGATTTCGGGTGCGGCTTGAAACTGAATTTATCCTTGGGAATCCGAGCCAGGCACTTACGGGTAGTTGCCATTTCGATGTCGAATTCGGGAAGTAGCGCGTCGCAGATTTTCATGATGTCCTCCAGAGGGAGATTCGCTTTTTGTTCGCCTGACGATTGTATCCCGCGATGTGTTCAAGGTCAAGAGAAATCTTCAGCCCGAACGAAGGCCGGGGCGCCTTCAAACGGCTGGACAGGACATAGGGGGTCCACCCTAAACTGTTGGTTATGGTACCGATGGAACTTTGTTTCCAGTGCGTGATAGCATTTCAGATAGATGGCTTCCGATGCGAAGGGTGTGGGGCTGGCTGGCGACCCAATGCCACATACTCCTGAATCGCAGTGGCCATTCCGCACCAATTGTGGGGCAACCAAACCCGGGCAGGATTGCCCGCCCCACAGCCCGCGCGGAATGCGGCGATCGGGAGAAGTATGTGGCATTGGGCCTTCAGCCTGCCGCGCCATCGTCGCCGGGGGAGCGCCGGACTTCGCCTGGTCCGTCGCTGGTTTGGAGCCCGATGCCCCCCTTGGCTGTTCCGGACCGCTTCCGGCCAGATGACCGACCAGAATTGGCGGCGCTGCTCCGCCGAGCACCGCGCCCGGGAATCCGCGATGCGATGAATCGGCACCAGCAGCCGCGCTGGTGCGCTTGAGCGGCTGGCCACGGCCGCCGCTGCCAGGACGAAATGCCGCCGCGTCACTTCAGCCGCCGTACGGCATCGGGGGCACTTTTCCGAGCAGGCGGGAGTAGACGGTTAGGGCGCCGCGGTGATGCGCCGTGTGCTCCACCATGGCCCACACGATGTCGCTGATGGGTTGGCCGCCCATGACCGGACCGGGCGGGAGCGGCCGCGCCAGATTTTCCGCGCCGCGCGAGCGGAGAAAGTGGATGGCGCTGGCGTATGCCGCTGCCAGCGTCTGGCGGGCGGCGGCGAGCGAGGTCACAGCTTCGAGAGCCTTGGCGTGTTTCTCGAAATCGAGGTCGAAACCTTCGGGCCGGGATGCGCCCTCGATGAACCAGTCGAGAGTCTGCGCCGTGTGCGCGAACTGCTGCGCCACGGTCATCATGCCTTCCCGCGGACGGAACCCGGAGTCGGCCTCATCGAGGACTCTGGTGGAGCGCTCGAAGAAGTCCTGGCTGGCAAGCAACTGGTTGGCATAGTCGTAGTGTTGGGGTTTTGGGCTCATGGACGACACTATAGCAAAAAGGCGAATAAAGGGAGAATGGGCGCGCCATCGGATGTGTCTTCCCGGTTTCGGAATTTCACCTTCCTTAGTTGATTTTTGTGATTCCACTTGTCCGTCTTTTGTTATATGATCTCCCAGTCCGCCACCTACAGCCTTGTATGCGGCGGTGCGCACGCCGGCGAGCGCGCGGAGGGGATCCGGCACAGAAGGCGCGGCTTCCCGGGAGGTTTCCCTATGTCGGAACGCTTCCCGTCGACCTATGCGGTGCTCGCTCAGCACGGCGTGGATCGGCGTACTTTCTTCAAATACTGCACGTCGCTGGCAGCCATCATGGGGCTCGAAGCCACCATGGTCCCGAAGGTGGTGGCCGCCATGGAGAATAAACCCCGCATTCCGGTGATCTGGCTGCACGGCCTGGAATGCACCTGCTGCAGCGAGAGCTTCATTCGCAGTTCGCATCCCATCGCCCAGGACATCGTACTGAACATGGTCTCGCTGGACTACGACGACACGCTGCAGGCAGCGGCGGGAGAACAGGTCGAGGAGATCCGCAAGAAGATCATGAAGGACTACAAGGGGCAGTACCTGTTGGCCGTGGAGGGCAACGCGCCGACGCGCGACGGCGGGGTCTACTGCACGGTGGGCGGACAGAGCTTCCTCGATATCCTGAAGGAAACGGCGGCGGACGCCAAGGCGATTGTGGCCTGGGGCTCCTGCGCCTCGCACGGCTGCGTGCAGAACGCCAGACCCAATCCCACCGGCGCCCAACCGGTTCACAAGATCGTTACCAACAAGCCCATCATCAACGTGCCGGGGTGCCCACCCATCTCCGAGGTGATGACCGGCGTGCTGGCCTACATCCTGACCTTCGACCAGTTGCCGGAACTGGACCGCGTGGGCCGTCCCAAGATGTTCTACGGGCAGCGCATCCACGACAAGTGCTACCGGCGCGCGTTCTTCGACGCCGGACAGTTCGTGGAGGGCTGGGACGACGAGGGCGCCCGCAAGGGTTGGTGCCTGTATAAGATGGGTTGCCGCGGCCCGATGACGTACAACTCGTGCTCCACCGTGAAATGGAATGCCGGCACGAGCTTTCCGATCGGTTCCGGGCACCCGTGCATCGGGTGCAGCGAAAAGGATTTCTGGGATCACGGGCCATTCTACGAACGCATGGCGGACAGCGTCCCGCTGCCGGGAATCGAGTCGACGCCGGACCAGGTGGGCAAGACGCTGGCCGTGCTGACCGCGGCTGGCGCGGGCGCGCACCTGGCATCGTACTGGGCGCGCCGGGGGGCCAAGAAGATCGCCGGCAAACCCGTGGAACCGGAGAACACCGGCGGGGAGGTGAAGTGACATGGCACAGCGAATCGTAGTCGATCCGGTTACGCGAATTGAAGGACACCTCCGCGTGGAGGCGATGCTCGACGATCGCCATCAGATTCACGACGCGGTGAGTTCCGGCACCATGTGGCGCGGCCTGGAAGTGATTCTACAGGGCCGCGACCCGCGCGATGCGTGGGCCTTCTGCGAACGCATCTGCGGTGTGTGCACCACGGTCCACGCGCTGGCCAGCGTCCGCGCCGTGGAGAACTCTCTCGGCATACAGGTGCCGCGCAACGCCGACATCATCCGCAATATCATGTTCCTCACCCAGATGGTGCAGGACCACGTGATCCACTTCTATCATCTGCACGCGCTGGACTGGGTGGACGTGGTCTCGGCGTTGAAAGCCAACCCGGCGGCCACGGCAGCGCTGGCCCAGAAGGTGTCGCCGAACTGGCCCACTTCCACCGAAGGCTATTTCCGCGACGTGGCCGCAACGCTTTCCAAGTTCGTGGCCTCCGGACAATTGGGCATTTTCCAGAACGCCTACTGGGGCCACCCCGCCTACAAGCTGCCGCCCGAAGCCAACCTGATGGCCGTGGCGCATTATCTGGAAGCCCTGAAGTGGCAGAAGGAAATCATCAAGATCCACACCATCTTCGGCGGCAAGAATCCCCACCCCAACTACCTGGTGGGCGGCATGGCTTCGGCCATCGCGATGAACGGCGACAACGCCATCAACATCGAGCGCCTCACCATGGTGAAGGGGCTGATCTCCGGCGCCATCGACATCGTCGAGAACCTGTATCTCCCCGACCTGCTGGCGGTGGCCTCCTTCTACCCCGAGTGGACCGGGATCGGCGGCGGTCTGGGCAACTATATGTGCTACGGCGACGTGCCACAGAACGGCATCGCCGACGTGGCGAAGTTCCGCTTCCCGCGCGGCGTGATCCTCAATAGAAACCTGGGCGAGGTGCTGCCGGTGGATCCCGCCGATCCATCCCAGGTACAGGAGGAGATATCGCACTCCTGGTATCGCTACCCGGGCGGCAAAGACGCGCTGCATCCCTGGGACGGCGTCACCGAAGCCAACTACACCGGGCCCCAACCGCCCTACAAACAGCTCGACGAAAACAAGGCGTACTCCTGGCTGAAAGCGCCGCGATGGAAAGGGCAGGCGATGGAAGTGGGGCCGCTGGCGCGCATGTTGATGGGGTTCGCCAGCGGGCGCGCCGATTATAAGGAAGTGGTGACGGCGGCGCTCGGCAAACTGAAGGTGGGACCGGAAGCGCTGTTCTCCACCCTGGGCCGGACCGCCGCGCGCGGCCTGGAGTCCCAATTGGCGGTGCACTGGCTGATGGACGAGTACGACCGCCTGATCGCCAACCTGAAGGGCGGCGACTCGACCACGGCCGATACCCAATTCTGGGATCCCAAGACATGGAAGCCGGAGTCCAAAGGCTGCGGGTTCACCGAAGCGCCGCGCGGCGCTCTGGGTCACTGGGTGCATATAAAGGATGGCAAGATCGCCAACTACCAGATCGTCGTGCCCAGCACCTGGAATGCTTCGCCGCGCGACGCCAAGGGACAGCACGGGGCCTACGAAGCCGCGCTCATCGGCACGCCCATGGCGGATCCCAAGCGGCCGGTGGAAATCCTGCGTACCATACACTCCTTCGACCCCTGCCTGGCATGCGCGTCGCACGTCTTCGGCCCGGATGGCGAGAAACTGGTGGAAGTGAAGGTGCGGTGAGGAGGACGCCATGGCTACCACTTATCGTTCCCTGGAGATCGTCCCCGGCGAAACCGGCTACGGACGAAAGTACGTCTGGCAGGCGCCGGTGCGGCTCTCGCACTGGATCAACGCGCTGGCGGTCGCGACCCTGTTCCTGACCGGGCTGTACATCGCCAATCCGGCGCTCGCGCCCAACGGAGAGGCCTACAACCACTTCGTGATGGGCCGCGTGCGCCAGATTCACTTCGTGGCGGGATACGCACTGCTGTTCGGATTCCTGCTGCGCATCTACTGCTTTTACTTCGGCAACAACTATTCCCGCTCGGGCTTCCCGTTCGTTTGGAAGAAAGAGTGGTGGGCCGATCTCAGGTCGCAGGCCATGCAGTATCTGCGTCTTGAGCGCGGCCACGTACACCTGGGCCACAACGCTTTGGCAGGCCTGGCCTACTCGTTTTTTGTGATCTTCCTGGGGTGGTGCCAGATTTTCACCGGCCTGGCGCTCTACTCGGAATCGAATCCCGGCGGCTTCTGGGACCACCTGCTGGGCTGGGTGATTCCATTGCTGGGCGGCAGCTACATGGTGCACCTGTGGCACCACACCCTGGCGTGGAGTTTCGTGGTATTCACGATTTTGCACCTGTACATCGTGTTCTTCGACTCCCACCAGTTTCGCAACGGTCTGATCACTTCGATCGTCTCCGGCTACAAGTTCTACCAGAAAGGCGATCTGGATCATGACCGCTGGCTCAGTTGACGTTGTACCGGCACGTGCCCCGGCCCGGGCGCCAGTCCTGGTGCTCGGGCTGGGCAACCTCCTGCTGAGCGACGATGCCGCCGGGCTGCACCTGGAGGCGGCGCTGAAGGCGGAGCGCGGCGACTCGCCACAAGTGGAGTTCGTGGATGGCGGCACGCAGGGCCTGGCGCTGCTCGATTACCTGTCCAACCGGCGCGCGGTGCTGGTGCTGGACGCGGTGGGGCTGGGCGCGGCGCCAGGCAGCGTGCACGTGCTGCGGGGCCCGGCCATCGACGGCCTGCGTGTGCAGCGCGCTACCACCGCGCATGAAGGCAACGCGCTGGAACTGCTCTCCGTGGCGCGGCTGCTGGGCGATGCGGCCGCGGAGATTGTGGTGATCGGCGTGGAGCCGGCGATCGTCGCCACTGGAATCGGACTGTCGCCCGAGGTGACGGCGGGGCTCCCCGAGGCGATGGATCGCGCGCGGGCGGAGCTGGATTCGATGCTGCGGCGGTAGGAGAGCGGACGGCACTCGCCTTCGATCAATCCAGATCCAGAGACGCCTTCAGCCCCGCTTCCACGGCGCGCAACAACTCCGGCGTGAGGCGGCCGATCTGTTCGGCGACCTTCGAGCGATCCAGGGTTGTGACTTGGTGGCAGATGGCTGTGCTCAAGCGGGAAAGCGAACCGGCACCAACCGGCAGCGGGACAGTGGTCAAGCTTCGGAGTGCCTGGCTCCCGGAGGTTGAGATCGGGACGACGATGATTGAACGCCACTTCGGCGTCTGGTTGAATCCGTTGTGGGAGACGATAATCACTGGACGCCGTCCGGTTTGTTCCGAGCCGGACCTTGGCACAAGGTCGGCCCAGAAAACGTCACCCCGTTTCAACGCCTCGCCTCATCGGCGGCAAGCAGGTGCTCGGTCGAAGCGATCTCCAGATCCGTGTCAAGATCCCATTGGCTGCCGGCATGTTCGGCGGCGAAATCGGCAATCGCTTCATGGCGCGCAACTCTGCGGCGATGGCGGAGCCAGAGTTCAATGGCTTCGCGCGCGAGAGCGGTCGCGGGCTTGCTGGTGCGTTCAGCCTCGGCACGGAGACCGCTGTACACCTCATCGGGCAGCGGCAGATGGAAATTGCGCATATCTGCCACTAATTATGGCACGAAATAATGGCATATGTTGGGGCTCGGATGGGGGCCAGCGTTGGGCTGGCGGAGCACGCTATCGCCAGTACCCGCGCTGGAATCGCCACTGATGGTGGTCTTCGCGCCAGTAGCCGGGAACCCAGACGGTGCGGCGATGCGGCGGGCGAAGCCAGCGGCCATCCACCCAGAACCAGCGTCCGCCACGCCAATCCCAGTGGCCTTCCGTCCACACAAAGCCTGGTCCGGGAGCGTAACCGACGATTCCGTAGCGAGGCGCGGGGGGCGGGCCGAATCGCACCGCCGCGTACCCGTTACGGGCAGCGCATCCCGTCAGGATGGTGCCCAAAACTGCGACGCCTAACAGCAGCGATTTTTTCATTTCGCTACCTCCTAACGGGTCAAACGCTTCACCCCCGGGGCGCGTTGCGGAGTCTGAAGTCTTATTAACGTTATGAGGTATTAATGGCGTGGAGCGGGCGCGGTTCTCCCGCTACCTGCCACCGATGTGGCGGATCACCGAGCCCATTTCGTCCGGAGTGGCGCGCGTAGAGCTGGCCGGCTCTTTGGCCGGAGCCGGACTGGCGGCTTTGGATGGCCGCGATTTCGTGGCTTTCCCCGGGCGGGCTTCCGCCGGCAGCGGGGGCACGCTCACGACGTAGTCATACACGCCGCGGCGGCGTTCGACCGGGTCCGGCGGTATCACTACCCGCTTCTCCAGGATGGTGCAGCCCTCCACCGCCCCGCCCACTTCATGATTGAAGGGAGACCGGATTGTCTTGGTCATGGCGCGATTACACCTCGAGTGCTTTGAGTGCCGCCGCGTCCGCTGCCAGTTTCTTGCGCAACACGCGCATGCGCTCGCGCCGCACCACCTTGCTTTTCTGAATCCGGTGGAAGCGTGCTTTGTCTCCGTTGATTGACGACATGGTACTTCAAGGTTAGCAGGTATCCGTGTCAGGCGCCTCCTTAAGGTGCTTGCCTGTTGTGTGGGACATGACCAATGCGCAGCGTGGTGGGGCAGGCGCTTCCGCCTGCCAACCTCAGGCTCGAATCAAGAGTTGGCAGGCGAAAGCGCCTGCCCCAACTTTCCTCATGCCCATCCCAACAGGCAGCGAAAAATCAATCAATGGACCTGGGGACAGCACGCGCCGCCTTCCCACTTCGCTAAAATGTGGAGACACACACATGCGTAACTTCGGCGTTAGACTCCTTCTGGGTGTATCGTTTCTCGCGTGGCTGGCTCCCTTGCCGGCGCAGCGCAGCTTTTCCGGCGCGGCCGAAATCGAGCAGTCGCTGCACAAGCTCAACGAACTTGGTACCATTCTTCACATTGCGGCCCACCCCGACGACGAGCGCACCGCCGTGCTCGCTTACTTCGCGCGCGGCCGGCACATGCGCGCGGCGTACCTCTCGCTGACGCGCGGCGAGGGCGGCCAGAACCTGATCGGAAGCGAACAGGGCGCGCAACTCGGCATCATCCGCACGCAGGAACTGCTGGCCGCGCGCCAGATCGACGGGGCCGAGCAGTTCTTCACGCGCGCCATCGATTTCGGATTCACCCGCACCGCCGAAGAGACGCTCCGCAAGTGGGGCCACGACCGCATTCTTTCGGATGTGGTGTGGGTGATCCGCCGCTACCGCCCGGACGTGATTCTGCTCGGCTTCAGCGGGACTCCCCGCGATGGGCACGGGCAGCACCAGACGTCGGGCATGATCGGCAAGGAGGCGTTTGCGGCGGCGGCGGACCCGAAAATGTTCCCCGAGCAGTTGAAGTACGTGCCGGTGTGGCAGGCCGGGCGGTTGGTGCAGGCGGCGGGCTTCGGCGGCTTCGGCCTGGCCGTGGGCGGGCGCGGCGGACGCGGCGGCGCCGACGCGGTGCCACCCGGGATGGTTCCGCCCGTGGCCGAGACGGAGACGGGGCCCCAGGCCGATACCGGCTCGTTCAACCCCATCCTGGGCTACTCGTATGAGGAGCTGGCGGTGCTCAGCCGCAGCATGCACCACAGCCAGGGGACAGGCGCCATGCGGCGTCCGGGCGCGGGACGCTCCACCTTCGTGGTCACCGGCGGAGCACCAGCCTCCAGGGATCTGTTCGACGGCATCGACACCACGTGGAATCGTCTGCCCGGCGGCAGCGCTGTCAAAGCCTTTCTCGACGAGGCGATCCGCAACTACGAGCCGGCGCATCCCGAAAAGGCGATTCCAGCGCTGGTCAAGGCGCGCCCGCTGATCGCCGCCATCGCGGACCCTCTGGCCAAACTGAAACTCACCGACATCGATGAGACCATCGCCCTGTGCGCGGGGCTCTTCGTGGAAGCGCAGGCGCGGCAGTTCGAGGTGGCGCCGGGCGCGACCCTCAATGTGGCGGCCACCGTACTCAATCGCTCCACCGCCAAGGTTACGCTCGAAGGCGCGCGCGTCGAGGGCATCTGGAATCAGGATGGGCAGGCCAAGCCCGCGGCACTTGGCTACAACCAGAGCGCCGATGTCCCGTTCAGCCTGGTGGTGCCCGCCGGTCAGGCCTACACGCAGCCCTACTGGCTGGTGCGGCCGGCCACCGCCGATGTCTACCAGATCGACGACCAGATGCTGATCGGCCTGCCCGACACCCCGGCCGCGGCCCAGGTGCGCGTGCGGCTCACGGTGGAGGGCGCCGGGATCGAGCTGGTGCGGCCGGTGCACTATCGCTATGCCGACCGCGCGCAGGGCGAGCGCGTGCGCCCGCTCCTGGTGGTGCCCGCGGTGGCGGTGAATCTTCCGGAGCCGGTGGCGTTGTTCCCCGATGCGGCGGCGCGCCAGGTCCAGGTTTCGGTGCAGGCCAATGTGGCTGGCGCGCAAGGCGAGCTGCGCCTGGAGGCGCCGGCGGGCTGGAAGGCCTCGCCGCCGTCGCGGAGTTTTCAGATCGCCACATCCGGCGAGCAGCGCGTGGTGACCTTCGATGTGACGCCCCCGGCGGGCGAAACCACCGCCAGCCTGCGCGCCGTCGCCAAGGTGAACGGGCGCGACATCGCGTCGGGCATTCAGACCATCGCCTACCCGCACTTCCCGCCGCAGACTCTGTTCCCGCCGTCGGATATCAAACTGGTGCGCGCCAACATCAAGGTGACGGCGAAAAAGGTCGGGTACATCATGGGGGCGGGCGACGAGATGCCGGATGCGCTGCGGCAGCTTGGACTGGACGTCACCCTGATCGGCCAGAGCGATCTGGAGCAGGGCGGCCTGAGCCGCTTCGACGCCATCGTGGCCGGCGTGCGCGCGTACAACGTGCGCGCCGATATCCGCGCCAACCAGCCGCGCCTGCTGGACTACGTGAAGAACGGCGGCACCTACATCGTGCAATACCAGACCGGCGATAGCCCCGACCCCACCACGGCGCGCGGCCAGCAGCAGCCGAACCCCTTCAATCAATCGCAGACCGCGCCCGTGACCACCAATCTCGGGCCGTACCCGTTCGCCGTGCCGGGCGGCAACAGGTATCGCGTCACCGTGGAAGAGGCGCCGGTCAAGTTCCCGCACCAGGACAGTCCGCTGCTCGAATACCCCAACCACATCGACCCCAGGGATTTCGATGGTTGGGTGCAGGAGCGCGGCGTCTACTTCGCCGCCCAGTGGGATGCGCGCTACCAGACCGTACTCTCCTCGCAGGACCCCGGCGAGACGCCGCTCGAAGGCGGGGAGATCTGGACGCGCTACGGCAAGGGCGTCTACATTTTCACCGCGTACTCGTGGTTCCGGCAGCTTCCGGCGGGGGTGCCGGGGGCATATCGCCTGTTCGCCAACCTGCTAAGCGCCAAGTAGTGGGACAGACCATCGCTTGCGTGGTCTGTCATGCTTCGTCCAGACAAGAAGGTTGACAGACGACAAAAGGCGATCGTCTGTCCCACCTCATCGCGGCGCGGTCGACATGTGGGCGTGGAGGGCTTTCCACTTGCCCTCGGTGAGCACGAAGAGCACGGTTTGGGCGAAGGGCGTAACGAAGGTCGCGGGCGGATCCTGTGCGGTGCGGACCTCCGATTCCCCGTCGCATACCAGCACGGCGATGGTGGGGGAGATCACGGTGACGAGCTGCCGGCTCCAGCGGTACTTGATGGCGGCGACGCCTTGGAAGTTCCGCTTGACGGTGGCCAGGGCCTCTTCGCGGGTAGTCATGAGCCTGCCGCTCTGAACGATGGACCCCCGGTCGTTGGGCAGCATGAAGCTGAAGAGGCGGTCGATATCGCGGTCTTCGGCGGCGAGCGTCATCTGCGCGTTGACTTTGAGGACGGCCTGTTCAATGGCAGCGCGTTCGGATGGGGCAACGCCGCTCTCCTGTGGCTGGGCGAATGAGGCGGTGGCGGCGAGGAGGGCGGCGCAAAGGGCGAGAAATCTCATGAATTACTCCTTATCGGGTTGATTCGGATGGCAAAGTCCCATTATGCGCCGGATTTGCTCCGCCCGCGCCGCCTTGATATCATACGAGAGGTCCCTTGCGGTGGGATTAGCTCAGTTGGTAGAGCGCCAGATTGTGGTTCTGGAAGTCGTGGGTTCAAATCCCACATCCCACCCCACCCCCCAAGAGCGATCGTCCCTCCCACTACTTCGAAACGCCAAGCGCGTCCACTTGCACTTCGAGAAGGTGATTGACGCGGATGCCGTAGATGCCGCCGGTCTTGGCCAGCGCCGCGGCCTTCGGCTCGGAGTGCACGACCACGCCGTTGACCGCGAAATCGACTTTGTCGGCGCCGACGCGGACTTCGAGGGCGTTGGTGGACTTTCCGTCGTCACCCGGTTTCTTCACGGCGTCGTTCGGCGTCTTCGGCGATACCACACTGGTGGCGTCGCCATCGCGTTTCTTGATGAGCCATGTGCCGTTCTGCGCCACCACAAAGTACAGGTAGCTCTGCGCGGCGCCTTCCAGAGCGCTGCCGCCAAACACCAGCCCGTAGTAGTTGGTGTGGCCGCTCGGCTTCATCAGCGTAAACGTGCCCTTGAGAGTATAGGAACCATCCGCGGTATTCGCCGGATTCCAGTAGACGGCCGCTTGGGGATTGGTGGCGTGGAAGCCCGGACCCATGGTGACGAACTTGATGTCGCCGGGGGCGTCGGGGTCCGAGGCTGCCGTGCTGCGATCGACGCGCATCTTCCAGCCCTTCGGCGCTTGGGCGGCCAGCGGCGCCAGAGCGACCAGCGCGAGCAACGCAATCTGCATGTGACGCTTCATCAGAGTATTCTCCTTAGAGCTTTCGTTTGACGCGGCCAGGGCGGGCCTGGCCGGACTCCATTATATATCCGGGCGGGGACAGACGAGACTGGCATGGATTTTCGGCGCAGTTTGCCGGAAATCCGCTGCCAGCCCCGTCTGTCCCCGGTCCCCCGTCCCCGGTCTTTAATGGAATCGCGTTGGCTATCGGAACAGCGCCTCGGCTCCGCGTTGAATCACCGCGGCCCCGGTCACGCCGGCCGCCGCCCAGGTAAACGCCGGCCTAGCCCCGCGGCGCTTCCATTCCTCGTGCACGGCATGATATCCCAGGTAGAATAGCCACCCTGCCGCTAGCCCCATCGGGTACGTGATCCACTCCGAGCCCAGGTGCGGTCCCATCACCAGGCCCAACGCGCCACCCGCCAGGGTCGCTCCTTCCGCCAGCACCGCCCAGCCCAGGGCTACTTTGCGGGACCCGACGGACGCCCGCAGAATGCCGCCCAGCGCGATCCCTTCAGGAAGTTTGTGCAGCGCCACCGCGAGCGGCACCGCCACGCGCAGCCCCAACGGCACCGCCAGTTGCACCGTGGCCACGCTCCACCCATCCAGGAAACTGTGTACCGTGGCAGCCACAATCAGCGGCGCCGCGAACCCGTGCAACTCGGTGGAACATGCACTGTGATCGTGATCGTGGGCGCAGATGGGACACACGCGGTAGACGAATCGATTCACCAGCAGGAGCGCGCCGTAGCCCGCCGAAAACAACAGCAGGGTGATCCGCCAGCCAATCTCGATCGCCAGTTCCGGCACCAGTCCGAACAGCGCCACCCCCAGCAGGACCCCCGCGCTGAACGGCACCACGGCGCGCGCCCGCTGCCGCAGCCCGGTCAGCCAGATGCCGAGCACGGCGCCAAGCAGTCCCACAAAGGTAGCCAGAGCCGGCGCGGCGATCCCCATGATCAGCCTCTACTGTAACAGCGATCCGCGACACGGGGACCAAACGGCTCTTGTTATAATTTGTCTAAATCGTCCTGAAGCTCCATATCTCTATAAAAGGTGACTCATGACTCGTAACAAGGCATTGCTCCCCCTTCTGCTGATCTTTGCGTTCACCGCGCTTTCCCAGACCCTGCCCGAGGGCGTAAGCAAGATCACCGCCGTCGAGGGCATCACCGAATACGCCCTGCCCAACGGGCTCCACGTGCTGCTTTTCCCCGACTCCTCCAAGCCCAACGTGACCGTCAACATGACTTACATGGTGGGTTCGCGCCTCGAAGGATACGGCGAAACCGGCATGGCCCACCTGCTGGAGCACATGCTCTTCTTGCAGACCAAGACCCGCAAGGACATCAAGCAGGAACTCAAGGATCACGGCGCCGAGATGAACGGCTCCACTTCCTGGGACCGCACCAACTACTTCGAAACGCTCAACGCCACCGGCGAGAACCTGGAGTTCGCCCTGGAACTGGAAGCCGACCGCATGGTCAACAGCAAGATCGAGAAGCCGCTCCTCGACACCGAAATGACGGTGGTGCGCAACGAATTCGAAATGCGCGAGAACAGCCCCGAGGGCATGCTGATGCAGCGCGCGCTCGAAACCGCCTACACCTGGCACAATTACGGCAAGCTGCCCATCGGCAACCGCTCCGATATCGAAAACGTGCCGATCCACAAATTGGCCGCGTTTTATCAGAAGTACTACCAGCCCGATAATGCGCTGCTCACCATCGCGGGCAAGTTCGACGAAGGTAAGACGCTGGTCCGCGTGGCGGCGCTGTTCGGCGGTATCCCGAGGCCCACGCGCACGCTGGAGAAGTCCTACACGGTGGAGCCCACGCAGGATGGCGAACGCTCCATCACGCTGCGCCGCGTGGGCGATACGCAGGGCATCATGGCCGTCTACCACGCGCCCGCCGGATCGCACCCCGACGACCCCCCGCTCAACGTGCTGGCCGGCGTCCTGGGAGAAACTCCCTCCGGCCGCCTCTACAAAGCCCTGGTGGACAACAAGAAGGCCGTGGGCGCCTCCATGGGAGTGGAAGATCTGCACGACCCGGGCTTCATCCTCGTTTCCGCCAGCTTGACGTTGGATCAGTCCCTGGACGACGCCCGCCAAATCCTGATCAAGACCGTCGAAGGGGTGACCGCCGAACCCCCCAGCAAGGAAGAGGTGGAGCGCGCCAAGACCCGCCTGCTGAAAAACATCGAACTCGAAATGAACGATTCCCAAGCCGTCGCGCTCGATCTCAGCGAGTACTATTCGCAGGGCGATTGGCGCCTCATGTTCCTCATGCGCGACCGCATTAAGGCGGTCACCGCGGCGGATGTCCTGCGCGTCGCCAAAGCCTACCTGAAGGAATCCAACCGCACGGTGGCCACGTTCATACCCACCAAGGTTCCGGACCGGGCCGAGATTCCGGCTACGCCCGATGTCGAAGCGATGCTCAAGGATTTCAAGGGGACGGCGGTGGTGGCGGCCGGCGAAGCCTTCGACCCCAGTCCGGCCAACATTGAATCGCGGGTGGTGCGCAGCACGCTGGCCGGCGGTCTGAAGATGTCCCTGCTGGCGCGCAAAACGCGCGGCGGCACAGTGGTGGCCTCGGTGACCATCCGCTTCGGCGACGAGAAGGTTTTGATGGGCAAGTCCGCCATCGCCGGCATCACCGGCGGCCTGCTGATGCGTGGCACCCGGAACAAGTCACGGCAGCAGATTCAGGACGAGATGGACCGATTGAAAGCGCAGATCGGTGTCTCCGGCGGCGCCACCAGCGCCACCGCCAGCATCGAAACCACTGAAGCCAATCTCCCCGGCGCGCTCCGGTTGGCCGCCGAGATCCTGCGAGAACCGGCCTTCCCCGACAGCGAATTCGAGACCGTCCGGCAGCAGCGCATCGCCGCCGCCGAGGCCGGCCGCAGCGATCCGCAGGTGCTCGCCCTCACCGAGTTCCGCCGCCGCCTGGCCACCTATCCCCGCGGCGATCCCCGCTATGTCGCCACCGCCGATGAGCAGATCGAAGACCTCAAGAAGGTCACGCTGGAGGAGGTCCGCAGGTTCCACCAGCAGTTTTATGGCGCCAGCGCCGGCGAAATCGCCGTTTCCGGACAGTTCACCACCGCCGAGATCGCCAAGCTGGCCGCCGAACTCTTCGGCGCCTGGAAGAGCCCCGGCAGCTACACGCGCTTGACCGATAAATACCAGAAGACCGTGGCCTCGGACCGCAGGATCGAGACCCCAGACAAGCAGAACTCCTTCTTCGTGGCCGGACAACTGGTGAAACTGAACGATGAAGACGCCGACTATCCGGCGCTGATACTGGCCAACTACATGTTCGGCGGCAGCAGTCTGGGCACCCGTCTTTCGCGGCGCATCCGCGACAAAGAGGGCCTGAGCTACGGCGTGCAGTCGGAATTCGCCGTGCCCACTAAGGAAGATGCCGCCACCTTCGCCGGCGTGGCGATCAGCGCTCCCCAGAACACCCCAAAGGTGGAAGCCAGCTTCAAAGATGAACTCGTCAAGACGCTGAAGGAGGGATTCAGCGCCGACGAAGTGGCCGCCGCGAAAAAGGCCTGGCTCCAGGAGCGCGGCATGAGCCGCTCCGAGGATGGCGCATTGGCCGGCCTGTTCGCCTCCCGCCAGCGATTCGATCGCACCCTGAAGTTCGACGAGGCCCTGGAAGCCAAGGTAGCCGCGCTCACTCCGGAGCAGATCGGCGCGGCCTTCCGCAAGCACATCGACCCGGACAGCCTGATCTACGTCAAAGCCGGCGATTTCAAGAAAGCCGGCGTCTGGCAGTAACCAGAAGAAACAAGATGGCCACGGATAAACACGGATGAACACAGATAAGCAAAACACCTTGAGGTGTTCTTGTTTTGTCCGTGCTTATCTGTGTTCATCCGTGTTCATCTGTGGCTGATAATCTTTCCTACACGAACTTGTACACGCCGGGGACGGGCAGCGGCGTAACCGGGAAGGCGGCCTTGTAGTCGAAGTTCCTGGGCATCAGATCCTGCTGGGAGTTCACGATCATCTCCCAGGTGATCTTCTGGCCGCTGTAGGCGGCTTCGCGGCCCATGATGCAGGTGAGCGTGCTCTCCGCCACGGCCTGGGCTTCATTGATATACGGGCCTTTGCCGAGGATGCTGTTCACCATATCTATGTGCTCCTGCACGTAGGGATCGAAGGGCAGTTTCGCGCCGCGGAGCGCGGTGGAATCGATCACGCCCTTGGTGCCCACGATCCGCTCACCGACGTTCTGCGCGCTGCCGTTGTACTGGCGGCAATAGCTGGATAAGTGGGTGCCGTCGGCATAAACGAAATCGGCCGAGCAGTGGTCGTAGATGTTGCCGTATTCTTCCTCGCGCGGGCGCCATGCGGCGCCGCCAGAGGCCACCGCCGAGACCGGATGCCCGCCCTTGAACCAGTTGCACGCGTCGATGTTGTGCAGGTGCTGCTCCACAATCTGATCGCCGCAGATCCACAGGAAGGAGTACCAGTTGCGCTGCTGCCATTCCAGGTCCCCCCACCTGGGGTCGCGCTTCTTGTTGGGGAATAACTTGGTATCGGCGAAATTCAGCACCGGGGTGCCGACCCAGTTGGCGTTCATGTGCACGATGTCGCCGATCTCGCCGTTCCCGACGCGCTTGTACTGGTCCAGATACCAGGTCTGCGAGCGCCGCTGGGCGCCGGATTTGACGGTCAGCTTGAGTTCCTGGGACTTCCTGGCGGCGGCCATGAAGCGGCGCACGCCGGTAGGGTCGGTGCCCGTGGGCTTCTCGCAGAAGATGTGCTTCTTGGCCTCCACCGCGGCCTCGAAGTGCATCGGACGATACCCGGGATTGGCCGCCAGCATCACGATGTCGAGGTCGCTCGCCACCAGCTTTTTATAAGCGTCGAAGCCCACGAAGCGGTGCTCGGGATCCACCTTGAAGCGCTTGGAAAGCTCCGGCTTGAGCGCTTGCGTGGTCCGGATGGAGGTCTCCAGGCGGTCCTCGAAGACGTCGGCCATGGCGACGATTTCGACGTTGTCGCACCCGGTGAGGATGTTCTCCAAGGCTTGCGTGCCGCGCCCTCCGCAGCCGATCAACCCCGCCTTCAGTATCGGCGCGCCCTGGCCGCGGACCAACTCGGGTCTGACGATCTGGAAGGCGGCGGCGCCGCCGATGCTCGACGCAAGGAAAGACCTGCGCGACGTGGAACCGTTCATGGCATGACCTCCGGACCACCTATTCTATATCGCGGTGCGCTGCGCCGCTGTGGGCGCCGGCATGACCGCGGGGCAGACACTTCCCGCGCACGGCCTCCATGCACTACAATGAAGTGCATGGATACCGAAGTGTACAGTTGGCGAGTATCGCGCGAGCTGAAATCCGACTTGGAACGCCAGGCGCGAATTCGCAAGACTTCGCTTTCGGCGGTGCTGAACCTCGCCGCCCGCGACTGGCTGAAACAAAGCGCGATGACGATTGGAGAAGACGAAGAGCAGCGCCGCCTGCACGAAGCGGCGATGAAATGCATGGGGGCTTTCGCGGGTGGCAACCCTCGCCGGGCGGAGACCGCGCGCCAGGCGATCCGCGACCGCCTCGTGCGGCGTCATGCGCGGTAACGCCCTGGTCGACACGGGCGCGATGCTGGCGATGCTGGATCGCACCGACCGCTGGCACCAGGCCTGTGTCGATGCATTTCGGCAACTCCGGCTTCCTTTGTTGACCTCCGAAGCCGTCCTGACCGAGTTGTTTCATCTGGCCGGCGACAGCCGCGCCGAGATGGAGGCGGTCTGGAGTCTGGTCCGGACCGGAGCCATCGTCCTGGCGGCGATCGAGGACGCGGAACTACGGGACGTCCACGCCCTGATGTCACGCTATTGGGATCGTCCCATGGACTTCGCCGATGCCACCCTGGTCTACCTGGCGAAACGCGAGTCGCTGTCCACGATTCTCACCGTCGACCACGCGGATTTCGATACCTACAGAATCGAAGGCCGCCGGCGGTTCCGTGTGCTTCCCGTCAAGCCGGCGTAGGCGCGCCGCGCGGCGGCTATTGGTGTCACAAATGCCCGCCGGCGGGGGGCGCCACCAATACCTGGGTGGCGCAGGCGCGCGTTTCCATGCGGACCGGCTTGGGTCCGGCGAGCAGGCGGGTTTCGACCGGATATCCCGGCGCGTAGGCGCTCACGGTGAAATCGCCGGCGGGCAATCCGTCGAAGAGGAAGCGGCCTTGGCCGTCGGATTGGGTGTAGCGGGACCGGTCGCCCGATTTCAGTTCCACCACGGCGGCGACGGGGGCGCCGATGCGGCCGGTATAATGGGCCGGGTCCAGATTGCGTAGATAGAGCAGGTCGGCGGTGACGAATCCTTCCAGGCGGCCGGCGTCATCGCCATTGTTCTTGTAGAAGTAGAGGTAGGCGAGATCGTCGCCTGCGTCGGTGAGGCGGCGGGTGCGAGTGCAGGCGCCGGTGGTCATGATATTGGACTCCTCGTCGTCATCGGCATAGACGAGGTAGGTTTCGCCGGTCTGGAAATCGATGCCACAATCGCCGAACGCGGTCCAGACCTCCACGGTCCTGGCCGGGGCGTCGTCATCGTCGTCGTCCGCGTCGAGTTCGCCGCGGAAGACGGTCTTGACGCGCAGGCGGACGCGCTTGCCGTGGTCCAGAATCCAGTAGAAGAGTTCGGCGAGCTGCTCGGGCGAAGTGGCGCCGGCGAGCCGCTTCTTGTGCTCCTCGGGAAGGTCGGGGAAGACTTTGAAATAGGCGTCGCGGAGCCTGGCGAAGGCGGCGGGGGAGCGGTCGGTCTGGGCGCGAGCGGACTCCCGATTGAGGAGGTCGAGGGCGGCGCGCTGTCCGGCATTCCAGGAGTCGAGGAAACTGGGCTCGACGGCTTCCACGGCGCCTACGAAAATAATGTCCGTGGAGGCTACCTCGTTGCAGACCGACAGGGTCAACTGGCATTTACAGGCAAGGGCCGCGAAAGGGAACAGGACCCAGAGGAGAACAGTGCGGCGCATTCCCTCATCATAATGCTTCACGAACGCTTTTTCCGGGTCTTGTGCTTCTTGGCGAGGTCCATGGCCTCGGTCTTGAGGTCTTTCCAGAAAGCGCGCGTCAACGGAATGTCATCGCCGCCCGTCGCCAGACCTTCCAG
>Ga0182021_10002655_pt1 | contig 20913 bp, 16 predicted proteins | sample 612E3MmetaG_FD_120493 | JGI IMG/M metagenome (GOLD analysis project Ga0182021, IMG submission 120493) | Permafrost microbial communities from Stordalen Mire, Sweden - 612E3M metaG (Illumina Assembly) | ecosystem: Environmental > Terrestrial > Soil > Wetlands > Permafrost | place: Sweden... | reverse complement strand
AGGATCTCAGTACATGTCTCCCATGCCGCCGCCGCCACCGGGCATCTGCGGAGCCGACTTCCTCTCCTCCGGCTTTTCGACGATGGTAGCTTCCGTTGTGAGCAGGAGCGCTGCAACAGAGGCCGCATTCTCCAGTGCCGTACGGGTCACCTTCGTCGGGTCGATGACCCCCGACTTGATCAGGTTCTCATACTGCTCGGTGAATGCGTTGTACCCGAAGTCGTCCTTCCCTTCCTTCACCTTATTGACGATCACCGAACCTTCCTGTCCGGCATTCGCCACGATCATGCGGATCGGCTCTTCGAGAGCGCGGTGAACGATATCGACGCCGGTCTGCTGGTCTTCGTTGTCGACCTTCAGCCCGGTGAGCTTCGCGGAGGCACGGAGGTAGGCAACCCCTCCTCCGGGAACGATCCCCTCTTCGACCGCCGCGCGGGTTGCGTGGAGTGCATCTTCCACGCGCGCCTTCTTCTCCTTCATTTCCACTTCGGTCGCCGCACCGATCTTCAGAACCGCCACGCCGCCCGACAGTTTCGCGAGCCGCTCCTGGAGCTTCTCCTTGTCGTAGTCCGAGGTGGTCTTCTCGATCTGGGCCTTGATCTCGTTGATCCGCTTCTTGATATCTTCCTTCTTGCCCGCTCCCTCGACGATGGTGGTGTTGTCCTTATCGATGGACACCTTCTTCGCTTTGCCGAGATAGTTCAAGGTGACATTCTCGAGCTTGTATCCCTGGTCTTCCGAAATCACCGTACCGCCGGTCAGCACCGCGATGTCTTCCAGCATCGCCTTGCGGCGATCGCCGAACCCCGGCGCCTTCACGGCAGCAACCCGGAGGGTGCCGCGCAGCTTATTCACGACGAGCGTTGCGAGCGCTTCGCCTTCCAGGTCCTCGGCGATAACGAGGATCGGGCTTCCCGTCTGCGCCACCTTCTCAAGGATCGGAAGGAGGTCCTTCATCGACGAGATCTTCTTGTCATGGATAAGGATGACCGGGTTCTCGAGAACCGCTTCCATTGCTTCGGCATCGGTCACGAAATACGGAGAAAGGTAGCCGCGGTCGAACTGCATCCCTTCGACGACTTCAATCGTCGTCTCGGTCCCTTTCGCCTCTTCCACCGTAATGACGCCGTCGGTCCCGACTTTCATCATTGCGTCGGCAATGAATTCGCCGATGATCGGGTCGTTATTGGCCGAGATGGCGCCAACCTGGGCGATCTCTTTCTTGCTCGTCTTGTCAACCGGCTTGCTGAGCTCTTTCAGGCCTTCGATCACTTTCGCCACAGCCAGATCCACACCCCGCTTCAGGTCCATCGGGTTCGCACCTGCTGCGACCATCTTCAGTCCTTCCCGGACGATGGCCTGCGCAAGCACCGTGGCGGTGGTGGTGCCATCGCCTGCCACGTCGGATGTCTTCGACGCAACCTCACGCACCATCTGGGCTCCCATGTTCTCCAGGGGGTTTTCCAGTTCGATCTCTTTCGCGACTGTCACGCCGTCCTTGGTGACGGTCGGCGCGCCGAATTTCTTGTCGATGACCACATTACGCCCCTTCGGGCCCAGTGTCACCTTCACTGCATCAGCCAGTTGGTCCACGCCCCGTTTCAAAGCGGCTCTGGCTTCCACGTTGTACTGAATGATCTTTGCTGCCATGATGTGTATCTCCTTGTATGATGCTCTTGGTAGGCCGGGTGTTACACGATCGCGAAAATGTCCGCTTCGCGCATGATCAGGTATTCATCCCCTTCGATCGTCACCTCTGTGCCGGAATACTTGCCGTACAAAACCTTGTCACCCACCTTGACTTCAGGCGGGACCTTTTTCCCATCGTCCGTCACTTTTCCGGGCCCGATCGCGACGATCTCGCCAATCACCGGCTTCTCCTTGGCAGTGTCAGGCAGAATGATCCCGCCCTTGGTCTTCTCTTCGGCCGGGGCAGGCTTAATCACGACACGATCAGCCAACGGCTTTATCTTCATAGTACCTCCATAGAACTGTAAGTTATTTAAAATGAAGTGCTTAACAGATAGGTAACACTATTAGCACTCACCCTGAATGAGTGCTAACAATATAGAAGAAATTGGGAGATTGTCAAGAGGATGGAGATGCCCGATGACGAGAGTAGAGGAAGAAAAGCGGGGGGAGGATGAGGCCCCCGGGCGCTCGTTTCTATCGAGAGGTGATCCGGAATATGTGAATTCCATACGCAGGGAGGTCAAAATACAGCCCCTTCGACGTCAGGCCGTGCTTTTCCCTGTTGTACGACGCCTCCCCCATCAGGTCACGGAACGCTATCAACCGTCCGGGAAGGAGCTCCAGAGGCAGATCGATGTAACACTGGCCGGTCAGGGGTGCATAGTTGACGATAACCAGGCGATTCCCCTCCTTTGCTTCCTCCCACCAGAAAGCGAGGACATTTTGCCAGGTATAGTTTTCGTTCCACGCAGGACGGGGCATGAGGAGCCGCCATCCTCCCTGCCGGAACACATTCCCAGCGACCACGCCAAGGAGTCTTTCGTAGAAAGCGAGTGTCCGGGGGGCACTCTCTTCCGGGGGGCGGCGGCAAAGCTGGACCGGGAGTCTGATCTTTCGCCCTTCAAATTGTCCTTCATGGAACATGACCATCCCCGGAACCGTTGCGATGACGGTTGCCGCCGCGTACTGCCACCCTTCCGACGGCATGGCCGTCGCCGCGCGCGGTTCGTCATGGTTTTCCATAAAGCGGACCGAGTGCATCTGATAGTCCATCTCCGCCCGGAGATGATCGCGAACGGAACCTGCACCTTCACGCAGCAACCTGTCGTACAGCGTCTTATCGTAGGTGTAGTTAAACCCGAGCTGCTGGAGATCCCACTCCATATTCCAGTATGCCTCGGCGATGAACAGGAAGGATGGATGCTTCTTGCGCACCGTCTCAATCGCTTCCTTCCAAAACTCGCCGGTCGCCAGGGTTTCGCCCCCCAGTGCCGCGTGATCCCCCCACGTCCGCTCGAACACGCTGTTGAGCACGAGCATCGCCATATCGCACCGGACCCCGTCACAGCGAGAGGCGATCCTTCCGAGGGTCTCGATCATCGCCTCGCGTGCACCACGATGCCGGGAATTCAACTGTGCGGTATCAGTCCATCCTGGAAAGCTGGGGTCGCGTCCGTACGCCAGCGCCACCGTCCCACGCCTGGTGTCCGCACGGAAGTAGGAATCGGGCCTCTCACGTTCCTCCCCTTCCCTTCCGTGGATGTAGTATTCAGGATGATCTTCCACCCACTCGTGATCGCGCGCAGTGTGGTTGCAGACATAATCAAGGACCAGCGCCACCCCCCTTTTTGCCAATCGGCGACGCAGCCGCTTCAGGCCTGTTTCGCCTCCAAGACTCGCGGGGACGGTGTACGCCTGAACGGCATACGGGGACCCACCGACATCGCCGGCGGTATAACCGGGGAGAACCGATTCATACACCAGGGCCAGATCCGGATGTTCCCGCGCAATGGCAATTCCCAGGGGCCCGCATGTCCACACACCCATCATCCAGACCGCGTCGATCCCCATCTCCGCCCATTCGTCCAACACGGAGTCAGGAATCGCTCCCAACGTCACGCGTTTTCCTTCCGTCGAGGAGAGATCCGTCAGCAAGACACGTGCATTCACCTCATAGAGAATAGGATGGCGTGTGTTGCTCAGCCGAAGGGATTCATCATTCCCATGTGCCATGGCCGTCCGTCAGATTCGTGGATCGTTGTGGTCATCGGCCCCATCGCTGCGGTAGGTCGTCCCGGCAATCACCAGAACATACTCGCCGCGCGGCGTTTTTCCGCTGATGCGGGAAAGCACTTCCGACACTGTCCCCCTCTCCACCTCCTCGAATTTCTTCGTCATTTCCCGTGCAACGGCAATGTGCCTGTCGCCGAGCATCGCCAGAACATCCCCCAGCGTCCGAACGATACGGTGCGGCGATTCATAGATCACGATCGTCCGTTCCTCCTGCGCAAGTCTCTCCCAGCGCGTCTTCCTTCCCTTCTTCAACGGCAGGAATCCTTCGAAGACGAAGCGGTCCGTCGGCAACCCGCTGGCAACCAGGGCGGCCAGCACGGCACTCGCTCCCGGCGACGGGATGACGTCAAAACCCGCAGCAATCACCTCCCTGATCACGACGTACGCCGGGTCGGAGATCCCCGGAGTCCCCGCATCGGTGACGACCGCAATCGCTCCCCCCCTCCGCATGCGATCGAGGAGATCCGGCACGCGCCGACGTTCGTTGTAACTGAAGCAGCTGATCAGGGGCTTGTCGATCCCGTGGCGGTCGAGGAGGACGCGCGTCGTGCGGGTGTCTTCCGCGGCAATCAGATCAACCGAGCGAAGGATATGAACGGCACGCAGGGTGATGTCGTCGAGATTCCCGATCGGCGTGCTGACGACGTACAATACCCCTTTCCGGATTTCCTCGCTCATAGTCCCCAGTCGCGGGCGTAACGGAAGTCGACGTTCACCGTCCTGTGGGAGATCTTGGCGATCAACGGCGGGCGGCGTTTGAACTGGTTCCGCCGGACAAGGAGGGCGACGCGGCGAATGAACTTCTCCTCAAACCCCATCGCGATCAACTCCTTTTCCCTCCGGCGATGATCCACCATCGCAAAGAGGAGCCGGTCCACATCGCGATACGTGAACCCAAGCTCTCCTTCATCGGTCTGCCCCTCCCAGAGGTCGGCAGAGGGTTTCTTTTCGATGATGCGCTGCGGAACGCCGAGCATCCCCGCCAGCTCCCATACCTGCGTTTTGTAGAGATCCCCCAACGGGTTGATGGCACAGGCCATGTCGCCGAAGAGGGTCCCGTACCCGAGGAGGCTCTCCGTCTTGTTGCTCGTCCCAAGGACAAGCGCCCGCTCCCGAGCCGAGATATCGTACAACACGATCATCCGCTGCCTGGCCATGACATTCCCTGCCCGGAGCCGGTCGTGTCCGGTCGACAGGGCAAGATACGGATCGACCATCGGCGTAATGTCCACCGTTTCCGTCCTGATATGCAGAGCTTTGGCCACGACCTCTGCATCGGCAAGACTGTCGGGACTGCTCGACGCATAGGGCATCATGATGCCCCGGACGTTCTTGTTTCCCAGCGCTTCAGCAGCGAGATAGGCCGTGACGGTTGAATCTATCCCCCCGGAGAGGCCCACAATCGCCTTTGTAAAACCGGCGTTCTGCACTTCATCCCGGAGGAACCCGACAAGGACGGTGCGCACCGCCCCCCCATGGAGGGAAAGATCAGCATGCGGAGATGACGTTTCCATACTAGAACGTACGGAATTGGCGGTATTGATTCAACCGGAGCGAGACAGCGCGCGCACGTCCTCCTTGCTTCTCCCGGAATGCATCGTTATTTTGAACCATAGTGCATGGAATTCAGACCACGAGCGCTCGTACATGAACCGTATGACCATCGCAGGAACGATCGCCTTTCTCCTGGCGTCGCTTGTTTCCGGCAGTCGAGCCCAAACGACGGCAAGACTGGAGGCGAGTCTCCAGAGCGCCGTTCCGGGAACCCCCCTCACCGTTTGGATATACTTCACGGACAAGGGGAACCGGACCTTCGAAAAGCTCTCGATACCGGAGCAGCTTGTAAGTCCGCGATCGCTTCAACGGAGGGGACGGGTACGGACGGTGGACAAGCTTGTCGACGCGACAGACCTCCCGGTCGAACAGGCGTACATCGATCAGGTGGCCGCTGCGACACTCCATGTGCGGCAGGTTTCCAAGTGGTTGAACGCTGTCAGCGCCGTGGCAACGCCCGCTCAGATCCGGGCTCTGAGCGGATTGCCGTTTGTCCGGACAATCGATCTTCTCATGCGTTACGGCGCGCCGCCCCGGGAGAATCCTGTCGAGATCGAACACGCCGTGTCTGCCTCCCCTGCGGCGAAGGCCGCCTTGACGAATGACCTCGCCTATGGTCCCTCGCTTCTCCAGGATAGTCTCGAAAACATCCCAGCCGTCCACGCCTCCGGGAACTCCGCGCAAGGAGTGCTTATCGGCTTCTTCGACAACGGCTTCCGTCTCCTGAGCCATCAGGCATTCGACTCTCTCCGCTCCCGGATCATCGCTACATACGATTTTGTGGATCACAAGGTGAGCGTCGCGCCGGACAACCCTTCGACCAGTTTCGGATCCCACGGAATCAATACCCTCTCAACGATCGCAGGGTATGAACCCGGCCAGCTTCTCGGACCGGCGTTTGGCGCTTCTTTTGTCCTGGCCCGAACGGAGAACGACAGCAGCGAAACCCCGGTGGAGGAAGACAACTGGGCTCGGGCGATCGAGTGGGCAGACAGTCTGGGCATCGATGTTGCGAGCACCTCCCTTGGCTACCTCACGTACGATGCCCCGTACACGAGCTGGACATGGAGCGACATGGATGGGAAGACCACCGTGATTACGCGGGCAGCCGAAATGGCTGTTGCCAAGGGGATCATCGTGGTGAACTCCGCGGGGAACGATGCCGTTGCACGAGCCGGCCAGCCGAACACGCTGATAGCGCCGGCAGACGGCGACAGTGTCCTGACGGCGGGAGCAGTGAATTCCGGCGGAATCCGCGCGTCGTTCAGTTCGTACGGACCCACCGCCGACGGACGCATCAAGCCCGACGTGATGGCGATGGGCGTCAACGTGTATACGGCGAGCGCCAGCGTGCCCACGGGATATAGTGTGTGGTCGGGAACATCTTTTTCCTGTCCTTTGACCGCCGGCGTCGCCGCCCTTGTCCTCCACGCCTTTCCAAAGGCGACACCCATGGAGATCGTTGGTGCACTCAAGGCAACGGCGAGCAATGCCGGATCCCCCGACGACTATGACGGCTGGGGGATAGTGAATGCAAAGGCGGCCATTGACTTTCTTGCACGGAATGCAGACACCGCCACGAAGGAACCTTTCCCGCGCGGATATTCTCTCGGACAGAACTACCCAAACCCGTTCAACCCGGGCACGCGGATCGAGTTTCTCCTCCCGGAGGAGTCTACGGTGGATTTGACCGTCTATGATATCCTGGGGCGGAAGGTGAGAACTCTGGTGCAGGGGAACTACCCGGCTTCGACAGGAATCCCCTACCACGTCATGTGGGATGCGACAGACCAGAGCGGCAGGCATGTTGCGTCCGGCGTGTACATCTACCGTTTGTCGGCACGCGGAACATCCGGCATCGCGACATCGCTCGCGCGCACGATGATGCTCGTGCAATAATCTGCAACGGATCTCCCGTCTCGCGCGTGAGGCGGGTGCAAGAAAAGGCAGGGGCAGAATGCCTGCGCACTCTGCCCCGTCATGGAATGAGAGGGACCGCATCGCACGTTGGTGAGAAACGCCGGTGCGTCAGACCTCCTTGAATGCAGCGACAATGATCCCGATCCCCTCGTCGATCTCCTTCCGCGAGACATTCAACGGCGGACGGAACCGCATCGACCGCTCGCCGCTCGGCAGGATGATCAGCCCTTTCTTCAAGCACTTCGTCCTGACCGATGTCCGGAGGTCGCCGCTGGCAACGTCGAAGGCCGCAAAGAGCCCCCGCCCACGCGCATTGGAAACAATGTCCGGAAACTCCTCGGCAAGCCCCTGCAGGCGCCCCACCAGATAGTCGCCGACCACGCGGGCATTCTCCACCAGATTCTCTTCCTCGATGATCTCGAGATATTTCTGCGACCGAACCATGTCGGTAAGGTTTCCCCCCCAGGTCGAGTTCAACCGGCTGGAAACATTGAAGACGTTTTCCGGCACTTCCTCGATGCGCTTGCCGCACAGGAAGCCGCACACCTGGACTTTCTTGCCAAAAGCGATCATATCAGGTTCGACCAAATGCTGGTGCGCCCACATCTTTCCGGTCATGCCGATGCCGGTTTGCACTTCATCGACGATCAGCATCGCATCATTTTCGTCGGCAAGCTGTCGCAGCACCCGGAAGAATTCAGGCCGGAAGTGATTGTCGCCTCCCTCGCCCTGGATCGCCTCGATGATGATCGCCGCGATGTCGTCCCGGTTGTCATGAAACGCCTGCTTGATCTGTCCGATGCTTGTCTGCTCGTCCCGTTCAACCTTCGCGAGGTTTTCGACGTTCAACGGAAATGCGACCGCGGGGTTCAGCACGCGCGGCCAGGCGAACTTCGGGAACAGATCGGTTTTCGCAGGATCGGTATTCGTCAGCGACAGTGCGTACCCCGACCGCCCGTGGAAGCCCTGGCGGAAGTGGATCACCTGGCGTCCCCGTTCTTCGCGGTATCCCTTCGCGAAGTTTTTCCGGATCTTCCAGTCGAACGCCGCTTTCAGAGTGTTCTCCACACCGAGCGTCCCGCCTTCGATGAAGAACGCGTGGGGCAGGTACGGGGGAACAGCAACGCGGGCGAACGTCTCAACAAACTCCGCCTGTTCCGCCGCGTAGATATCGGAGAGCGACGGCTTATTGGTCGCAACCCGGGCGAGTTTCTTCTGGAACGCGGGAGCCGTCATTTTCGGGTGGTTCAGCCCGACGGGTGACGATGCGACAAAGGTGAAGAAATCAAGATAGCGCTTGCCGGTCCGCGCATCGACGATGTACGATCCCTTGCTCTTTTCCAGGTCGATGACAATGTCGAACCCATCGACAAGCATGTGGCGCCGAAGGGTCGGGATGGCAAGGGCGGGAGAAATGCGGAGGACGGGGGGAGGAGCGTTGCGCATACTCCTGCGGGCGCTTCGCGCAGCGCGTTTCGTCGTTCCTGTCTTTGTGGTGGCGCGGGCCTTCCTCGTTTTCTGATTCTTGCGAACAGGCATAAGGGAACTCCTTCCGGGTTTTGTGTTTGTCGTCAGCGGTCTGCATCGTGCGCGGGCAGACAACACCACCCTCAGAAGAACTCCTGATGCTCGAAGAGAGAAACGATATAGAAATCAATGCCGGCCACGGGTTACTCGTTATAGTTGTCGATCTGTGCCCTCTGGAGCCCGCCGCTGTAGTCAACGTACACGGTCTTCCATTCCGAGAAGAAATCATAGACCGTCCAGCCCCCCTCACGGTGGCCGTTGCCGGTCTGTTTGACCCCGCCGAACGGCATGTGGGCCTCGGCGCCGATCGTGGGTGCGTTGATATAGATAATTCCCGCCTTCACATCGCGCACCGCGCGGAAAGCCCGGTTGACATCAGCGGTGTAGATCGAAGAGGAAAGGCCGTAGATGGTATCGTTCAGGATATGGATCGCCTCGTCGAGCGATTTCGTCTTCAGAACGGAGAGCACGGGCCCGAAGATCTCTTCCTTCGCGATCCTGTGTTCCGGCTTCACGTTTTCGAACACGGTGGGGGAGAAGAACCATCCTTTCTCCAGTCCGCTGCCCCGCGGGATATCGCCTCCTGTGACGATGCGAGCTCCCTCCTGAACGCCTATCTCGACGTAGTTCTTCACCGTCTCCTGTTGTCCCTGGTTGATGCAAGGCCCGACGTCCGTTGTCGGAAGAAGCCCGTCACCGAGGCGGAGCTTTTTGACCCGATCCACGAGCATTCCGATGAATTTGTCGTGGATCTTTTCATGCAGGATGAGCCGGCTGGTCGCCGTGCATCGCTGCCCGGTTGTGCCGAACGCACCCCAGAGAAGCCCTTCCAGGGCCAGGCCGAGGTCTGCATCGTCCATGACGATCTGCGCATTCTTCCCGCCGAGTTCGAGCGAGACACGTTTCAGCGTCGAAGCGGCCATGGCGGAGATTTTTTTCCCGACTTCCGTCGATCCCGTAAAACTCACCAGATCGACGTCGGGATGACCGACGATGGCATTCCCCACCTCGGCTCCGCCTCCGTGGACGATATTGATTGCCCCGGCGGGGATGCCCGCTTCCAGGAGGATCTCCACGAGTGACGTTGCCGTCGCGGGCGTGTCCGACGCAGGTTTGAACACGATCGTGTTGCCGCACAGCAGGGCGGGGAATATTTTCCACGTCGGGATCGCCATCGGAAAGTTCCACGGCGTGACGATTCCGGCAACGCCGATCGGGACCCGCATCGCCATATTGAGTTTGTCCGGGAGCTCCGACGGTACCGTCTTGCCGAACAGCCGGCGTCCTTCTCCCGCAGCGTAGTAGGCCGTGTCAATTCCTTCCTGCACGTCACCGCGTGTCTCGGTGAGAACCTTCCCCATTTCGCGTGTCATCTGGCGAGCCAATTCTTCTTTGCGCGCGACCATCACATCGCCGACCTTCCGCATGATGTCGCCCCGTTTGGGCGCGGGAACAAGACGCCATGTTTCATGTGCGGCCCGGGCAGCGCGCACGGCCTCATCAACGTCTTCCTTTCCCGATTTGGGGAAGGTCCCCACCAGTTCATCCCAATTGGCGGGATTCCGGTTCTCGAATGTCTTCCCTGATCGGGCATCCACCCACTTCCCGGCGATAAAGTTCTGAAACTTTTTCGGCATATGAATCCTCAGGAGAAATGATCGTATGATCGCACGCTCCCCGCCGGCACCTCCGGACACCGGGCGGCGGGGACAGAAGGGCCCTTCCGGTCCCGTTTCCTCTATCCGAGACCGGCCCGTTGGAATATTTCGTCGACGTTGCGGATGCTCTTGTCGAGGTCGAAGATCCCGACAAGCTCCCCGGCACTCAAGAGACCGTTCACCTCCGGGACAGCTTCCAGCGTGGCACGAAAATCATTCCCGGACCGCCAGACCTCCATCGCCGCCGTTTGCACGAGGCGGTATGCATCTTCACGCTTCATCCCCTTGTTGGTGAGGGCGAGGAGAACCGCCTGGGAAAAGATCAGGCCGTGGGTCCGGTCAAGGTTTTCCCGCATATGCTCCGGATAGACGATGAGGCGATCGAGCACATCGGTCATCAGCGCCGCCATGTAATCGAGCAGAATACAGCTATCGGGGACAATGATGCGCTCGACAGAAGAATGGGTGATGTCGCGCTCATGCCACAGACTCACGTTTTCCATCGACGCAAGCGCATTCCCGCGCAAAACGCGCGACAATCCGGCCACTCTCTCGCACGTAATCGGGTTGCGCTTGTGCGGCATGGCAGAGGAGCCCTTCTGCCCCTTGGCAAAGTACTCCTCCGCTTCGAGCACCTCCGTTTTCTGGAGGTGACGGATTTCCGTTGCAAACTTCTCGAGTGAGCTCCCGGCGATCGCAAGAACCGTCAGGAACTCTGCATGGCGGTCACGCTGGAGGATCTGCGTCGAAACGGGCGCGGGCTTCAGCCCGAGTCGGGCGCACACGTACTCCTCAACCTTCGGACTCAGGTGCTCGTACGTCCCCACGGCACCCGAGATCTGGCCGACGCTGATCCTGTCGACGGCACTGCGGAGCCGTTCGATGTTTCTGCGGGTCTCGTCATACCAGAGCGCGAGCTTCAGTCCGAACGTGGTCGGTTCCGCGTGGATGCCGTGGGTTCTCCCCACCATGATGGTCGTTTTGAATTCCTTCGCCCGCCGCGCGAGCACATCCGACAGTCTCGCCAGTCCCGCGAGCAGCATCTCCCCCGCCTGTTTCATCTGAATGGAGAGACACGTATCGAGAATATCGGACGACGTCATGCCGAGGTGGATGAATCGCGCTTCCGGTCCGACGTGTTCCCCGACATTCGTCAGGAACGCTATCACGTCGTGTTTCACTTCCCGTTCGATCTCATCGATGCGTCCGACATCAAAAGTCGCTTTTGCGCGAATCACCTCAACCGCTTCCCGCGGGATCACGCCGAGATCGGCCTGTGCTTCACAGGCGAGGATCTCGATATCGAGCCAAATCTGGAATTTGTTGTGATCCTCCCAGATCCTTCCCATCGCAGGACGCGTATAACGGGCAATCATGGTCAGTGCTTTTCGAGAGTGAGTTTCAATTCAATTGCTTTTCTGTCCCGGAGAACCTTGATCCTGACCACATCTCCGGCGCGCGCATCATCGAAGATCGTCGTAAGCGAACCTTCATCCACAACCTTCTCTCCGTTCACGGCAGCGATGATATCGCCCGCCTGGAACCCTGCGCGATCCGCCGGGCTCCCCTTCTTCACATCGCTGACGATGACCCCCTCCGCACTGGGAAGTCCGAAGTACCGCGCCACCCGCTCGTCAATCCCCTGTATCTCCAGGCCTGTCCAGAACTCCCGCTCCACTTTGCCGTGGCTGCGGAGTTCCGCAACGATGGTCTTGACACGGTTGATGGGAATGGCGAACCCCAATCCGATGCTCCCCTGATTCGGGGTATAGATGACGGCATTCACGCCGATCACTTCCGCCGCGGAATTGACCAGCGGTCCACCGCTGTTGCCCGCATTGATTGCGGCATCCGTCTGGATCATCCCCTTGTAGACGCGTCCCTCCTCCGACCGGAGGTTCATCTGGGTCGCGCTCACCACGCCGACCGTGACCGTCGGTTTATCACCGATATCAAACAATCCAAACGGATTGCCGAAAGCGATCGCCCACTCTCCGGTGATGACGTCGTCCGAATTCCCGAGGCGGATGAACGGGAGGTTCTTCCCATCGATCTTCAGGAGAGCGATATCCGACACCTGGTCGGTTCCCACAAGATCCGCCTTGTATTTCTCGCCGTTCGTCATGGTGACGGTGATTTCCTTGGCATTGCCGGCCACATGGTCATTCGTCAGGACAAAACCGTCCGCCGAGATGATAAAACCCGAACCGAGGCCCTGGACGCGTTCGGTGTAGACCTGATTGCCGAAGAACTGGCGGAAGAACGGATCATCTCCCCAGGGACTCCGGTACCGGTACTGGCGCACTTCTGTCACATTGATGCCGACGACCGCAGGGCTGATTGCTGCAACGGTACGCGTGATGGCATTCCGGCGGGAACCTGTCAGCGCGTCGTTCACCGAATCGCGTGCGTCGTTCGTCAATGCAGGACTCTCCCCCGCCCCTTTCTGGTGGCCGGAGGCACGCCCGATGCTGTAGCCCACAAGACCCCCGGCGGCAAGGCACACCGCCAGGATCAGCAACGTCACGGCAAGACCCCGCTTCATGATATTCCTGTTCTCCTTTGCAAAAGACATTCCTAAGCCGTTTCTACCGTGATCGCGCTTCGCGAAGGAATGCACGGACGGGAGAGACATGCCTCACGAGCACAACCCCAAAACCCGACAGAACCATCATGCGGAACAGGTCGGCAGAGAGCGTTGCTCCTGTCAGCGGTGCGATAAACCAACCGGGTGCAAGAATTGCGCATCCTCCGCTCACGAGCAAAGCGACCGCATTTGCAGGGTTCACGCTTTTGAGGAGCAGGTACGCAACACACCAAACCACGCACCACGCGCCCACCAGCGGCAACGCAAACAGCCCGAACACCCCCGCCGCTGTTGCGAGGCCGCGCCCCCCTTTGAAGTCAAGCGAAAGGGGGAAGCAATGACCGACGATAGCACATATGCCGGCGACGGGGACACAGGTATTCCCTCTTCCCCATATCCACTGCGAGAACATCACCGCGCAGATCCCCTTGAGGACGTCTGCCGCCAGGACGACGATGCCGGCGAGCAGGGAGCCGGTCACCTGGTAGCTGTTCAGTGCGCCGACATTGCCGCTTCCTTCCCGGCGGATATCACGGTGTGATTTCCAACGAACAAGCAGGTAGGCGCTCGGCACAGCTCCCAGTGTGTACCCGAGGAGCCCCGCAAGGGTCAACGAGAACACGACGGAACGGATAATTGGACTTGGTATGGGGATTATGACAAAATTACGCAAAAAGCGACGGAGAGTCAAGGTGACGATTTCTTGAATCCCACCCGGCTTTTACCTATCTTTTCTTATGGCATTCCAGATTCATTTTTTGTCGCTCCCTCATTCTTTCTCCCCTGTCCAATGAAAGCAGTCATCATGGCTGGTGGCTTCGGGACCCGGCTGCGTCCCCTCACCTGTAACACCCCGAAGCCCATGGTTCCGTTGATGAACAAGCCCATGATGGAGCACATCGTCGCGCTTCTCCGCACACATGGCATCAAGGATCTGATAGCATCCCTCTTTTATCAACCGGATGTGATCACCGGGTATTTCGGCAATGGAAGTGCATTCGGGGTAACGATGAACTATGTGCGTGCCGACGCAGACTACGGCACGGCAGGAAGCGTTCGCAACGGCACATACGGCATGCACGAGCGGATCATGGTCATCAGCGGGGATGTCCTGACCGACTTCGATCTTTCCGCGGCCCTCCACTACCACGAAGCGAAGAAAGCGAAGGCGACGATCGTCCTTTCCCGGGTGAAGAACCCGCTTCAATTCGGCGTGGTGATTACGGGAGACGACGGAAAGATCACCCGTTTTCTTGAAAAACCCTCCTGGGGGGAGGTCTTCAGCGACACCATCAACACCGGCATCTACATCCTGGAGCCCGAAGTGTTGGAGATGGTCCCTTACCGGAGCGACTACGATTTCAGCAAGGACCTCTTCCCCCTCCTTCTTCGTCAGGACGCCGGCCTGTACGGCTACGTCGCCAACGGCTATTGGCGTGACATCGGCAATCTGAACGAATACCAGGACGCGCATATCGATGCGCTCAACGGGCTCGTGCAGATGGTCAAAGACGGAACGCAGACCGGCAACATGTACGTCGGCGAGGGAACCCTCATTCCCAGTGGCGGCGTGCAGACGTCGGGAACGGTCATGATTGGGAAGAGCTGCACCATCGGTGAGAATACCATGCTCTCCAACACCGTCATCGGGGACAACTGCGTCATCGGTCCCGGTGCGCGCATCATGAATAGCGTTATTTGGCATGACACCGTCATCGGTCACAGCACCGAGCTCACCTATGACGTGATCGGCACCCGCTGTTCCATCGGTGAGAAATCCGTTCTGGCGGAGAATGCGTTCATTGGCGACGGATGTTGGATCGGACGCAATTCGCGCCTCGGGGCCAACATCAAGCTTTGGCCGGAAAAGGTTGTTGAGGAAGGATCCATCGTCACCCGCAGTCTTGTCTGGGAAGACAAGTGGCTCCGGGAGCTATTCAGCGACGCCCGCGTCACCGGGTTGTCAAACGTGGAGATGACTCCTGAGTTCGGCGCCCGGCTGGGATCCGCCTACGGCGCGTTCATCGGCATAGGAAGAACCGTGGTCACAAGTCGGGATTCGGACAACGTCTCCCGGATGATGAGCCGCGCATTGATTTGCGGCCTGCTCTCGGCGGGCGTGAACACCTCGGATCTGCGGGCGACATCGATCCCCATCCTCCGGCATGAGCTGAGCAGCGGCAAGGAAGCGGGGGGGATCCATGTCCGCCGATCCCCATTCCAGAAGAACCTGACCGACATCATCTTCTTCGATGCCAACGGCAAGGATTTGCCGACAAACAAGACGAAGAACGTCGAACGGCTTTTTTATGGCGAGGATTTCGCCCGTGCGCCGCGCGAACAGGTCGGAGGGATTCTCTTTCCTGAGCGCACGACCGAGGCCTATAAACAGAAGTTCCTTTCTTCGTTGAACGTCGACGCGATCAGCAGGAGAAAGTTCAAGATTGCCATCGACTATTCCAACGGAATCGCCTCGACGATCTTTCCCATCATCCTCGGATCGTTCGACTGTCAGGTTGTGGCATTGAACGCCCATCTCGACCCGCACAAGCTCACCCGGAATAAGGAGGAATTCGACCAGTTGATCGAGCAACTGGCGCACATTGTCACCTCGCTTCAGTACGACATAGGATGTCAGATCGATGGAGGCGGGGAAAAGCTGATCGTCGTCAATGAAGCGGGGCAGCCGATGGACAGCGACCGTCTCCTCACGATCGTCGCCGCGATGTTCATGGAGACCCACCCTGGCGCGAAGGCGATCGCCGTCCCGATCACAGCTTCCGGCGAGATCGATATTGTCGCGGCGGGGCACGGCGTGCGCGTGGTGAAGACCAGGAACAGCCACCTCGCAATGATGGAAGCGGCGGCTGATCCGTCGATCAAGTTCATCGGCGGCACCAGAGGGGGCTTCGTCTTCACGGATTTCTTCTTTGCAACGGATGCGATGTATTCCGTCGCAAAGATTCTGGAGATGATGGCAATCGCCGGAAAACGGCTGGGAGATTTTGACAGGGCAATCCCTCATCTTGCGACGTCCAAGCGGGCCGTCAATTGTTCCTGGGAGCATAAGGGGAAGGTCATGCGCCGGATCATGCACGATTCGGAACGCCGCCGCCGCGATCTCATCGACGGCGTCAAGATCTATTACGATGACGGCAGTTCCGCCCTCCTGATCCCGGACAAGGAGCGCCCCCTCTTCCACATCAACGCCGAGGCGCAATCAAAGGAAACAGCCGATCGGCTTGCAGGAGGATTCGAGAAGAAAGTGATTGCGTGGAGAGACGAACCATAGGAGAGACATACGTCTATGAAAATTAGCGACATCCTGACGGAAAACCTGGTTGCCACAGGTCTCGCCGGAGAATCCAAGAAAGAGATCATCGACGCCATGATCGACCTTGTCGCCACGTCGCCGAAAGTCCTTGACCGTGAGAAAGTGCGGAAAGCGATCTTTGAGCGCGAGGAGATCATGTCGACCGGCGTGGGAAACGGTTTCGCGATTCCCCACGGCAAGACGGACGCGGTCACCGACATCGTCGCCGCTTTCGCCGTCACCGCATCCCCCATCGATTATCAGTCGCTCGACGAGAAGCCGGTTCGCCTTGTCTTCTTGCTTGTGGGCAAAGACAATCTCGTAGGGCCGCACATCAAGCTGCTCAGCCGGATTTCACGGCTGATGAACAAGGAAGAGTTTCGGAAACGGCTCCTCGAGTTGAAGACGCCGCAGGAGATCCTCGAGGCGTTTCGTCATGAAGAGGCGACCTACTTCGAGGCATAGGGGGGGAACATCTTGTCCTTCACTATTCGCGTGAGCCGTCGCATGATAGCGCCCATAAGCCCGGTGACGGACGAGCACATCACCGTCAACATTCCCTCACCACAGAACCAGAATTCCAACGAGCGATGATCCCCATCCTTTTTCATATCGGACAGATCAAGATCTACAGCTTCGGCCTGATGCTCGGGATCGGCTTCCTCCTGGGAAACGCCATTCTCACCGCTGAACTGCGGCGGAAGAACATCGACCCAAACGTCGCAGGAACGATCACGCTCCTCGCGGTCATCTTCGGGATCGCGGGGGCAAAGATCCTTTTCCTTATCGAAGAATGGGGTGATTTCGTCCAGAACCCTCTTCGCGAAGCGTTTTCGCCGGGAGGGCTGACGTGGTACGGAGGATTCGTCCTCGGCATGGCCGTGGTGTCGCTCTATGTGAGGAGGAAGAAAATCCCGTTCCTCCGCATCTGGGATGGGCTTGCGGTTGCGCTGATTCTTGCCTACGGTGTGGCACGGATCGGCTGCCACCTTTCGGGGGACGGAGATTACGGGTACCCGACCACTCTCCCCTGGGGAACGAACTACGAGCATGGAACCTATCCCCCCTCGCAGGCAATGAAGATCTTCCCTGAGATCACCAGCCACTATCCCGGAGGCATCGTCCCGGACAACACCCCCTGCCATCCCACTCCCGTGTATGAGTTTCTTCTCGGTCTCGTCGGATTCGCCATCCTCTGGAAGCTCAGAACCAGACCATGGCCTGATGGCAGGTTGTTCATGGTGTACCTGATGCTGTCCAGCGTCTTCCGGTTCTCCGTGGAATTCCTGAGACTCAATCCGCGTCTGGCGTTCGGCCTCTCCGAGGCACAACTGATCTCCATCCTCCTTTTCATCACCGGTCTCGTGGGGATCCTGGTCATCGACCGGCGGAACGACCACAGAGTCCTGTCCGGTGAAAACGCTCGCAAAGCTCCTTGAAGCGACGGGCATCGCCTGCGTCATGGTCGGCCTTCTTCACGGCATCATGACGGGCACCTTGTGGGTGGAGTTGTACGCCGGCATCATTGGTGTTGTCGTGTTTCTTGCGGGGCGGGGCCTGGAACGGCTGCACGGCCGCAAGAAGGATGTCCCCCCGCTTCCCCACGGTGATCTCAAGACGTGAACCGAACAGGATGCAGAACATCATTGCAGGACGGAAGCCCGTCGTTGAAGCGCTCCGGGCGGAGATGAAAATCGAGAAGATCCTGCTGCTGGAAGGAACCCACGGCAGGATCCTCGACGAGATCCGCTCGCTGGCTGCACAACGCGCTGTCGCAGTGGAGACCGCGGACGAACCCGCATTTCGCAGCGCGGCCGGCGATGTCCCGACCCAGGGGGTCATCGCCCTTCTGGCCGGGCGGAAGGAGTTTGTCAGCGTCGAGACGATGCTGGCGGCAGCGCAGGCCCGGGGGGAGCAGCCTCTTCTCCTCATTCTCGATGAGATTGAAGACCCCCAGAATCTTGGCGCTCTGGTGCGGACCGCCGAGTGCGCCGGCTTTCATGGAATCATCATCCCCCGGCACCATGCAGCAACGGTGACTCCCGCCGCGGTGAAGGCCTCCGCCGGTGCCACCTCACACATGGCGATGGCCGAAGTGACCAACATCGCACAGACAATCTCCGCACTGAAGGCAAAGGGGATATGGGTGGCCGGGCTCGAGGGGAAGGGAGAGAAGAACTATACGGCAGTCGATTATACACCGCCGACCGCGATCGTGGTCGGCAATGAGGGGAGGGGAATGCGCCGCCTGGTGCGCGAGCATTGCGACCATCTCGTCCGAATTCCCCTCTACGGAAAACTCGACTCCCTCAACGCCTCCGTTGCGGGAGCACTTGCCATGTTCGAGGCCGCACGTCAGCGGCATCCCGGGGGAAGGTGAGCGCCACCGCCGCGCACGTCATTCCTGCCGTTCCAGCCCGTATTTCTTCATCTTGTTGTACAAATGGCTTCGCTGAATGTCGAGGACTTCAGCGGTCTTGCTGATGTTCCACCCGTTCGCCCCGAGCTGTTGCAGAATGAATGCGGCCTCCGCCCTGTCTTTGAAGTCCTGAAACGTTCCCCCCAGCGAGAGCAGATCGTCCACAGCGTTCCGGTGTGTGGAGGCCGGCGCCGGATCCAAATGGCTTCCCTCGATGACATCCCCCGGAGTCATAATCACGAGCCGCTCAACAGTGTTCCGCAATTCCCTGACGTTTCCCGTCCACTCCATAGCCCGTAATCGACGCAAGACCTCCTCGGAGAGCCGTTTCGGCGCCATGCCGTTTCTCCGGCATATGTCCTCCGCAAATGCCACGGCGAGCAGGGGAATATCCTCGCGCCGTTCACGCAACGGAGGAACGTTCACCGGAATGACGTTCAGGCGGTGGTAGAGATCCTCGCGGAACAGATTCTGCCGGATCGCCTCCGCAAGATTCTTGTTCGTGGCGGCGATCACCCGGACATCCACCGTTATCTGCTTGTTCCCCCCGACCCGTTCGATCTTCCCTTCCTCGAGAGCACGAAGGACTTTCGCCTGGGCGTTCAGACTCATGTCCCCGATTTCATCGAGAAACAGTGTCCCCCCGTCAGCGAGCTCGAATTTTCCAATCCGCTGGCTCGCCGCCCCCGTGAAGGCACCCCGCTCATGGCCGAACAGTTCCGATTCGATAAGTTCGTTCGGTATCGCGGCACAGTTCACTTCCACAAAAGGCCTCGCGTTTCTCTTGCTGAGCCGCTGGATCGCTTTCGCCACGAGTTCTTTTCCCGAGCCGTTCTCCCCCGAGATGAGGACGCGGACATCGGTAGGCGCCACCCGCTCGACGATCGAGAGCACTTCGCGCATCTTCGGACTGCAGCCGAGGATAACGTCCTTCCCTTCCACCGCCTCCCGCATCCGGTGGTACTCTGTGAGCAATCGATGTTGTTCCGCAGCGTTCCGTACGGCGATGACGAGTTTGTCGCTGTCCAGCGGTTTGGGAAGGAAATCGTATGCTCCCAGGCGAGTCGCCTCCACCGCCGTTTCGATCGTCCCGTGCCCCGAGATCATGATCACCGGAAGGTCCGGGCGCTCCTGCCTGATCTTGCGCAGGACTTTCAGGCCGTCCTCCCCCGGCATTTTGATATCGAGGAGGACTGCCTCCACTGCATGATCCCGCAGACGTTCGAGAGCCACGATGCCGTCTTCTGCAAAGGCCACGTCGAACTTCTCGTACTCGAGGATCATCTTGATTGAGTCGCGGATCGCACGTTCATCGTCCACGATAAGGATTGTCTTCATGGGGCTTCTGCTCCTTCTCGTATGCTCTCCTGATTCTCCCGACGCTCTTGCAACGGCGCCATGAACACCGCCGACGGGCGGGCATCGGCATCCTCCCTGAGACGAAGGGCCCACTCCTGCCCCTGACGGTTCGCGCGTACGTCCCTCGGATCGGAAACGCCTCCGACGATGAGAAGATCCTCCCACCACTCAACGCTGTTGCCAACCCGATCCGCCGCTTCCGCCGAATCGAACAGATACGTCAGGAATGCGGACCCGAAGAAGTGCTGCAATTTGTCCCTGTCCCCCGCAATTCCCCGGGGGGTGTCGGCATACAGCCGCCTGGGGAGCCCGCGGAGGCGCTGTTCACAATCGTCCCCGAATTCCGACGTCAAGGGAAACCAGAGAATGGGACCCAGAGCGGGAAGCCGAACCCCAACCTTGCTGTGGTCCATCACTGCCAAAAATGCAATAAGGAGCGCTTCGTACGTATTGTTCCAGCTCAAACGCTCTGCTTCCGCATAAATAAAATCGACTGCATAGACGTCTCCGAAACGTCGTCGGACGGAGGCGAATTCCTCCGACCGGAGGTAGTCCCGGAGCAAGTAATCATCCTGCAGAATCTTCGGCAAAAGGAGCGGTGCCAGGGCACTGATGACGCCGGGCACCTCTGCCCGTGGAGGCAACGGCGGCGGTCGCTCCCCGGTCACCTGCGCACGACCTGCTGCGACCGACATCAGCATTGCGATCGCAGCACACACGGCTCCTCTGCACCATACTCTCATGTCACATCCTGCAGGAATCCCGCCGCCCGAATCTGTGGGGACTTCCGTTTGTCGAATCCCACCCGGCT